>Ga0208645_1001994_pt1 | contig 16819 bp, 26 predicted proteins | sample VirMetDEL_Sep_01_FD_184519 | JGI IMG/M metagenome (GOLD analysis project Ga0208645, IMG submission 184519) | Aqueous microbial communities from the Delaware River and Bay under freshwater to marine salinity gradient to study organic matter... | ecosystem: Environmental > Aquatic > Marine >... | reverse complement strand
AACAAGTACCAAGGTTCGAGTTTCGAGAACCAAGGATCGAGTACCAAGCTACACTAAACATGAACCGAGTCAAAAGGAGTAATGACATGGCGTTCAATAAACAAGTAGTGAATAAAGTTCGTGATGATTTGAATGAGCATCTATCTACATTCTTCAAGGCAGGGTTACCTGATCTTGAGTTTCACGTAGGCAATGCGTCCTATCGTGATGATCGTATTACCTTCAAGCTTGAGGTTAAGATTGCTGGTTCTGAGTCGACTGAGATGCAGGACTTACGTGCTTGTGCTGATCTGTATCAGCTTGATTTAGATAAGGTGCATGACACCTACACGTTGGGTGGTTATCGCAAACGTGCACGTAAGAATCCATTCATTGTCACCTGTTCAAAGACTGAGAAGAACTATGTCATTACGCATGACGTGGCTGTTCGTTGGTTTGGTAAGGAGTCTGCTAATGTCTAGGCACAACGTACAGGATGAATATTACGAGCAACTTGTAGGCGCAAAGATCACCAAGTTTTGGACGAGTGACGATGGCTTTCCGACATTTGGTTTGGTTCACCCCAAGCTTGGTGCGATGGTCATCGAGGTCAGTTGTGATCCCGAGGGCAATCATGAGGGTTTTCTGTTTATTAATGATGGGAGCGAGTCATGAACGAGTACGAGGTTGAGATCAGGGCGACTGTCACCAAGACAGTTCGCGTGTTTGCCACCAACAAGGCTGATGCCATTGAGGTTGCGAACGATGAGTTCACAGTTCTGCATACAGGCGATCCTGAGAATTATGAGCAGGAGACATTGGATATTTCAGAGGTGCCATCATGAACGAGTATGAAGTTGAGATCAGGGCGACTGTGAAATTATTGTCGGTGTCATTGACAGCACCGCAATGGAACGTGCTCGAGGTTGCCCTTGATAGGTACATCGATGATCAGGTTGATGACATATCTTCCGAGTCTGTTCACCTCGCTAGAAGAGCTGGCGTAGTGAAGATTTTATTACGGCACGAATTGGCAAAAGCAGGAGCAGGATAATGAAAGTTCTTTCTATGTTTGATGGTATGTCATGTGGGCGGCTAGCACTTGAACGTGCTGGCATCCCTGTCACCAAGTATTATGCATGCGAGATTGACAAGTATGCAAAGAAGGTCAGTCAGGCCAACTACCCTGACATCGTGCAACTTGGCGACGTCACCGGATCAGGGTTCAACAACTGGGTGAATGCCGTTGCCTTTACAGGCAAGATCGATCTGTTGATTGGCGGCTCACCTTGTCAGGGATTTTCGTTTGCAGGGGCAGGGTTAAATTTCGATGACCCTCGAAGCAAACTATTCTTTGAATTCGCCAAAGTTTACAAGCGGCTCAAGCCGAAGTATTTCCTGCTTGAGAACGTGCGTATGAAGAAGGAAAGTCAGGACATCATATCGCGGATCATGGGTGTCGAGCCTATCGTCATGAACAGTAATTTGGTTTCGGCGCAGAACCGTCACCGCCTGTACTGGACGAACATCCCGTTTGATGGCTTGCCCGAAGATCGGGGTATTAAGTTGCGTGACATCCTCGAGCATGGGTGCACCGACAGAGAGAAGTCGCATTGCATTGATGCGAACTACTTCAAGGGTGGTAACCTGAGAACCTACTTCCAGAAGAACCGCCGACAGTTGGTGTTCAGCAAGGATGGCTTATGTCACGTCGCTGACGCTGATCTGAAAGGTCATGGCTACAACCGCAGAGTCTATCATCCCGATGGCAAGGCACCGTCTCTGGCGGCGGCGTCAGGCGGCAACTTAGAGCCGAAGGTTCTATGGCCAGCGTCCATTGTCGGACGCCGGATCAACGAGGATGGTGTGCGTAAGGACAACGACAAGGATGTTCCGATCACGCAATGCCTCGAGGTGCATGAGGTTGATAAGGCTCGATGCCTATCGACTGTGGAAAAGGATACCTTGTTGTCTGATCTGCCCGAGGGTCGTTATCCCGAGGCTTACAGTCCTGACATGAGGCTTGCATGGCGCAAGCTAACGCCGACAGAATGTGAGCGGTTGCAGACTATACCAGATGGCTACACTGATCATGTGTCGAACACCCAGCGTTACAAGATGCTGGGCAATGGTTGGACTATCGATGCGGTGGCTCACTTGTTTAAGGGCATGCGTAATGAGGATTAAGCTTTACACCATAACCTTGAAGAAGCCGATAGTAAGTCGGGTTCTTCATCTCCGGATTAACCACAGGGCATGGTTGAAGGATGCCCTATCCAAACCAATGAGGAAAATAAAATGATAAAACGGTTGATACTAAAAAAGGTTGATGAAACCACGCTACATCCTGAGCACGATGAACTTCTTTATCTGGTCGGTTCTAGCTTCTCGATGTACGAGCGCACTCTGACACGCGGTGATAAGCACCGCAAGGTCACGCATATAACCGATGTGACTAATCAGTATGGTTGGTTTGTGGCAGAGCCTATGGAAGTAATCTTAGATATGATGTGGGGGCATAAAAATGGGTAAGGTAAAAGCGTGGGTCATGGACATGGAAGAAGATGCCATCGACATGACCGTTGAAGAATGGACGGACAAGCATGGTGAAAGTCTGATCGAAGTCTATCACGAGGCTCGTAGGAAATATGCGGATATAGTAGGGGGTGAGGATGAGTAGTGTACACAGATACACCGAAGATGTTTTGTTGCGAGACACTAACTACAGGTTGCGCGGCAGAGAAACATGGATCGATGTTAAAAATCTTTGCGTTAAGGTTAGCCGTTGTGACACGGGTGTTGAAGTATCAATTTACCCCGAGGTTGACGAGGGTTTTGGCGAACCGCTTGTCACACTGTTTAGAGCCTTTCCTGAACTGGATGAGGATGCAGAAAACCCTAGAAAAAATATCCAGCACAAGCGACGGACGGGTAAAAAATTTAGCATAACTAAATTTATGAACAACAACTAAGGAGCAAGACTATGGGTAGAACTAAAATGGTTGAGAATATGACTGACGTAGAACGTGCAGAGCATTATCAAAAGATACGCGATGACAGGGATGAGCAACTGCGTGTGTCAGCTATGCATCTGGATGACGAGCAACGCGAGGCGATCAAAGAGGCTCGTGACGTGCTTCAAAGAGTCGTTCAGTGCTGTCATGAAGTCGGTGACGTGTGGATGTCCGATGTCAGTAAGATGGAAACAGCTTATTACGCCTTGAAGAATCGGTTTCCGTTGGATGAAGACTAATGAAGTGGGTGCTAGTCTTGGTTGTCTCTTTTGGCGACGGAAACTTTGAAACAAAGACACTGGGCGGCTATCACACCGTCGCTCAGTGCCACGTCGCCACCACTGAACTAACTTGGGGTGAGACAATGCCTGTGAATGAAGGTATCATTTGTATGAAAGTAGATAAGTGAGGTGCAACATGAACGCAAACAGACTCTATAGATCGATGCGGTATGAACCAGATCCCAGGATCGAGGAAGTAGAATCGACAATCGAGTTCGTTAAAGGCATTGGTCGGATGTCCGTTGAGGAGCCTTACCAAAGTCCCAGTGTCAAAGAAGATATCGTTGGCTACAGTTATTACACGGAACGCTGGAGAAGAACCCCAGCAATTCCACCGAGGAGAAAATCATGATTGAATTCGGAGACGGTCTATTAGCGCGCAGGATCGAGGATGGTCTATGTCCCCAATGCCTAGTGCTTTGGGACGAGGAAAACGAGCAGTGTGACTTGTGCGGCTTGATCATCGATAGTTTTAAACATAGTGAGGAGTCGCAGGATGCAGGATGATCTTGCACAATCCCACACTATAATCTATCATAACGAAAAATGTCGGCGCTGTGATGTGCGCGCAGATGTTTATCATGGTGCTGAGTTATTATGCGCACCTTGTTACTTTGAGGAGATAAAAAATGAGTCAGGAAAAGAAAGAATGGAACGAACTGGTGCAACCTTCATTGCCACTTAGTCCTACGACCCTCGAGTGGGCAGAGGCTGTATCAATTATTGACAGTTGTGTTCATGATGTCATTGCAAATTCACTTGATGAGGACGAGCAGGCTAAATTAATGAGTGCGTGGTCGAGGATGTTGGTAGGGTAATATGAAACAAAGAGATCCAAACTGGCGGAGCATTCGCCAGCATCACGTTGTGCCAGATAAACGTCACAAGACGAACAACGAGGTAGAGTTACAACTGGCTAGGTCTGAGTTAAGCTTAGAGATGTCACTCAAGGACGGATGTCCGAGGTGCGGCAATCCTAAACGAGTGGAAGTGCATGGACATATCCAGTGCACACGCTGTAAAAGTGTAATAGATGATTGCTGTCAAGGAGAATGTGCAACATGAGTAACGTAGTAAGCTTCCCTGCTAACAAGATAGAGAAAACGCTAGATCCGGTGCCAAAGGTCTGTGAACTAGCGGCAGAAAATTTCAAGGACTTAATTATATTAGGTCAGAACAAGGATGGCGCAGTGCAGATGGTTACGACCATCCATGACCCAGCAGAGATATTCTGGTACATGGAAGCCGCGAGGTTTGGCATCATGTTAGGTGGTGAAGACGACGAATAATAATATAGGTGGAGCTATACAATGAAATTTAATTATAAGACTGAGCCGTATGCGCATCAGCATGAGGCGCTGGTAAGAGGTCACGAGCGCACAAGTTATGCTTACTTCATGGAGATGGGATGTGGAAAATCCAAGGTACTTCTCGACAACATCGTCTGGCTATATGAGCAGGGCAAGATCGACACTGCCGTTATCGTCGCTCCGAAGGGGGTGTACCGTAACTGGGAGATTAGCGAGATACCGGCTCATTTCCCAGACGACATTCAGCGTGAGATATATGTATGGAGTGCGAGTCCAAACAAGAAGCAAGCCGAAAGACTTAAAGACGGTATGCAGAAGCGTGGTGTCTTGCGCATTTTTCTGGCGAACGTGGAAGGCTTCGCATCAACGAAGCTGCCGAAATTCGTGGGCGCATTCACAAAGAACAGCAACTTCCTTCTTGCTGTTGATGAGTCAACAACAATTAAGAATCCCCAGGCCAAGAGAACGAAGGCTTTGGTCAAGCTTTCTCAGGACGCCGCATACAAGCGCATACTTACGGGGTCGCCTGTTACAAAGTCACCGCTAGATCTGTATGCACAATGTGGGTTCATGGATAAGAAACTGTTGGGGCATGACTCTTACTATTCTTTCCAAGGTAGGTTTGCAATCACCAGAACCCAGCGCATGGGCGCCCATTCATTCCAGCAGATAGTCGGGTACAGAAACCTAGAAGAACTGTCTGACAAGCTGCGGGCATTCTCTTATCGGGTGACCAAAGAGGAAGCACTGGATCTGCCGGACAAGATATACACTACCAGAAATGTCGGGCTAACCGAACAACAGCTAGAGTATTATGCGTCCATCAAGTCTGCCGCAGTGGCGATCCTAGAGGACGGTGGCTTGGTCACCGCACCAGCGGCTATGACACAGCTACTCAGACTTCAACAGGTGCTGTGTGGTCATGTAATGACCGATGACGGTGAGATGGTTGAGGTGCCTACCAAGCGGCTACAGTCGATGGTTGATTGCATAGATGAGATGACAGGCAAGGTTATTATCTGGTCGCGCTTTCGCTACGACATTAAGAAGATCACGGAGACCTTGAAGAAGATCCACGGTTCGAGTTCCACGGTCAGTTATTTCGGGGACACGAGTGAGCAGGATCGTATTGATGCGGTGCAGTCATTCCAGCATGGTGATGCTAGGTTCTTTGTAGCTAACCCGCAGACCGCAGGGTATGGCCTTACGTTAACGGCGGCAACGAACGTGATCTATTATGCCAACGACTTTAATCTTGAGACTCGGGTTCAGTCTGAGGATCGTGCTCACCGGATTGGTCAGAAGCATTCGGTTCTGTATGTAGATCTAATGACCAAGAATACGGTGGATGAGCACATTGTGAAAACTTTGCAGGGGAAGATTGAGTTGTCTGCTCAGACTCTTGGTGAACAAGTGAAGAAATGGTTGGAACTTTCCCCCCGCCGAAGTGACGATTAGATGCGTTTTGTTTTGCTAACCTATGCCCAGTCTTTTGATACACGGATTTTGGCGACTCTAGCTGATGCGGGTATAAGGCACACTGACCTGTCTCGAGGTCAACATATAACAACCGGACACCCAGCTTCTGCTGTGGTTCTTTAAGGAGACGAGAAATGATTGAGCCATTTTTCCTACGGCCAACAGTTTTAACATCGAAGCACAGAAGTTCCCCGGTCGGAGAAAGTGCAATCAAATCTATAGGACCTTGCTCGACGAACGGCTGGTACACATAGCAGTTTTGGGACAGCAACCAGTCGGCGGCAATCAGTTCGGATCTTTTACCGTCTCTAATTCTTCCATCTGGTCTCATTTAGTACTTGACCCTCTAGGTTAATCCCAGTAGATTCTACTGAGCAAATGGTTTTTATACAAGGAGAAATAATGGATAGCGCGAAATGGAAGTCGATAGCTGTGTCTATTGATATTTACACAATACTTCGTCAGTTAGCTGAGAAGAATGACCGGAGTGTTAGCAAGCAGGTGGCGCACATGGTTAAACAGATCACAGAAAAGGAAGCAGCGTAATGAAAAAACTCTTGGCATTTATTCTAGTCTTTGCCTTCGCTGGCACAGTACAAGCTGGCGTTCGTTGTACAACAGATGCGTGGGGGAATACCACATGCTATGGAACAGGTGACGACTCTGGGTATAGTTCGCGTACGACAACCGATGCATGGGGCAACACGAACACCACTGACAATCGTGGTAATCGTGTGCGTTGCACAACTGATGCATGGGGTAATGTGACTTGTAACTAAAGGAAATAGTGCTGGAATGGGTAACCTCTGAACGCCAGCACTAGGGGATGCATTATTGATCGAAATATGCATCCCCACACTTGGGAATTTAAGGGGTTTATTTCCCTAGTTAGAATATGATACAACCCCGTTCACTGCCGAAGGGCAAAAACTTTGTACGATAAGGAGATGTACGATGAGCGATGTGTTTTCGCTATTTGAAGAAGAGGCTGTCAACGCCGACAAGTTTGACGAAGTGAATAAGGAAGGTGCTAGTAATCTTTCTAACCTGATCCGTAGGTCTATTCAGATCGACGAAGAGATTCAGAATGCTGAACAGTATTTAAAAGATCTCAAGTTCAAGAAAAGAAAAGTGAACGAGGAAGACATACCTATGCTCATGAATGAGATGGGTATGGATAGTGTAAGTGTCGATGGCCACAGGGTCAGCGTCCGTCAGTTCGTTCACGCCCGTATCTCTGATGATAAGCGCGAAGAGGCGTTCGCCTTTCTGCGTTCAATTGGTGAGGCAGACATCATCAAGAACGATGTCACTGTGTCATTCAAAGCAGGTGAGGACAACATGGTAGGTGCTGTCATAGAAGATCTTCGGGGTCAGTATGGCCTTGAACCTTCTCAGAAGACACACGTCCATCCTTCTACTTTGAAGGCGTGGGTAAAGAATCGCGTTGAAAGCGGCAAAGAACTAGACTTCGACACGTTCGGAGTATTTGTAGGCAATGAAGCCAAGATCACAAGGAGTTAGACATGGCTGATACAGCAGTAGTAGAAAAGAAAGAAACACTTCCATCAACATTTATGGCCGACATGGCCGCGTTTGCTGGCGAAGGTATGGATAGCATTGGTACAGAGGACATGCAGATCCCGTTCCTGCGGGTATTGCAAGCCCTGTCGCCGGAGATCCAGAAGAATGACCCTAAGTTTATTAAGGGTGCATCGGCTGGTGACTTGGTCAACACAGTGACAGGTCAGACATGGGACGGTGACGAGGGTGTGATTGTTATCCCTTGCGGCTATGCCGTGAAGTATCTTGAGTTTGGGTTGCGTGAATCCGGCGGTGGGTTCCAAGGTGAACTACCAGCTAACCACCCAGACATTGCCAACACCACCCGTGATGGTGCGGCAGAGATTCTGCCATCAGGAAATGAGTTGGTGCGTTCAGCGCAACATCTTGTCATGATCGTAGATCCAAAGTCTGGTGCTACCCAGCAAGCAATCTGTGACATGAAAAAGACACAGTTGAAAGTGTCTAAGCGTTGGAACACACAGATGCGCATGGTTCAGTATGAAGGTCCTAACGGTTTGTTTAACCCACCTATGTGGGGTACAGCATGGCGTTTGACTGCGGTGACTGAGAGCAATGATCGTGGTACGTGGTATACCTTCGCGGTAACTCGTGTTGAACCAACGGAGATCCCCGGTTCGGCGTTCGAGGCCGCACGTTCTTTCTTCCAGTCATTCACATCCGGCGAGGTAAAGACCCAAGCTGGTACGTCTGATGAGATGCAAAACACAACATCTAGTCAACAGGATACCGACGACATCCCGTTCTAGCCAGTTTGAGGGGCGCGTTTTTTTCGTGCCGATTTTTTCGCGCCCCTCAATCCACCTTTAGGCTAGATGGAGATATCAATGGATCAAGCCACAAGGTTCATGGCGGCGTTTAACGGCTTCGATGGCGCACATGGACAGACACAAATATCAGAAGAACGCAGAGCCGGGAAACAAAAAGCTAAGTCATTCATTGTAAGACAACCTCTTACGATTGAGTTAGTTCAAGGTCACCTTTCGGGAAAGAAGGGTGTTGGTTCTATACCTATTAAAGCAGACAACAAGTGTAGCTTCGGCGCACTGGACATTGATTTATACCCACTGGACTTACCTGCTCTTGATCGTAGACTTCAAGACAATAAGGTTCCTGCTGTGGTGTGTCGGTCAAAGTCTGGCGGGGCACACATATTCTTTTTCTTTTCAGAAGATATCAGTGCTGGTGAGTTCAGGGACAAGGCCGGAGAAATATCCGCGTTCCTTGGGCACGGTGGCTGTGAGATATTCCCCAAGCAAGAGCAGATTCTAGTTGAGCGTGGCGATGTAGGTAACTTCATCAACCTGCCTTATTTTGACCAAGATCAGACAATGCGCTACGCCATCAAAGAAGATGGTGAGGAAGCTACGCTCGATGAGTTCCTTCAGATGGTGAGGGATCGAACCTGCACACCAGATGATTTTGTTAGCCTGACACTTGGCAAGAAGATTGATGAGTTTAATGAGTGGCCACCTTGCATGCAGAGTTTATTCTCTGATGGTGTGCCAGAAGGCACACGTAACACAGTAATGTTCGGTGCTTGTGTAGCTTGTAAGAAAGAGCAACCAGAAACTTGGAAGGCTCGTCTCGAAGAAATCAACACTAAACACGTTGACCCACCGCTTCCTGCTGCGGAAGTTGTGACAGTTCAGCAACAGCATGACAAAAAAGATTATGGTTTCCCCTGTCAGCAGGAGCCGTTCAAGTCTCGTTGCAACAGAACACTGTGTAAGACCCGCAAGTATGGCATTGGCGGGGCAAGCGCAAGCGTTGATGTGACTGGCCTGTGCGTTGTGAAGTCGGAGCCGCCAGTGTGGTTCTGTGACGTTGATGGCAAGCGTGTCGAACTGATTACAGAGGAACTACAAACACCGCAGAAGTTTCAGAAAGCTTGTATGGAACAGATCCGCGTCATGCCACCTATGATGAAGATGGCCGACTGGCAGGATCTTGTTTCAATGATGATGGCTGATATGAGTGAGATCGAAGTTCCGGAAGAACTTACGTATAAAGGTCAGTTCTTGGATCTGGTTGAAGACTACTGTGGTGGCAGGGTGCAAGCGGCTAGCATAGAAGAACTGTCATTGGGTAAGCCGTGGACAGAGGATGGTCTGACTTTCTTCCGCATCGAGTCTTTGATTAAATTCCTACGTAATGCAAAGTTTGACACATACAGCAGGGGGCAGATACAGGAACGTCTGAAAGAAATGAACCCTGATGGCAACGCCAGTGGACAGAAAAATTTTAAAGATTCAAAGGGTCAGTGGAAGAACATACGTGTGTGGCACGTCCCTGAATTTAAGGGTCAGGTTGATGTACCTGACGTTCACATAGAAGATAACGAGGTGCCGTTCTAATGGATTATGTGGCATACTTTTTATGTGACACTTGCGGCCACAAATGGAAAACATACTACAGCCGAGTCAAGATGCTAGAGCATGGCGACATTTGCGAAAATTGTATGGATCGTCCAACAAATCAAAAAAACTTTTTGGGCTACGTTGTTGAGCCATATTTCTACGAAAGGGTAGACTAGTATGGAAACACTTATCTTTGGACCACCGGGCACAGGCAAGACGACCAAGCTACTTGGTATAGTTGATGAGGCACTGAGCAATGGCGTTAACCCCAGCCGGATAGGCTTTGTGTCGTTCAGTAAAAAGGCGGCGACAGAGGCCAAAGACAGGGCGGTGGAGAAGTTTGGCATTGACCCCAAGCATCTAACACATTTTAGAACACTGCACTCGCTGGCGTTTCAGTACCTTGGTCTTAATAGCAAGGACGTGTTGAAAGGTTCAGACTACAACGAACTAGAGCGTTTGATAGGACTACCGTTTTCTTCCCACGCTTCCCTTCGTGTAGACGACGGGCCTATCTTCACGGGCGGCAAGCAGGGCGACGCTTACCTAAATGTTATTAACCTTGCCCGCGCACGGATGGTTAGCGCCGAGAAACAGTTTCATGAGTCCAATGACTGGCGGTTAAATCTCAACCAGTTAAAGGTGATCAACAATGCATTAGCTAGGTACAAGGACGTCCACGACAAGATGGACTTTGTTGACATGATTGAGCAGTTCATAGCTGGAAACGAAGGACCTGATCTTGATCTTTTGATTGTTGACGAAGCACAGGACTTAGTCCCACTGCAGTGGCGTATGGTAAAAGAGATCCTAGTACCGAGAGCCAAGCGCGTGTATTACGCTGGCGATGATGATCAATGCATCTATTCTTGGATGGGTGTTAGTGTCGAAGAATTTATGAACGCATGTGATGATGTGGTGGTTTTAAATAAATCATACAGACTCCCAAGAGAAGTGTATAACGTCGCGCAACATCTTGTAAAACGTATAGGAATTCGCCAACAAAAAGTCTGGGCACCCAACGATCATGATGGAAGTGTTGAGTACCATTATGATATCATGGACTTGGATCTACGTACTGGTGAGTGGTTGATACTTGGACGAACAAACTTTATCGTTAACAAGATTGCAAAAGACCTCAGAGATCAGGGCTACCTGTTCTGGCGTGAGGGCACCGGATGGTCCATTTCCCCGAACACATTAAAGGCGTTGGAGGTATGGTTACGGCTATGCAGAGGAGAGACATTTACATCCGAGGAAGTAAAAGAGTTTGGCAAGTTTTTGAGAACGGAGAATATAACCCGGGCTGGGAAAAAACTTTTGAACAACTTAGACCCCGAAGAAGTTTATACTCTCGACGACATTATCGAGAAGTGCAATTTACTCGTTACCAAAGAGACACACTGGTCGGACGTAATCAAGGTGTCGGAGAAGGAAGTTCTTTACATATCCTCGGTTCGTCGGAGTGGGGAGAGGATACTTGGGGATGCGAAGCCGAGGATCCGTCTATCGACGATTCACAAAGCCAAAGGTGGCGAGGCGGATAACGTCGCGCTACTAACCGAAACCAGCAGAGCATGTGCCGAAAGTCCAGATCAGGACTCCGAAGTACGTACCTTCTATGTAGGTGCGACGAGGGCACGACACAACCTACACATCATAGAAAACGGATGGGAAAGATTCAGGATATGAAACGAGCAGAGATACTAGAGACAGCTATTGGTTACGTCACGCAAGACAGGGCGGCGGATCACGGTGATATGGAAGACAACTTTGCTACTATCGCGGCGTACTGGGCTATCCATTTGGGTCACCCTGTAACCGCCGCTGATGTAGGTGTGATGATGAACCTGTTAAAAGTTGCTCGTATCAAAAGCAATGCAGGTCACATAGACAATTATGTAGATGGTAGCGGCTACCTGGCTTGCGCTGGTGAACTTGTATCGAAGCCCGAAAGCAATGCATAATGAGCCATCAGTACAATTTTATAGATCATCCCGATCATCGAGAGGAGTATCCGAAGATGAAGGATAAGAACGACGTAGCAGATGCGGAAGAGATGAAAGAATACTCTATCGCTGGTGTTCGAGAAGACTGGTCTCCGCCTCAGTCATTCCCTGATCTAACGGCGTACCCTCGCATAGCCATTGACTTGGAAACGCGAGACCCGAATCTAATGCGGCTAGGTCCCGGCTGGTGCCGAGACGACGGATACGTCATTGGCTACGCTGTGGCGGCTGGTGATTTCATAGGATACTACCCTGTCAGACATGAGGGTGGTGGCAACTTCCCTGAGTCCAAGGTTGTGAACTGGCTGAAGAAGCAGATGGCTACGCCCAAGATCGAAAAGGTTATGCACAATGCAATGTATGATCTTGGCTGGATGCGGTGGGCAGGGATCGAGGTTCAAGGACCAATTATTGACACTATGATAGCCGCCCCACTTTTGAATGAGAACCGTAGATACTACAACCTGAACTCACTGGCTGGCGAATATCTTGGCGAGTATAAGAACGAGCGTCTGTTGAAACAGGCGGCGGACTACTTCGGCGTCAACCCTAAGTCAGAGATGTGGAAGATGCCGTGTAACTTTGTGGGGCCGTATGCCGAGCAGGATGCGGCGGTAACCCTGAAGCTTTGGGACAGGCTACGTCAAGACATGGTAGCTGATAAGGTCACTGGGATCTTCGACCTTGAAGCTGGGTTACTTCGCCCCCTGTTAGACATGCGTACTAACGGTGTGCGTGTTGACGTAGACAAAGCACAGATCGCGCGCAAGGAATTAAAGAAACGAGAGGCTCAGCTACTTGAAGAAATTAAAGGGGAAACAGGGCACTACATTGAGCCGTGGGTCGCCACATCTATAGCAAAGGCGTTCGATTCCGTTGGGCTGGCGTACAATAGGACAGAGGGCACGGATGCGCCTTCCTTTACAAAACAGTTTCTTTCTAACCACCATCACCCACTGGCGGCAAAGATTGTAAAGCTTCGTGAATTTAACAAAGCCAACACAACATTTATTGAAACCATTCTTGAGCATTCGCATAAAGGTCGTATCCATTGTGAATTTAATCCTCTTCGTTCAGATGATGGCGGCACTGTGACGGGGCGTTTCTCATCGAGCAACCCGAACCTACAACAGATCCCTGCCCGTGATCCAGAGTTAAAGGCTATGATCCGTGGGTTATTTATACCAGAGGAAGGTTGCAAGTGGGGGTCGTTTGACTACGCCTCACAAGAGCCTCGCTGGCTTGCACATTACTGCGCCAGTATAAAGAATCCGCACCCAGCAATCAACGAGGTTGTCGAACTGTATAAGAATGACGACGCAGACTTTCACCAGATGGTAGCAGATCTTGCGGGCATCACTCGTAAGGAAGCTAAGACTGTCAACCTTGGTATTATGTATGGTATGGGCAGGAAGAAGCTTGCTGGTGTCATGGACATAACCGAGGAAGAAGCAAAGGCACTGCTTGCCAATTACCACGAGAAGGTTCCGTTCGTTAAGGGCATTGCTGACATGGCTGCGAAACAAGCAGAGAAGTTCGGTCACATACGCACTATTCTTGGCCGCAAGTGCCGCTTTGATCTATGGGAACCTAAGTCATATGGATACACCAAGCCACTGCCGCTAGAAGCGGCGGCAAAAGAGTATGGTGGAACAGGTAGAATTCGCCCAGCGTTTACATACAAAGCGCTAAATAAATTGATCCAAGGTTCGAGTGCCGACCAAACAAAGAAGGCGATGGTAGACTGCTACGCCGAGGGGTTGATACCGATGCTGACAGTGCATGATGAACTGTGCTTCAATGTCGAAACCTCAGCGCAAGCCGAGCGGATTGTCGAGATCATGGAGACATGTGTTCCTGAACTGAAGGTTCCGTTCAAGGTTGATGCAGAAATGGGCGACAACTGGGGCGAGGTCGGATAAAACTTCGTCTCTCGTCGAGGTGAAGGTACTACCACACGTCGAGTCTAAACGAACTCGACGTGAGGCCGTATTATTATTTAATGATTTCAGTCAGTTGCAAGTAACAGCATCCGGTTAACCAAGCGCCTTGCGCGGTTAGGTACCTGTGTGTACCACCTCGAATCGACCATTTCCTCGCTGGCACGTTTGAAATCACGGGCATCGACTGCCGCTTTCATGCCTTTGAACTTTGACAAACGAGGCCGACCCATATTGAACATCATGTTGGCAATGATATGCTGGCACTCTTCTGGCAGTTCGTCGAAATCATCATACAAAACTTTGCACTCGTCAATCGTGATTGCCATGTCAAGCTTGAATAGCTGATTGACACGATCTTGCTCGACCACTGTACCCACAGGTTTGCCATACTCTGGCTCACCTTCGAGGATCAAGTGACCTATGCCCGTTGTTTCCAGACCTAAATGGTCTAAATAAATTTCGTATTTACAGCCTTCATCTTCGGCTATCTCTTTACGTAATACATCTATGTTCATTATGGATTCCTTTGAGCAATCACTAGATTCTTTAATGTATCAACGGGGTTTCCGCTACCCAGAAATGCAGGGTTTGTTCTTGTGCCTGCCTGCGCTGGAGAAGAAGTTCCGAGGTTCGAGGTCGGAGTAACAGGAACCAACAAGCTAGGGTCAAAGCCCTGCGCTGCAGGTTCTGCGCTAGCTGTGGGCGCCGCTTGGCTAGTAGCTGGGGCTACTTGAACTGTTGGTTCTTCAGCAACACCAAACTTACGAGACCGCGCCTCTCTTCTAATTTTTTCAATCTCGGGTCTAGCCTTTGTGTATTGGTCTATCGTTTCGTTGCGACGCATGTTCCCTGTTATAACACTAGTAATTTTAGGGGGTATATACCGACCTTGTAGTATCTCGGTTATTCCGGATACGTTAGCGTTCTTTAATGTTCTTCTGATTTGTCCCGTAGACATACCGATCTTCTTCATGTCTTCTATCAGACTAAACATTTGATTCTGAACACGGAAGGTTGCTTCCTCTGATGCGCGGTATGCGTCAACCAGATCGGAGCTAACTACGTTTCTACGATTAGCTACTGTGTTTATAATGTTCTTTGCATTTTGTCTTGCACGTCCAAACTCAAATCCCTTAAATCTAAGACCCACAGGGGCGTCAATCTTTCGTTCGCCTACACCAGTAATAACCCGTGCTAACTCTTCCGACAAGTCTAGCTCTAGCCCGGCTCTGTCTTTGGGCGAGATATTAAACTTCTCCGACAGTCCTGTGTCGTTTAAGAAGGCGCGAGAAAACCTACTGAGTTCAACTTCACCTGATCTCACATCAATCGGCGAACTGCCCGGCATTACCCCATCAATAACATGAGCAAAACTTTTTGCTAATTTATCTCCGGCGGAATCTTCGGGGTTATAAACTCGAGCACCAGTTATTGTATTACCTGCTCTACCACCTGCTAACTGAGCCAACTGACGGACACCTAAAGTCTCCGATTCAGGATCCAAAACGTCACGTATCTTACCTGTTATAATAGACTCTTCTGTAAACGGGGCAAACAACTCGGCGAAAGGAGCCTGCGCCGCCTCAAAGACTATCTGAGCACTGGGTTTACCTTGTAGTCTACCTTCTTCTGCTTTGTTAAACGCAGCAACAGCTATTTTTTCAAGCAGGTCATATGGGTTTGTATAGCTGTAATTAATGTATGTAGGTAAACCATTTTCATCTCGCCCAGTAGGAATCAAACGTGCGTTACGTTCCCAAGGCATGGCGATAGATCTTTGGTATGCATCTAGCTCATCTTCTGAAACACCACTAACTTCATGCGCATAGTTCTTCAGCGTCATAGGAGCAATGGCGTAGGTTGACATGGCTCCGGTTATACGACGCAATCCTATTTGCCTGATAGCGGCATTGTCACTAGCAAGTTCATCAACCGCACGAGAAATAGTGTTAACACCTGTCCGAAGAATCTCGTATGGGAAAGTGATAAAGTTACCGACAGGTAGTTTACGAAGACCGCGTATGGCCTCTGGGGCTAGGTTATAGTTAGGAACGGTGTTTCTTACAATTCGTGCGGCTTCCTCTTTATATGCTCGGTTTACCATGTCAGAGGTTATTTCCGTACCCTGCTGAACGGGCGCCCCATTGAGTGCTTTGTACTGGTTTTCCAAAGTCTCCGAACGCAAAGCATTACGTAACTTATTTTGCTCAAACTTGTAGTTGTATATTTTCCAAACGTCGTCACCGCCCTGATATAAGTTCTGAGCAACCTTTCCTGTTTTGGATATAAACGAACCAAGCGTGCTATCTGTTAGCGAGGAACCAAACTTACGACCCACCTTTACCCCATCGACAGTCGCGTCTTCGGTAAAGCCCAGACCTTGTTTGATAAGATCCTGTAGTTCTCGTAACTCTGCTTGCGTTCCTGTAACACCAAGAGCCTGCACTTCCTGTAGTTCTCGTAACGCATCTTCTGGTTTCATGTCGAAGATGTCATCCATCACAAGACGAACGGATTCACCGAGGTTGGCGCCTTTACCAACATTACCTTGAGCCAAAGCCATAAGTCCGGCAGAGGTTACGTTACGTATTTGCGTGGTAAAAGACAAAACAGTTTTTGCGTATTGCGCTCCCGACTTTAATCGCAGGAATCCGGAGTATGCTTTTCTTGCGAGGTTACCGGACGTGCCCATGTCATTTATAACCAAGCGGGTCATGTCGTTATACAAAGCGTTAGGAACAGCGAAGCCTTGCAAAGACCCCCATGCAGAGTCCCCCGTGTCATCACCCTTGCCTAAAACTACGTAGTTTTCTAACTCGTCTGGATTCATGAGGCGAAGTTTTTCTGGGGAAATAAAAAA
>Ga0208645_1001993_pt1 | contig 16819 bp, 24 predicted proteins | sample VirMetDEL_Sep_01_FD_184519 | JGI IMG/M metagenome (GOLD analysis project Ga0208645, IMG submission 184519) | Aqueous microbial communities from the Delaware River and Bay under freshwater to marine salinity gradient to study organic matter... | ecosystem: Environmental > Aquatic > Marine >... | reverse complement strand
CAAAACTGATGACATTTCCAAACTTACGGATTATTTTTCTGAAAAATGTAGGGTGCAATGTTCCTTTAAAAACAAACCACCACCAATTGAGAAGTTCAAAAAGTTGCAAAATAATCCAATTTTTCGTGAAGGGGGGTACACAAAAATCGAACAATTCTTGTATGACAATGCAAGAGGATGTAATAATTTTGATGTCAAAGTTGTCCTAAGTGTTCTGCGGTATTTTAAACCCAAAAGAATGTTAGATTTCAGTGCTGGTTGGGGCGATAGATTAATCGGGGCAATGGCCTATGGTTGTGAGTATGATGGAGTGGACCCGAGTGAGTGTCTCCATCCCAAATATCAAGAAATGATAACTACTTTACTTCCTCCGTCTAAGAGAGGAAAATACAGAATGTTCAAGACTGGATTCGAGGATTTCACTTCATCTTCGGTTCCCTTCTCTTCATCCGAGAGAGGCGGAAGTAAAGGAGGAGAGAAGAAATATGATTTGGTTTTTACCTCACCTCCCTTCTTTGATTTGGAGGTGTATGAGAATGAAAAATCACAAAGTATTAGTAAATTCAATACTTTGGAAAAATGGAAACAGAATTTTCTGATTCCAGCAATGGAAAAATCAGTTTCTGCTTTAGAAATCAATGGTCATTTGGTTATTTATGTGAGTGATTACACAACAGAAAGTGGAAAAAGAATTCAGTATGTTAGAGATATGAAACGAAAAGTGAGAGAATTAGGAATGACATATCAAGGAAATGTCTGTTTTTCAAATGTGGATGATTTAAATCGTGTCAGAGTTATTTACGTCTGGAAGAAGTTGACTTCTTCTTAGTTGGGGAGGGTTTTCTCTTCTTGACAGGAGAAGCTTTCTTTTTCTTTTTGAGAGAAGAAGGGGAACCAAATATTGCTGTTGTCCCAATTGGAGGAGCTCCGCCTCCGCCTCCTTCTGTCGCTGGCTCTACGCCTGTGTCTCCGCCTGTCGGTGTCACTGTCGCTGTCTCCGCTGCCGTCGCCGCTGCTTCTCGCCTTGCTGCTTCTCGCCTTGCTGCTTCTTGCCTTGCTGCTTCTTTCCTTGCTGCTACTGACTTAGGTTGCTCCAATGTCAATGTCGCTGCGTCTCCGCCTTCATCTTCGTCTCCGGAACCTGCCGCTGTCGCTGCCGTCACTCGAGCTGCAGCACTCACCGATTCACCAATTGCATTCCCTATATTTCCAGCGGCTTGATTTGCTGCTGCTGCACCTCCCGCTTCACTATTTTCAACACTTCTAAAAAAACCTTTTGTTGCTTCCATGTTCTTCCCGCTAAAGACACTCTTTAAGTGACCATACATCTGATCTTTGAATCCTGTAAGCTTTTCTCCTCCTGTATCGACAGCCAATTTTTTAGCTCTCTCTCCGTAAGCATGTGCGAACAAAGTAGCAGCCTCATCTTCCAATCTTTCGTTATCCCAATTTTTGCTTCTCTTAAACATGGCTACTGCATACCAGATAATAAGAACAAAAATGAAAGTACCTGCAGCACAGGAAAGAACTTTGTTTCCAGTAATAACCCTTTTTACATCCTCGTCATCTTCATTTTCAGCAGGGTATTTGAAAGCCACATAGATTCCAAAACCTATGGCTACGGATAAAACTAGGATACCTACTATTGTAGTTATCCATAAACCTTTACCTGTTTCGACAATGACTACGCCGTTATTTTCATAAGCTGAGAGAGCTGTTCCTTTAGGTTCTGTTGTTGGCATTTTTATTACTGAATATATATTATAATTTTATAAAAATTTTATAAAATTTATTTTTATGGTTCCTTAACCTCTCCTTTTCTTCTCTCTGGTACCTTTGATTCCTTTCCATCTTCTTTCTCATTCTCGTCTTTACTCCCCTTTCCCTTTCCTTTTTTCTCATTTACACTCTCCTTTCCTTTTCCTTTTTTCTCATTTACACTCCCCTTTCCCTTTCCTTTTTCCCCATTTTCACTCTCCTTTCCTTTCACAACTTTACTCCCCCTCTTTTTCTTTTTGAAAGAAGCAATAAACCAAGAAAAATCATATCCAAGATAAACCAAAATAATAACAGATGAAATAAAAACCATCAAATATCCGATTATCACTTCTGCATCCAAACCATCTGGTAATCCCATTTTATATTTCTTCTCTTTCTATATCTTTTATTCTTCTCTTTCTATATCTATATCTCGAAATAATTATTGTCAGCTTGTATATCACTACTAGCAGCAATCATCAGATAGACAAAGAAAATGAAGAAAGTACCAAACAGCACCAAGAAATAGATAGCGGTAGATGAATTGACATTATCTAAATCCTCTTCGGAAGGAGGATGTACTGCTACTAAAATAATCATAGAAATTACCAAAGCCAGTACAAAACTAGGGAAAATATTCCTTTTCATAATATAGAAGAAAGAAATGGTCAATACAAATAATGACCCAAAATATATCAATAATGCTATCCAAAGTTCCATATTTTATTTTGCTATTATTTCCTTTTCTCACTTTTTCTTTGAAAGGAGAGAAAAAAAGACACTATAAAAATGGTGACCTTAACAAATAAAAATGTAACAATTACTGTTTCGGTTCTTTATGGTTTAATTCCTTTGATTTGGTTATTACTTTACTTAATTGATGGTTTCAGACATCGAAAATTTGGAAGAAGACAAGAAGATAAAAGCCCTAGTTTAGAACCAGTTAATTATTATGCCAAACCATTTCTAACCAGTTCTTATGTCAAAATAGCCTACCTATTTACTTTTGCTCTCTTTCTTGCTGCCAGTATCATCATGATTATCTACAGTATTGATAATGGTGTTCAAGTTAATAGAGCGTAGAAAAGAGAATAAAAGAAAGAGAAAGAAAAGAGAATAAAAGAAAGAGAAAGAAAAGAGAATAAAAGAAAGAAAAGACAATAAAAGAAAGAGAAAGAAAAGAGAATATAAAATGATAACAGCCATAGTAGAATGGGGTGAAGGAAAGGAGAGCATTTCGACCGGTTATTTGTTCGGTAAAGTTGAGTTTACTCAATATTCGCCTGAAGCTCCGGTGAAGGTTTATCTGAGAATCGAAGGTTTACCTGACGGAATCCATGGTTTTCATATCCACGAAAAACCTTTAGAAGATACTGAAGGAGATGTAATGGATTGTTGTGATAAGTTAGGAGGTCATTTCAATGTCGGAGATAAATGGTCTTTGGAGAATCAAAGTGGTACTCGACACGGAAATGGAATGAATTATGCCAAGGGAGAAAAAATGGAATGTCATAATGGAGATTTGTGTAATAATATTATGGTGGATGATAATTTTTGTGAATTATCTTTCGTGGATTATAAAATTTCTTTGTACCAAGAAGATGAAAGGTGTGTTGTGGGGAGAAGTATTGTGATTCACAAAGGTGAAGATGATATGGGATTAGCAGAGTACGAAGATGAAAAGAAAAATATTGACAAATACATTACTGGGAATGCTGGAAAGAGGATAGCTTGTGGTAATATTACTCTAGTTTTGTAATTTATTATTATTATTTTATATTTTTTTATAATAATAAAATCATGGATGGTATGGGAGGTGACGATGTGAATGGTATGGGAGTTGACAATGAGAATGGTGTAGGTGCACCAAAAAGAAGAGGACGTCCTCGAAAAACTTCACCGAAGAGAAAAACATCTCCGAAGAGAAAAACATCTCCGAAGAGAAAAACATCTCCGAAGAGAAAAACATCTCCGAAGAGAAAAACATCTCCGAAGAGAAAAACATCTCCGAAGAGAAGAGGACGTCCTCGCAAGACTTCACCAAAGAGAAAGATGAATCTAGCGGGTGCTGGTTTTGGTATTGGAAGAGCCAAAATGGGAGCTAGAGTATAGATTAGAATTGATTTCTATTTTATCAAAAAATAGAAATAAAAACTATAATAATCAAAAAATAGAAATAATAATCAAAAAACAGAAATAATAATCAAAAAATAGAAATAATAATCAAAAAATAGAAATAATAATCAAAAATAGAAATAAAAACAAATACGAAGATGTATAATATTCTTTTGATTGGTGACCCTCATTTTAAAACTTCTAATGCTTTGGAAACAAATCAACTTCATCAATCTGTCATTAAATATTTGAAATCTAATCCCTCTATTGACTTCGTTGTTGTCCTTGGAGACATCTTGCATTGTCATGAGAAAATTCATACTCAACCATTTTGTCGGTCTGTTAGTTTTCTGACCAACTTGGCTGACGAAAGAGAAACTTTTGTTCTGATTGGAAATCACGATAGAATCAATAATAATGTTTTTCTAACAGAAGAACATCCTTTTGTTGGACTCAAAGAATATCCAAATCTTCATATTGTTGATACTACTCTCTATTATCCTACTTCATTACTGCAGAAGAAGAAAAAAGAAAAAGAAAAAGAAGAAGAACTTCTCTTTGCTTTTGTCCCATATGTACCCAATGGAAGATTTAAAGAAGCTTTAGAATTTAATCCAAATAAAGAAAATAAAGAAAATAAAAGAGAATATGAGAAATGTACAGCTATTTTCGCGCATCAAGAATTTAAAGGCTGTAAGATGGGAGCCATTATTTCAGAAGAAGGAGATGAATGGGAAGAGGAATTACCAGCAGTCTTCTCAGGTCACATCCATGACCACCAGAGACTCCAAAAAAATATCTTCTACCCCGGAATCCCTTTCCAGCATGGTTTTGGTGACTCTGATGACAAAGCAATTTATCTTCTCACAATCGGACCTCCTTCTGAAAAAAGAGACTGGAAAACAGAAAAAATAGAATTGGATATTACACCAAAGAAGCTTTATAATATGACATTGGAACAGTTTACTACCTTTATACCACCGGAAAAAGCTATTATCAAAATTAATTTTCAATGTCATGAATCTACTATGAAGAAGATGATATCATCGGAAAAATTCAGAGAAAAGATTAAGAAACATAATATTGAATTCAAATTAAAGGTGGAAAAAACTAAGAAAATCATTAAGAATCATTCTTCTTTCTTAGAGAATCTGGAAAGAAGAGTTTCGCAATCTGACAAACAGGTTCAGGAGATTTATCGTGAGATTTGTTAATTTATATACCATAAAATATATGATATGGTATATTATATATTTTATGGTATATGACACCACCCGATACTATATTGAATTTAATTGTATTGGGTGGTGATTAGAATCACCGGGGTGAGGGCAGGAGATGTTTCACCTCAGTGCTCGTATTGAGCAAAGCTCTAATACGAGCACTGGCTTTGCCAGCGACTCTGGCAGAAACTGCCGGAGCCCTTACTGCAGCAGATTTGCCGACTTGGATCACACTCCTCATCAGGTGGTCCACGGACACCCCATGTGCCCAGAGGACAATGGCCTCTATCTGCTTAAGCTCCTTGTTTGGGTCATCTGTGGACTCAAGATGCCGCAAGCACATGAGGAGTCTGAAGGAGGCCCCAAGGAAATCCCTTGATACTTTTTTGGGGCTTATCCCCAAAGCAATTGCAATATCACCCCCACTGGAGCAATTATGCAGAAAAAAGGAAATAAGATTTCTATCAAGGTCAGTCAAATTCTCACGAGACTCTTGTATGAGCATTTGCCTAACGGCTCTTCTCATTACAGCAACCATTGTGTTCATTTTTTGGTATATTTATTATCCCTACTTTTTTTTCAAAAAATCAATTTTGGGGAATTATATGATAAAAAATACAGAAAAAAAATAAAAATAATCAAAATAAAATGGGATTACAACACTCAACTGAAAGACCTTACAGAAAAGAATACGAAGAAGAAAAATACGACTCAATGTCTGTCAGAGAAGACGTCGAAAAGGGAGATGATATGATTGCCAGAACTCTGGTAATTTCTGTCAAGAAATCTCCTTCTAAGAAGAAGAAGGCTTCTCCTATGAAGAGAAAGACCACTCCTAAAAGAAAGGCTTCTCCTATGAAGAGAAAGACCACTCCTAAGAAGAAGACAACACCAAAAAGGAAGGCTTCTCCTATGAAGAGAAAGACCACTCCTAAGAAGAAGACAACACCAAAAAGGAAGATGACCCCTAAGAAGAAGACAACACCCAAAAGGAAGATGACCGGAAAACCCAGAAAAACCTCAGGAAAAAAAAAGTAAACTCGGTTACCGGGGATAATATTATGCCTCCTTTAGGGACTAGAGCTGGGGTCGGACCAACCAGAAAAAATAAGAAATCTAAGAAAAATGGAAAGAAGCGAAGAATAGAAATTACAAGATAATAAAATGAGCTGTGATTGCGATTTTAGTAATGATGGATTTATGAAATATATTAATAAACTCAAGAAAAAACACAAAAACAAAAACTACAATTTCTCCCAAGCAGAAATCCTTAAATTCATGACACTTCACCTGAAAGACAACACTAAAATTAAGAATATCATCATGAAAAAGAGTATTTCTCTCCAAGAAATGAAACTTCTCAATACCAAATGTTGTGGTATTGTTAATTTAGAATTAACCGGTTCTGGAGAAGTTAAAAATAATAAATTGATTCTTTATCTGAACAATAAAAATATATTTCTTAACTTGAAAACCAAGATTCCCAACGCTGACGCTGATTTGAGTAGAAAAATAGTTTGGCACATGCATCCTTGGAACATTAGTGTTGACCATGAAGACGATGCTCCTAGTTTTTTCAGCTACGAAGATATTCGAATTAGTGTTAATTTTCCAAAAAAGATTTTCTTGATATTCAATATGCATGTTAAAAATCCCAAAATTCCGGTTATTTATGTTGTGACAGCAGAAGATGATGTGAAAAAACAGAAAGCAAAAAGAGTTATTGGTGACATATTTGATGACACATATGAAAAATTAGTTGACCATAAAAATTACAATATAGACTTGAAGGGAATCAAGAAAAAACTAGCTGAAATTGGTGTTCATTTCTATTATTTGATGAGATATGATGAGAGGAGTCTTGTCAAAATCATTACAGATAATTGTCACAGATAATTTCTCTCTCTCTCCTTTTTTCTTTCTCTCTCTCCTTTTTTCTCTCTCTATATATAATATAATATATAGAGAAATTAATCTATTAGATAGATATCATCGTCATCCTCTGGTTCTGGTTCTGGTATGAAAACATCGAATCCGTTATCTTTCAGATTTTTCATATGTATTTTAAAAAACCAATCAAGCAATTTGTATTTTGCCCATTCAATGTTTATGCTTGTTTTGTCAACCGAAACCCATTTCTGGCGTTGTGCCCAAAAAAGTTCTTCTGTAACGGCTTTACACATTACGGCGCATACTTTATTTCCTGAAGATGAATTCATTTTCTTTACTATATTTTAATAAAAATTTCAATTTTATTATGTTTTCTTTTCAGGTTTATCTCGAGATAAACCAAAAGCTAAATAGTAACCCATAAAAGCTTTACTGAAATAGGATAAAAGTATGTAATACCTTTCATATCTTGTAAAATCATAATCTTTTTTTCTATAAGCTCTGTAGTTTAGAATAGTGACAATACCAAAACTAGCCCACCAAAAAATCATCGGGAACAAGACACCATAAACCCAAGAAGGAATATCAAAACTATTATCTCTCTCTGCACTTATAACGTTAGGTACAAAATTACCCATAATAATTGACCAAGTACAGGTTAACACAAAGAAACCCATAATAATAGCTGATAATTTTACCTTTTTATCTTTACTCATTTCGAAAAAATAACCAAAAGACATCATGGTAATTGTTAACATCACCGTAGCTAAAGTAGCATAAATTTCCTTAACCCCAGAAATCAAACATAAAACAAAAATCATTATACTCGCTGTAATTCCATATTCAATCCAACGATATCTATTTCTACCTTTTAATACTTCTTGATAATATCTGTAGTTAGTGTAGTAAAAGAAATGAAACATTGCAGTGATTAGAAAGATAAAAATAAGAAGAAGTTTAAGAGCTAAACCAGAAACAGGAATAACAGGAGCACTAGTGTTATCTCCAAAATCAAATTCTATTATTCTTGGATCATCTTCATCTATATCTGTAATCTTATAAGTATAAAGACTTGTGTTATATTCTACTGGTTTAGGAAAATAAAGAAAAAAGAAACCAATTCCTACAGCACTAGCCAAATGCAAAATATAGGCAAAATAATTCAAAGTCGATAATTTTATATTATTCAATGGATTTTTCATATTTTATTATACTATTAATTGTGGTCAAAAAATAAAAATAAGAAAATAAGAAGAAAGAGAAAATAAGAAGAAAGAGAAAATGAGAAGAAAGAGAAAGAAGAAATAATAAATATAATAAAATGGATGGTTATGGTTATTGGTTATTTTTCTTTTTTGTCATATTGGCATTGATATTATTTTTGTTTGTTGATGTTTATGCTGGGCTAGGAGTTCTTTTCTTTTTCTTCATTCTTCTTGTTTTCTATTATACTTTAGATTATCCAAATGTTACTAAAGCTACCTACATGAAAAAAGTAAATCCCGATGGTTCTGAAACTATTGTTAAAAAAGTAGAAGAAGTAGACGAAGATTTTGTTCCTGAAAACAAAATTGTCACTACAGAAATTGAAACAACTTCTCCTAAAAAGAGAGGGAGGAAGAAAAAAACTGAAGTAGAAAAGAAAGTAACTGTAGAACAATCTTCTGATTTTTTTGGTGATACTGAGGTAGTAGAAACTACTACCATTACACCAAAAAAGAGAAAAATGAGAAAAACTAAGAAAAAATAATTATTATATATTAATAATTATTAGCTAGATTTCAGTAGTGCTAGACCAGAAATGATATGAAGTTCTTCTTTGATTTCTCCTTCTGGATATAATTTCAGAACCTCATCAAATTTTTCTGGTTTTTTAACAGCAAAATATGAAGAAAAATTTAACATCCATATATCAAAACTTTTATTTATATCATACTTTCTTGTTTTTTCATCTCGACAACAATATATGGAAACAGGAAGTGTTGGATGGTATAATCTGACAGAAACCTGTCCATTAAGGTCCATTACAAAGGCATAAATTTCTATTCTAACCATTGGAATATAAGGAATATAATCGTTAAGATGTGTTTTGAAAAAAGAAGATTCATAAAAAGAAGTTATTGAATCTTTTGGTTTTAAAACACCAATAACAGAAAAAGCTTTTTTATTGTCATTAATGATATGCTTATCCTTTAAATCTTTTGGCATGATAATTAATCTATCATATTTAGATTTTCTCAATCTGTCACAGATAAACGACATGATTTTCTTATTTATCTTATTATTTTAATTTCATTTTTGTTGTTCTCTACAGAAGTCATCTGCCGCTTTTAATGCATTATCAAGAATAGCAATTTCATAATAATTTTGACATCCCACTAAATAAAGATTATCAATCTTGTTACCTTTTTGCGGAATCGGTCCCATCGGTGTTATCCCAAAAGCACTTTCTCTAAGTTCCCAATGACCTTTTCGGTTAAAATCAACATTAACAGTAATCGCTTCTGGTTCCAAATACAAACCAGTTGTCTTATTTAATTGATACAAAACTTCTTCTCCTATTTCTTTGTATGTCATTTTAACCATTTTTTTATCTAATCTTGAACTTCTAGCGGTAAAATCAACTAAAGCACACGACAACACAGTTTTAATTCCTTTTCTCTTGGTAAAGTTTTCATTAAATTTAGAATTTTCCAACATAATAATACCAAATTCACTGAAACAAGTTTGACACCAACTTAAATCTAATTCTAATTTCTTTTTAAAATGGAGCTGGACTCCAATTCCAGAATAACTAGATTTTTTACAATAATCAATAAATTTTTTCTCTTCCATCCAATTATTTCTAACATTAGCATCTTCACATTCCTTTATCATTTCTTGAAAATTATGGAGTGGTATTGCACAGACAAAAACATCACCAGTTACTCTTCCTTTATTTGTTCTGGCGAAGGATATCTTTTTCCCTTTTGAAACAAAATTAGTAAGATGACACCCTTTTACAATTTTAACGTTCTTTTTTTTATTTAATTTCTCTTCCCATTTTTTCAACCATTTGTCACCTTCCCTAAATTGTATAAATCCTACACTTTTAAATCCATTTTCTCTGATGGCTTTAAAAAAAGCGTAAGTAGATAAATCTTCAGGGACTCCTTGAAAAGTAAGAGAAAGATTCCGAATAGCTTTTTTCCCTTTAGTGGTAATGTTATTTTCATCCATCCATTCTTGTAGATTTCTTTTGTCGTATTTGTTAGTAAAAAGGACACTATATGAAAATTTAGTTACATCCAGTAAAGAAAAATTAGACAGAGTATATTTAAAAAAATTCCAATTAGTTTGAGATCTAGTTCCGGAAATATAACGATACGGATCTTTTAGTTTTAATTCTTCTACCAATTCACCAATTAAAGAATAATCGGTTGTCATGACTCTAGGAGAATGTTCGGTAAAATAACCGTCTTTCCATTCCACTTTCCAACATCCTCCGAGTTGATCTTTTCTCTCGTAGAGTTCTACTTGATGTCCATCATCTGATAAATTATCCGCTAATCTCATTCCACAAGGACCTCCACCAAAAATAATGTATTTCATTTTATTAGGTTTAATTTTTAACCACCAAATATTCTTTTCATTTTTTATTTATTTGGTGGTGATGTGAAGTCACCTATATATATATATATATATATATAACTAACTAATAAATGAAAAGAATATTTGGTGGGATATCACCTCCGGGTCATGAGAACGTATTTTCTGGGGACTCTGGTCGCATGACTAGAACCACCTGCTCTGTGGAGGTCGATGTATCTCTGGACCAGAACAGCTCCGGTGATTCCCATACTACGGGCATCCTGTCGGAGATTTTGCTCCTCTGTTTCTTGGACGGTAGCATGCTGTGCCCCGTTCTCCCCAACGGAAACATCAGCAGCGGCAGTAGAAGAATTTTCACGTGACATACGACAATAGTTTATTAACCTACTTATTTTTATTTTTTCATTTTTGGGGAATTTAACTAAAATCAATATATATTAAAATGTCTGAGATATCTAATACAGAGGAAATTAGGAAAATTCCATCTCCTGAAAATAAAAAAGTAACTTTTTTTGGTAATTATGAAATAACTAATGTACTCATTATAGTTTTTTATGATTATAGCAGCTGTTGGTATAATTGTTGGTAGTATTGGATTATCTGAAAAAACACAACAAAAAACAGTAAGAAATATTTCTTCTGCTAATTTTGAAAAAGGTCCTCAGCCTAGTGGAACTAAAATAATCCAACAATCTGATGGTGATTATGTAGTTGAATTAGATTACACACAACCTTCTTCAAAGGGAGGTTATATAAATTATCTTAATAATGTTGTAGCAGGGAATACTAAATTCTCTTTCTATTATATCATTCTTATTATTTCTAAATATCATCCTTATTATTTCTAAATATCATCCTTATTATTTCTAAATATCATATATTTAGAAATTTGTACCATCTCTTAACATGAGAGTAACATTAATAGGAGAATTATAAGAATCATATATTTTGTTCTTTCCATTTTCCACTTTCATCACTACGTTTTTTCCAAAGGTATCTTCCATCACCTCTCTAATTAAATTTGCTTCAACCTTCTTCCCTCGGGGATATTCAATTACCATATGGTCATCATTTGGTCTATCTAATTCATCTCCTTTTGGAAAAGATTTAATAGTCATGATAAAAGTTTCTTTTTCACCTCTTGACATCACCAATTCTTTTAATTTATTCATTACTTTCGTTATTCTAGAACATTCTCCTTTTAAAATATCGCATTTACTTTTATGAGTTCTGGAAATTAACAAGTGTAAATTTCCGGAATGATGATGAACAAGTTCTGAGTTTTCTTTTTTAATTACTCCTTTTCTACCCTTCATTTTTGTGAAAAGAGTTACTGCATGTTTTCTAGCGTCCTGATCACATTCCCTGTCTTCTGGTCCACTACATTCGCTATGAGGGACAAAAATAATAACATTTTTCTTTTCTCTCATACCAGTAGGAGAACTCATTCTTCCTGCTTCACTGATTCCAACAGCTTTGAGTTGTGCTTCTGCTTTCTTTTTACTCAAAGGTTTATCTGAGAGATATCTTCTTCCATTGTCCATGATACTCTTATCTTTTTTTCCAACTTTGTAACCTATTACTTTACCATTTTTTCTGACAGGAAATATTTTATATGGCATTTTTAATATCTATTTTTTTTTATTTATACCTATATAATGTATTAAAATTGAAAAAATAATAAAAATTCAGAGTAAAAAGTTTAATTGAGAAAGAGTATAATATGGCTCACCTCAAAAATGTCGGAACCAATAGAGCAAAGAAAGGATTACTTCCTATTGAAGACGACGATGTTTATGATTAGTGTATCAATCTAAGTTTTATTAGGTACACAAACATATAGTATAATATTAAATTATATGTTTGTGTAAGTATACATATATTATAACATAAATATATAAATAATAAATAATAATAATAATATAATAATAATATAATAATATATAAATATATATTTATATATTATTTAAGCCTGACACATAACACAAGCATCCCCTGAACAATCCATTTTTTCCATTTTTTTATTTTCTAATTTTTTCCCTGTTAGTTCTGTATAATACTGTTGAATTTTAATATCTACCGTAAATCTATTTGTCTGTGAAGCCGGATTTTGCCTCAAATAATACATACCTGTTTTTAATTTTAAAGAATTAGAGTAGTTATGAACTGACTGAAGTTTCTTAATGTCTGGTTCCGGAAGATAAATATTAAAAGACTGTGATTGACAAACATAAATTCCTCTATGTCTTGCCATTTGCATAGTGTCTTTTTGAGAAATTTCATACATTCCTCTGTGAATATTTTGCAGATGTTTAATTTTATCTAAAATTTCTTCTTTCAATTTTCCTTCTCGGTAAAATTGTTCCGTAAAATATTCTGGAAAATCTCTGACAAATTTATCAAGATGACGAATAGAACCATTATCCATCATGATAAATTCAATCGAATGTTCGTTCCAAAAACCTTCTTTAACCATATCCCTGACGAAAGGTTCTGAATAAGCAACATAATTACCATGTGCTAATTTTCTTGAGTAGACTAGAGTTTGATGTGCTTCAGTTGTTTCCGCATTTCTTAACATTTGTGCCGAAGAAGCAGTTGGCATCAAAGCAATTAACATAGAATTACGAACTCCGTGTTTCTTAATTTCCTCTCTTAAATTTTCCCAACTTCCTTCTCCTCTCCAAACTATTGGTTCAATCGGAATATTATCTTCTTTCTTATAAATTTTAGGATTTAATCTACCAATACTTTCATAATATTCTGCTTCTTGTTTCCATAAATCGAACTGAAAATAACCATTCGCTAAAGGAGACCCGTCGAGTTCTTTCCACTCATTTTCAATAAAAAGATTACTCTTACCGGTTCTAAAAGTTTGGTATTCACCATCTCTCTTCGCCAACTCCAAACTTCTCTTCAGTGAATGATAATAGATACAAGCAAAAATCATTTTATTAAGAACGAATGCTTCTTTACTATCATAAGCAATTCCTAATAAAGCAAAAACTTCTGCAAGACCAGAAACTCCAATACCGATAGGTCTATTTTCAAAGTTGGTTTTACTAATTTTACCTTGTTCAATTACATTACCTTCCTTATCTCTCTTATCCAAAGGATAATAATTGAAATCAATAACTTTGTTAATATTTTCTGTTAATTCTTCAGAAATCCTTCCAAGTTCTTTGAAATCGTAACATCCCGAGAGAACTTCTTGTAAACTTTCTCCTCCATATTCTCCCAATTCTTTTTTGACATATGCTTTTAAATTAAGATGACCCAAATTACACGAAGCAATAGAGTCAGGAGTAGAGGGTTCGATAATTTCTAAACAAAGATTTAATCCTTCACAAACACCTGTATTTTGAAGATTATTTTTGTAATTTACGGTATCCCGATAAACAACATATGGCATTGAAGATTTGTTGTGCATGTCACAAATAGTACGATAGATATCTTGAGCATCCATAGTCTTGTATTCAATAGCATTTTTTCTAGCGGTCACTCTTTCCAGTACTCTTTTATGATATTCGATTACTTCTTCTTCTGTAGCTTCATTAGAATTAATTTTCTGTTCCATACCAAGAATTAATTCATCCAGCTCATTAATTTCTTGTTCTCTTTCCAATGCCTTCGATTCTAAGATTTGATAAACCTCTTCAAATCTTTTTCCATGTAATCCTAAAAGTTTAACTTCTTTTCCATCAATAATAGTTTTTGCCTTAGCAGGACAGAACATGGTCCATTTTCCTCCTTTTCGAACACGATCCATAAATAAATCAGTCAAAAAAGCACAAATATTAGCTTGCTTGAAACGAATTCCGTTTTGAGTAAAATTATCACGAGTTTGGATGAAATCAAAGAAATCAATGTGCCAATCATTGAGGGTAATGGTCATGGCTCCGTTTCTCTTACCCCCTTGGTCAACACACATGATAGTAGCATCGTAAATTCTTCCAAACGGCAAGACTCCTGAAGATTTTCCAGTGTTAGAAATATTAGAATGTCGAATCCCGTTGAGAGACATTCCGATTCCTCCTTGAGCACGAGAAATCATCCCAGCTTCATATGCACCCATCATTAAGGAATCTAAGCTGTCACCGATATTAAGTAAAAAACAACTAGACATTTGATTTTTTCTGGTTCCGGCGTTAAAAAGGGTTGGAGATGCGTGAATGTACTTCCGTTCTACCATATCGTGATATGCATGTAATACTTTTTCAATAGTTTCGTTATGATAAAATTGAACTGCTAATCTCATGAACATTTGGCATGGTGTTTCCATAGAACATTCGTCTTGAGATAATTTTAAAAGATAATTAACACAAGATGAGGCTGACATAATATTATGATTGTCAAAATTTTTATAATAAGTTGATTCCAAAGATTGATTAATTTTTTCAGCATGTTGAATCATAAAATTAGTTATTTCTGGTCTTAAAACTTTTGAAAGAATTTCAACATAATCTTCTATTTTTTTAGGACAAGATTTAATATTGAGATATAACAATAATCTTCCTGCTAAGATACTGGTGTCAGGATGAACCAAAGTAGGAAGAGACAGAGCAAATGTCTTTAATTCTTCATTATTCCTTGGTTTACCGAAGTTATCTAGGACATGCTGAGGAAGTGTCAAATCTTGAGTGAATCTTGAAAATAAATCTTTCATTTTATAGAATATTTTTTATTTTTTGTAATCATTTTTTTATTTTGATTATTTCAAAATATATTTTTTTTCTTTATATATTATCTTATTTATATTAATATTAATATAAATATAAATATAAATTTTACCAACCAGCATAACATAATTCTTCATACGACAAATTTCGAGTCATCCAATCAATAACTTGTTCTCGAGTTCGATGTTCTTTCGGTGGAAGTTGTGTCAAAAGATTTTCATCAAGATGAAGTTTCTTTTGTGAAAACTCCGGATAATTCATCAGATATTCGTTTTCATAATCATTTCGGTATTCTTCAATAAGTTGACGATGGTCGTCTGATTCAAATATTGGATTAGGATGAACATCTCTGAAAGAGGTCCTGCATACAGGACAACTATTTCCTTGCAGTTGTTCAAAACAACTTTTACAAAGTTGATTGTGACCGCAAGGAAGAGAAACTCCGTCACTAGGTTCAAAATTTTCAAGGCATACACAACATTTCATGTCAGAATTCATCTTTTATCAAATACTATTGTATTTTAAATTCAATTTTAATACTATTAATATAATATGAAATTCAATTTTAATACTATTAATATTATTATTTGAAATCAAATGTAATATATCCTGTAACAAAATATAATGTTAGGAATAGCCAAATTACTATCATATTTAATAAAAATACAAAAAGCAGCCAATCTTCAAATTTAGAGCATTCTCTGAAATCTCTAAAAGAATTTTCTTTTTTTGCTATTCCTTTACTATCCATTTTAACTAATAAAATTAATTAATAGATTCATTAAATCTAGTTTCAAATTTTAACCAACCCAAACCATAAAAAATAGCCAGTAAAGTAATAACAAAAACTAAAAATAATACATTAGCTATCATCCAATTTCTAGCTGTTCTAATTCTCCCTTGAATAGTATCTTTTTTCTGTTTCAGATATCCATTGTTTTCATTTTCATCTCCATCTGAAAAATCATCAGTTTCCATTTCTGATGATTCATTATCTTCAAAATCATAATTTTCTTCTTCTGAGCCTTCGTCTTCATCTTTTTTATCTCTTCTTCTAATTACCGTCTTCACCATTTTATATATTTTGTGATTTAAAAGATAAACAAAATAAAATATGAAAAAAACAAAAATAATAGGGCATTATTATTTAGAATGGTTAATTTTGTTAATTGTTATTATTTATGTATATGCCTCTTGGAAACAAGTTATTCAAAAAGAACTTGAATCACAACCTATAGTTATTGATAGAAATTTAAACCCTTCATCTAACACCACAGACGGAGATAGTTTAGAATTATACCCACCTATTAAATCAAATGAAAAGAAAATAGGTTCCTCTGGTTATGCTCCAGAAGGATTAGGTCAACCGTGTCAACAAAATCCAGAATCTGGAACCCTACCAAATTTACCCGGACCTCATCAACAACAAGGATGTGATTCTTTACAAGGTTTAGTTTGTATTCATGGAATTGTTGAGGGAGGCGGAATTTGCTTAAAAAATATTAACCAAGAATGTAATGCTAGAAACGAATGTACTCCGTTATCAGATGGTTGTATTTATGG
>Ga0208645_1001991_pt1 | contig 16838 bp, 29 predicted proteins | sample VirMetDEL_Sep_01_FD_184519 | JGI IMG/M metagenome (GOLD analysis project Ga0208645, IMG submission 184519) | Aqueous microbial communities from the Delaware River and Bay under freshwater to marine salinity gradient to study organic matter... | ecosystem: Environmental > Aquatic > Marine >... | reverse complement strand
CCTTCAGATGCTAAACCTACCACAGAGGGAATAGTAGGTTTATTTGTTAGATCATTATAATCTCCAGAGAATGTAGAGACACCAGAGACAGCATTATCAACATAACCTTCAGATGCTAAACCTACCACAGAGGGAATAGTAGGTTTATTTGTTAGATCATTATAATCTCCAGAGAATGAAGAAACACCAGATACATCCTCAAAAACAAATTTACCAATAGAATGATCGTATTTAAGATACTTTCCATCATAAACAGATGGATTTGTCGCAATACCTACAACATCATCCAAATATTTTAAATTAACTTCACCACCACCACCGATAGTTGCAAGTTGTTCTTGCAATCTACCTACAAGAAGTTGATAATGATTTTTAAGTTGTTCAATATTTATAGGATTTTTAAGATCGTTATTATATGATCCATCAAGAAGTCCTTCCGATAATTGATTGTACCTAATAGTTAAAAGATTAATCTTATCCTCAAGGACATTTAAATTTACAGTAGGTTTCTTCTGTACTTCATAAAATAAGTCTTCTCTCAGATTTACAATATCTTTAGAATATTTTGAGATATAGTTTTCTACAACATTTTCAACTTCATTCTTATAGAGTTCGTTGAATATTTTTTTTATCTCTTTACTCTTACCATCTAAAGCAGACTTCTTTTCTATAATATTTTTTTTATATTTTTCCGATAAATCTTCAATAGACTTATCAATTTCAGACAAACCACTTTCATTCAAATCAAACTCATTATATTCTAATTCAATATTTTTACTAAGAATTTCATCAATTTCTTCATCAGAAAACATTTTTTTGGAAGAAATTAATTTATTTTTTTCAAATTCCTCATTAAAATTTTTAATTTTTTTATCCAATTCTTTAGAAGACTTGGAATGCTTTACAACTTTATTAAAAAGTCCCATCAATATCTATCTTTTTATAATGATATTTATTATAACCGATACTCATCAATTTTGTCTAATACTTTGTTCAAATACTTATGAGCAATCTCCTTCTCTCCCGGATACCAACCCATATCAGTATCAATCTGATGCTTAAGTTTTAACACGTAGCACTTCATCTCATCCTTATTAATTTGACCACTTGGCATAATACTAAAAAACTCTGCTCTTTATATAGAACAGAGTTTATAAACTAGATTGGATTATATGCGGGTATCATCATACCACCATCCATATCATCGTCATCATCAACATCAATATCTTTTAATGCTGAGTGAATTATAAAAGCACCTAACATACAAGTTGCTAGTGCCAACATCACCAAATACCTGGAATCAGTTGACCTGTGGCGGCATAGGATCCCATTGCAGCAATAATACCAATCATTGCTGCCCAACCATTAATACGTTCTGCGCGTTCGTTCATTGTTCTTTCTCCTTTTTTGTTTTGTTGTAAATAATAACTTCTTCACCATCATGGGTGAAAACTAATTCGTCATCATGATCCCAACACAACTCTTCATAGAGTGAATTGAGTTTTTTTAAATCTTCTTTAAGTTGATTTGGATTAGGCATATTGCTCTACTAGTTGTCTAATGTTTTGAGTAATAGGCATACCTCCGATTTTTTCCTCAATCTTATTACCATCACTATCAGCAATAATAAGAACAGGAGTAGCAGTTACTCCATATTTTTTTGCAAGATCTAAATTCTCTTGAGGAATAGGCACATCACTAAAATCCTCAAGATTAACATACTCAATCATACTTGTATCTACTTTAATAGACTTAAAGTATTTGTCTACAAGAGCACATGGACCACAAGATTTTTTAGAAAAGAGATAAAATTTATTCGACATGGTGTGCTTTGAGTTCAGGATTAGGTTGCGATTTGGTCAAGTCTCTACGGGACTGATTTTTAATTACAATGAAAGCATCTTTATTAATTTTGCGAGTACCAAGAGGTGATTGCCACTTCTTATTGTACTCTTCACCTACATCAATACCAGATACTTGAGTGCCTGCCATCTCAACAGAAATCTCGTCACTATCTTCCCATCCATATTTTTGGATAAGAGAAGCAACTTGTTCCATCACAGTAGGTTCAGTCATAATACGGTCTTCAGGATCAAGTTTGCCAATCATCAGTAAAGATTTTCCTCTTGATCAGTTTCAATAACACAATCGGAAGTTGGATATGCAACACAAGTGAGAACAAATCCTTCTTCAATTTGATCATCGTCCAAGAAAGATTGGTCCGATTGATCTACACTACCGGAAACAATTTTCCCTGCACATGAAGAACAAGCACCTGCACGGCAGGAGTAGTTCATATCAATACCTGCCTCTTCAGCAGCATCAAGAATGTATTGGTCGTCTTCGCAAGTGACGGTTTGTTCTCCATCAGGAGTACGAAGAGTAATATTAAAAGCCATTAGTAAGTTTCGGATAGTTTTTCTACAGAGTATGCCAACAATACAAAGAAGGCAATGCTAGTCATTGTAAACAAAATTGAAGTCATTGTCAAGTGTTCCTTGTTACTTCATAAATGGACGAGTCACCATAGGTCTTATGGTCTTTGTATCCTACCATCTTGCCTTTCGTGTTTTGAAGGGCAGGCATAAATGCGACGAGGAAGAATACTGCTGGTGCTCCAATAATCAAAGCACCGGCAATCACATAGTAAGTGAGGAGTTCAATCAAAGAGGTTTCCATCAGAATCCAAATGCTCCAAAGAAGAAGAGGCTACCAGTCGTGGCATAGGAGATGACTGCTGCAACAAATCCAAGCATTGCAGTGCGACCATTGAGTTTCTCTGCCTTCTCAGCATAGGTCTCAATGCCATAACGGTCAAGGTCTTCCTTGCTCATATACATTGTGGGTTCGGTTGCCCACATATTCTGTTGCCCAAATTCGTTTTTAGTAACAGTCATTTCCTTTTGTAAAGATTTACAACATAATTATATAGGAAATGTTAAGTTCTGTCAAGGAAGTGTATGTATCAATTGCCACTCTTTTGTATGACGTATGCCCTTCCTTGCTCGTCAAACCCATCAATATCAATATAAACAGGTTCTCCAGTAAAGTTGTCTACTGGAGCAACTAACAAATAAGGACCAGGAACTCTATCAGTTCTTATATCATAGGTCCTAAAATTAGTAGGATGAAAGTGAACTGTGACAACTTTTTTGCCGGGATTGCGACAGGTATATCCAAGTTCTCTCATATGATATGTAATCTTATTATCACATCCAGGTTTACCCATAGTATAATTCATACTATCAGATGTTGCTATTGGTGTTTTAAAAATCCAAGAATCTTGTGAAGCTGAATTATCATATGGTTCAATCTCCCAGTTCTTACCATCTTTAGTGGATATTTCCCATCTACTCAATGCATAGAATTGTTTTGTCATGTCAAGACTATTGAAGAACCGAAGAGTATCATCAAAAATGATATCTGCATTTGCAACTACGCAGATTTGATCTTGTAGTTCTTCATTACAATATTCAAAAAGATCTTTATATGAAGGTCTATTCTCTCTCACTATTCTATGAATTTTAGGAGAGTCAAAATTTAATTCAGCATCATCTTCCATGAAAATGTATACATTATCAATCAAGTCATTGGCAAGATTTTGATGAAGACAATAAAGATACTCTCCATTTCTCATATGATTACGAGAGTTAAAATATTCGATAATAAGATTCATTGCTCAGAAATCCAATTCATTAAATTAACTTTTGGTTCCCACCCAAATGTCGTTTTGAGTTTAGTATTATCTGCAAGAGTAATTCTAGACTCTCCAATTCTTGGGGGAATATTTACTTGATTATCCGAAATTGCATTGGCAATTTCATTGATTGAATAGTTTACTCCATTACCAACATTATAAAGTTGACCATAGCAACTATCATCAACATCTACAGTTGCTGCAAGAACATTTGCTTGGACTACATCAGAAACATGCGTAAAATCCCTACGCTGTTCACCATCACCAACAATGGTCAATGATTCATTATCTCCCCTCTGACGTAAAAAGATTCCAATTACAGGAGCATATTGTCCACGCAATGGAGATCTATTTCCGTATACATTGAAATATCTAAACATAACTGTTTTAAGACCAAACAGTTTATTGTACATTGAACAAAGTTTTTCACCAGAAACTTTAGAAACTGAATATGGATTTAAACAATCATCATTTTGATTTTCATTATTTGGGGGTTCGTTGAATCCATATCCAGAAGAAGTCGAAGAGTACATCACCTTCTCCACACCCGCTTCCCTAGCACACTGAAGAACAGTCACTGTTCCAACACAATTAATACTAACTGCCTCAATGGGATTTAAAATAGCGGGCTGGATTCTTGCTTCTGCAGCAGTATGAAAAACGTAATCTACACCCTCATAGAGGGGTCTTGTATTTTCATAGTCTCGAATATCATACTTATAATTTTGTGCTCTATCATTCCAATGGAACTTCTCATGACAATCAGCATATTCATTATCAATAACAACAACTTCATGTCCAAGTTCAAGAAGTCTATCTACAATATGTGATCCAATAAATCCAGCACCGCCAGTTACTAATGACTTCATTTTACTATACCCCAAACTTTTGAACTAATGGAAGATTCTCATACCACTCCATTACTTTACCATACTTGTTTTCTAAAAGCAATTTAACCTCTTCAGACATCTGCGTCCAATCACTTTTACGCTGCTTGAACTTATAAATTGAAGGATCTACATCAAGACCCCAAAAATCTACCAGTGGTTTGATTCCATATTCACTGAGAGCCTCATATCTCATAAACAGTAAGTTATACTGCCTACCAGTATTGTTGAGATATCCATCAGCATGTTCTTTATACTTAAAGGCATCGTATGGATCTGCCAAATACTCTTCTAGAGTTTGATCCTTCCTATCTTCAAAATACTTCCAATCACCACCACACTGTCTTGTGTGTGATATATTGAAAAGTACTTCTTTGCTTCTAGTAAAAGAGGAGATTGTATAATCATATGGATTACACAACAAATAAACTACTCTAGAATTTTTAACAAAAATATTTGAGTTAGAATCTCTACAATGATGATTAATTTGTGGATTGTTAAATCTACCACCAAGAACTCCAATAATAGAATAAGTTCCAGTGCATCCCTGTGTGATTAAAAAATTCTTCATATAACCTCAGAATAAAGATCAATAATTTGCTGTTTTACTTTACTGTAAGAATACTTTTCAAAATATTTATTCTGAGTATTTTGTCTCATTTCCAGATAAAGATCTTTACTATCCTCTATCGATTTAAGTTTATTTGCATAATCCTCAACACTATTTGCCATATATCCACATCCTTCTATTTGTTCGGCATGACCCATTGATACAGTTCCAGGATGTGTAACTATTGGTTTTCCATGATACATTGCCTCAATCATGGCAACAGAACAAACCTCACCATCAACTCTTGAGTGTGCATAGACATCAATTGCTCCAAGAAAATTGTGAATCAAATTCTGATCTGAAGAGAAGTCAATAAAATGTACATTTTTTAGGTTTAGTTGTCTTGCTATCTGACGATGATTATCACTCCCTCCAAGCAAAATAAAATGATTATTTGGATTTGATATCATTGAGTATGCATACAGAGAAACAGGTGAAAAAATATTTGGATCATTTCTTTGATGAAATCCATAAACAAAAGCATCTTGAGGAATACCAAGTCGTTGCCTGAGATTGGATTTAAATTTTTCAGGAACAGATACTAAGTTTGGTATGATTACTGCTTTTTTAATATTACCACCATTACTTGCCCATTTGTTTGCTTGCCACTTTGATATCAAAATTGCTCTAGCAATATTATCTTTATCTTCACCCCTATCACTATGAATTCCATCAATAATTTTTGTTTTATTAATTAAATTGAAAGGATATTCTGGATATCCACCTCTAGCAGTCTGAATTACATCATACTCGTTCTCGTCAAATAAATCCCAAAAGTTAGTATTATTCCAAACATATGGTTCTATGTTCGCCTCTTTCGATTCTACATGAACTGGAATGGTATTAATACCAAAAGACTCCACCCATTTTTTTCTATTCTCATCATTATCTGGATGGACAAACCAATGATTCAAAAATGGTGCGGCATTAGTATAGTAGTAATCAACAACATAGTCTTCTTGTTGTGATAGGATCATTGCAATATTTTGCAGTGCTTTTTCCGTTCCGCCAGATGCTAATCCAGCAAATTTAATGCAAGCAATTTTTTTCATATCAAATACTATGTCTTTTTTGAAAGGAGTTAAAAGTATTAATTGCAGATTCTATAACAACATGCATATCCATATACTTATATTCAGATAATCTACCACCAAATATAAAATTTGTAAAGGATTTAGATTTTTTTAAATATTTTGAATATACTTCTTGATTATGAGTATTGTTGATTGGATAGTATGGAATCATTCCTTTTTTATATTCCAAAGAATACTCTTTTGTAATTACCGTTTTATCACTTTTGTTATTTAATTCAAAGTGTTTATGTTCAACTATTCTTGTCCATTTATGATCATGGGAGGTGTAATTAATTTGAGAAACTCCCTGATAGTTTGGTGTATTTAATATTTCACTCTTAAAATCTAAAGACCTATACTCAAGATTTCCATACTCATAATCAAAAAATTCATCTATACACCCAGTATATACTACATTTTCAGCTAAAGAATTGTAGTATTCCCTATTAGAAAAATAATCAGAATTTAATTCTACGGGTATATCAGAAAGAATATTATTAAACATCGTAGTATAACCACCAATGGGTATACCTTGATACTTATCATTGAAATAGTTATTATTGAAGGTAAATCTTAATGGAAGTCTTTTGATAATAAAAGATGGAAGTTCATTGGCAGATCTTCCCCACTGTTTTTCAGTATATCCCTTTATTAGAATATTATAGATATCTTTTCCAACTAAAGATATAGCCTGCTCCTCAAGATTTTTTGGTGATGAATTATTATTTTTTTGAGATTCTATTATTGATTTTGCCTGTGCAGGATCTACAGTATTCCAAAGTTCATAAAATGTATTCATATTAAAAGGTAAAGAATACATCTCATCTTTATAGATTGCTTTGGGGCAATGAATATAATGATTAAATTTTGCAAATCGATTCACAAAATTCCAAACCGTTTCATTATTAGTATGAAAAATATGGGGACCATATTGATGCACGTCAATACCTTCAATATTCTTGGTATAACAGTTACCAGCAATATGATTTCTTTTATCGATTATAAGACATGATTTTCCAGAGTCTGTAGCAAGTCTGGCAAAAGTAGATCCAAAAAGTCCACATCCAACTATTAAGAAATCATATTTCGTTTGGTCTTTTTTCATTAGTCAATAATCAATTTTTGCTAAGAACATGTAAGCCCACATTCTTTCTAAAAAGTGTGCCTCTTCTGGAGAATGATGTTGTGGTATGGAATCTAGTAAATCCTTATAAAAATTTTTTGGTTTGGAAAGAATAAGATCTTTTCTCACGGAGAAGCACCCCTTCAAAGAAATTGGAGATGATTCGGGGATATGACCAAAATATTTTTCAACATAATCACTTAGAGATATATCACTCAATCTAAATCTACCATTCTCTATTTCTATCCTATACTTAGGATCCTTCAAAAAATCTATTTTCCATTGGTTCTTTCTTATAACTCCTATAGAATTTGCACCATAACCATTGTTAAGTGCATAAGTGATATATTGATTTAGATCATGAAAAACCCAGTTTTCCAAATCATCTATTTTTGCCTGAAGAAATACTGTTACATCATACAAATTATCATAATTTTCAACAATATGGTTTAAGTAGGTGTGTGCCTCTCTACCAAAATTTGAAAGATTAATAATTTCAAAACCACTATCGTCTTTTATTTTTTCACCTTTATTGTAAATCAATACATCAAAAGTGTTTTTCCACTGATCTAACCAAGTTATATCTTCATTAAATCTAGAAATTACAAGTTGAGAACGAATCATTTACTTACCTCAATTCAGAATTGTATTGTCCGCTTTTAGAACCTTGATAGAAAAGTGGTGGAATTGACCAATAAACATTCATATCCAATTTATAAAATTGATATGCCAGTTCCCAGTCACTCACTAGTTGAAAGGGAATGATTGATTCATAAATTCTTCTCGCAGATTCTTTTTTTAAAAGATATGCTTCGGCACAATTTGTAGATGGATGTTTTACCTGTGCAAATCTTTCATTAATTAAATGCGACTCACGAAGTTTTTGATTCATAAAATCAATACCACATCCTGCCCCCATAAAGATAGAGTCCCAATTCTCTGGTGCAGTTTCAATTAATTGTTCAATTTTTTCAAACAAACCATCTCCAATTGGAATGGCATCATCTTCAAGAATTAAACCAACCTCCTCTTCCTGATTGGCAATCTTTTCTATCGCAAGAATATGTTTGATTGTACAGGAGATTTCTGCTGGATTGATAATCCTAAACTTATGAACTCTACTGTCCCAGAGATGTCTGATCTTTTCATCGAACATCTGTTGATCTGGTTTGTAATATTCATTGCCTCCAATCTCTTCTTTATCATAGTCAGTTATAAATTCATATTCAAAGTTACCCTCTGACAAAGAAGAAATTATATTGGATTTTCTATCTTCAAGTTTTGTATAGTGAATAATATATGTTTTCATTTTTTTGCAAATAAAGAATCATTTATTGATAATTGATCTATGACTATATAATCTCTTTCTTTCATATATTCAATAATAGAATTTTTTCTGTTCTCAAGATTTGTAGTTTCTATCAGCAAGTATGTTGGATTATACTTTTCCAAATCAAATCCGTTCAATACAGATATTTCATATCCCTCAACATCTAATGATATAAAATCTACCTTTTCTATTTGGTGCTTTTCTAAAAGTTTATTAAGTGTAATTGCTGGAACTTTAATAAGATTATTTTTTATTTCTTCCTTATGAACCTCCAAATGACTATCACACCAGTCACCTTTATCATAAACTAGAGAGGTTAGACTTTCAGCATATCCAGTCTCATCAAAGTTACCTTCAATATAATCTTCAGTATAATTATCACTTACTAGAGCATAATTTTCAACTATAGATTTTACCCTACGCTTCTTACATTCAAAACATTTCTTAGGATTTGGTTCAACCAATAACCCCTTCCATCCATATTCAAATTCATATAAGGCAGTATTTGACTGAGATAATCCATCATTAGCACCAGCCTCAATGAAAAATCCATTCTCAAAGTTTAAATATTTTAGCAACTTATCGTCTAAATCATGCAAAGAATAAGTCATAATTCACCTCAAAATTTTATCCTTAAAAAACTTTAGAACATTATCTGGTTTAACAAACTCTGGAATCTGATTGTTCTTAAACCATGGCTCACTCAGAATCTCTTCGTAAAGACTTTGATCGTTGTCAACCTGAAGTATGTAGTCAATCAATTCATCATCACTTTCAAAGAAGTGAGCGTTGATAAAAGACCTCTCATTGAAATCATTCACAACATCAGGAGCACCCCAATAAACTGGGATAGTATTCGTGAACATTGGTTGAATAATCTTTTCAGTCACATAACCATTGTTAGAAGTATTCTCAAAACTGATATTGAACTTAAAGTAGTTCAAGAAGTTAATTTTATTTTCTTGATCACCTCTACCCTCAAGAAGTCCTCCAATATTATTATAAAGCCCACCGCCACAGTGAACTTCTCCCCTATTCATAAGTTTGGGAACAAAGTCAACTCTCTTACCTTTTGGTTGTGTTGCAACAAAAGAACAGAACCACTTTTTATCAGAGAGATTAGATAAGTCCTTCTCCAAGAACTTATCTACAGGATGAAGATAAGATTGATCACGTTCTTCATTATGTGGGACATTGAACCAGTTGAGATGCATTGCCCAAAGAGGAAGTCTATAATTCCTCTCATCTTCAATATCTTCAAAAGTAAAGGCGAAGTGTGACTGATTAAAATCTGCTGGTTGATTCTCTCCAGTATAGAATACTTTCTTTGTCTTACCGTTATTATACCTTAAATGATTCTGCTGTCTAAAGTAGTCAACAGAATGAAAAAGAATATCGGGTTCTTGATCGGTAATAATAACATCAAACTCTTGACTCAATAAGTGATAAAAATAATTATCAGTTTTAATAAGATTTGGCCAGAAGTCTACAAAATTAACTGTTAAAGTTTCTTTTTTCATAATCAGATCCAACTCTCAATCTTTATGTTCCTTCTACGAATTTCATCTATGAACATTTGAGTATTGTAGTTGCTCTTAAGTAAATGATTATGCCATTCAATATAAATCTCATCAATCAAATCAATCGTACCATCATCAATCAATTTACCGAGAACATCATACTCAGCACCTTCAATATCCATCTTACATACAACATAGTCATCTTTACTAATGTTATTTCTAAGATACTCTGAGAAATCTATACACTTGGCATTGATAGTATTATCAAGATCTTTATTATTAATGTAGTGTGGTTTTTCCCACTCATCTTCCATAATGTTAGTTGCACCACCAGACTTCAGATCATATCCAAGGTACTCACCAGTATGTTGACAAACATACTCCCCATCAAAAGATTCAATAGTCAATTGTTTTTCACACTCTTCAATCCATAAAGCAACCTGATTGAACGTTATAGATAGACTCTTGTACTGATCTTCAGAGAACCTTTTCTTAGAGAATTCTATTGCGTATGGATTTGGTTCAAAACAATGAATATCAAAAGTATCATCAATAATACCTTTGCCAACAAATTGTAGAAGACCTTGCCCTAAATTCGTTCCACAATCTAAAAATACTTTTTTAGTCATTCAAACCACTCCTTTCTCCATTGTTGACCGCCAGCAAAGTGACGAATAATTACATCTTCTTTATTTACTTTGTTAATTAAGAACTCGCAATTTGACTCACCTTCCAGTTCAGTAACATTCCAAGCAGTAGGAAGAATCTCCACATGCTCATAAAGTTCTTCTAGAGAATACACAGTCCAATCTGTCTTATCAGAATGCCATCCATAATCGGAAAGATTCCAAAAAGGTTCGTCTGAGTGTCTCTTAATACCTGCAAGAGAATACCAGGATGCTTGCTCCCTGAACTCGTGCCAGAAACTATTCACATATCCAAAGCGTTCGTGTCTGGATACTACATCGTTCAGTGCCTGATATCGCTCTTCTGAAAGAATATTAGCAACTAGTTGACGAGACCACTCATTGACTTTGATTGAGTAATTACCCATACAATGAGTATTCCCAGAGTCAATAGCATATGAAAATGACTTGCTTGTCTCATATGGAATCTCAGTATTTGCAATACACATATCTGCATCCAAATGAGTAACAATATCACCGTCAGTCACATAACCTTCCTCAAGCATTTGCTCAAGGATAGTAAACTTCAACCAGGTATAATTACCACGATACTTATACAGGTTATCCTTTAACTCAAGATACTCAAAACCATGCTTATCAGCATACTCTTGATTTCTTGGAGACATATAAGTGTCAAAGAATTGTTGCCTTTGATCTCCATAAGAACCAAAGACTAGAAGAACTTTTTTCATTGCACCCTTTTGATAATGTTTTCAAAGACTCCTTGAAGAGAGAAGTAATCTTGATAAAGTTCCTGACCCTTCTTCAACATCTCATTGTATGTATCGTCTGAAATACTCTTGAGAATATCGTATGTTTGACCAATATGATCATCATCAATTATAACACAGAATTCTTCCCAATCCAATTCATCAGACCAAGGAAGTGCATGATCATCAGAAATATAAACAGGAACAGTATTCAATTGAAAAGACTCATAGAGTCTGAAACTTGTTGTCCCGTATCCTCTGGGACATAGTGAGAACTTAGAAGCAGACATAACATCAAGGAAGTTATTCAGTTTCTCTTCTCCAACATTGATATCCCAGTTTCCTGCCTTGACAAGACAATCGTCTTTGCCTCTGAATGCCTTTACCATATCAGTTCTAACCCAGTAGGTATTAGAACCAATAAAGGAAGCAAAGTATTTGTGCTCTTGTTTAGAGATTTCTGGAATAGAAGAACAGACAAGAGGAATAGGAATTATATTGCCCTTCTTACGATTACCACCAGCAGAGAAGATCATAGTGTCTTCTGGGAAGTCTTCAAAAGGTCCGTCATCCTGCTGACAAACTGTAAAGTATTTTCCGTCAGAACTCAGTGTTTCATAAAGAAGATTCTGCAAGTCTGGGTATGGTTGACCAGCCCAGATCTTGTTACAAAAGATATTAGACCAGAAAATATCAATATATTCTCTTTCGGGTTTAATTTCTAACTTCTGATAAAGACTATAAAAATACTCTTCTAGATATTCACCTTGATGATATGGAGGATATGTGGGGGTCAGAGACTTTGGTCTCAGATAATCTTCCTTCAAATAAACCACAGTCCTTCCTCCTTAAACTTATCGATTTTAGTCTCCACTCCAACCATCCAGTTATTATGAACGATCATAGCGTTATCTTTTTTACCCTGCTGGTAGTAGACATTGCCGTTAGGGAATAGATCTTCTGACAACAAGGCAACATGATCGTTATATTTGGTTAGAGCAATACGATTCATAATGAGTTGATCATCGTCAGTCTCGTCTGCTCCACACTCGGCAACCAATTGACGGCACTCTGGAGTTTCATTGAACACCATAAACCCAGTGCAGATTGTAGAACCAGGAGCATCAGTCTGAAACAATACTTCTTCGTGCCCTGTGAGGATTTCTACTGGATTCTCTTTGAACACAATATCAGTATCAACCCACATTAAGTTTGGATATTCTTTTTGAACCTGATCAATGATCTTCCACTTATGCCTGACAATATTTCTAAATCCACTGTTCTGGTTGAAAGTCCAGTCCTGATATTCCTTCAGTTGCTGATCCATATAAAGGAAAGCACCTTTGTATCCAGCAGTAGAGAGGGAATTATAAACTTCCTCGTCCATACAGGCAATCATAAAATCATCCATATTGATGCCTACATTTTCAGCAGACTTCAACATATTTAAACAAATGTCAAGACATCCCGAGTTTAAAAATGTAAGAAATTTCATTGATCTTTATACCATTCGTAAGTTTTATAAATCCCTTCCTTCAGAGAAATTTGTGGTTTCCATCCAAGAGATTTGATCTTATCAACATTAAGAACCTTTCTTGGAGTTCCATTTGGTTTGGAAGTATCCCATTCAGTTTCACCAGGAAAACCAATCACATTTGAAATAATTTTGGCGAGTTCTTTAATAGTAATATCCTCACCAGTCCCAACATTAATTGGTTCTGGATCATTATAATCTTTCATACAAGCAAAACAAGCTTCTGCAAGATCATCAACGTGAAGAAACTCTCTACGAGGAGACCCATCCCCCCAAAGTTTTACCTTTCCATACCAAGGACCACCCATATCAATAGTATAACCCTCAGTCTTTGCCCAATGATATTTTGCAATCATTGCAGGAAGAACGTGAGAAGTTTCTAGATTAAAATTATCATTAGGACCATAAAGATTTGTAGGCATCAATGAGATAGCATTGAATCCATACTGCTTTCGATATGCCTGACACATCTTAATACCTGCAATTTTAGCAATAGCATAAGCATCATTTGTTGGTTCAAGAGGACCTGTCATCAGATACTCTTCCTTGATTGGTTGTTCACACATCTTTGGATAGATGCATGAAGAACCAAGAAACAGGAGTTTCTTAACACCAAACTTACGGGCAGCATGAATGATATTTGATTGAATCATCAAATTATCATAGATGAAATGTGCAGGATATTCACTATTGGCACCAATCCCACCTACCTTCGCAGCAGCAAGATAAACATATTCTGGTTCGTTTATTCTAAAAAAAGTTTCAACGTCTTCCTGACGACGCAAATCCCAATGAGAAGATGGTGAAGAAAGAATATTAGTATACCCTTTCCAATGGAGCATACGAACAATTGCTGATCCCACCAGTCCAGTATTGCCAGCAACATAAACTCGACTCTCACTGTTCATGATTACACATTTCCTCAACTAATTCTTTAAATGAAGTCTTAGGTGTCCAACCCAATTCTTCTTTTGCTTTTGTGGCATCACCCAATAAAGTTTCAACTTCAGCAGGTCGAAAATATTTAGAGTCAACAGCAACAATAATTTTTTTAGTGTTTCTATCTAAAGCAACTTCATCCAGACCACTACGATGCCACTCTAAATCAAATCCAAAATAAGGTGCTGCTTCTTCAACAAACTGACGAACAGAATATTGTTTTCCCGTGGCAATAACATAATCATCAGGTTTATTTTGCTGAAGCATCAACCACATAGCCTCAACATAATCTCTGGCATGTCCCCAATCACGAAGTGCATCAAGATTACCAAGATACAAACATTCTTGTTTACCCTCAGAAATTGCTTTGAATGCTCTTGTAATCTTACGGGTCACAAATGTTTCACCACGTCTTGGAGATTCATGATTAAAAAGAATACCGCTACATACATACATTCCATATGACTCACGATAGTTCTTTACGATCCAATATCCATACAGTTTTGCCACACCATATGGAGAACGTGGATAGAAAGGTGTTGTTTCTGTTTGAGGAATCTCTTGCACCTTACCATACAGTTCACTAGTAGATGCCTGATAGATACGAACCTTATCTTCCATACCCAGAAGACGAACTGCCTCAAGGACTCTTAGAGTACCCAGTCCATCAGTCTGACCAGTATACTCAGGCATCTCAAAAGAAACCTTTACATGACTCTGAGCACCAAGATTATAAATTTCATCCGGTTGAACTTGCTGAATAACCCTCACCAGATTAGTAGAATCAGTCAAGTCACCATAATGAAGATTTAATTGTGAATAGATGTGATCAATACGATGAGTATTAATCAAAGATGCACGACGAACAATACCATGAACTTCATATCCCTTTTCTAATAGAAGTTCTGCAAGATATGAACCATCCTGCCCCGTGATGCCCGTAATTAAAGCAATTTTCATATACAGTTCTATAACTTTAATATTATACTAAAAAAGCAGGGTTTATGCAACCCTGCTTCATACGGTCTTTCATGCACGCCACTTGCTCTTTGACCTGAAGCAAGAAACAGGGCGGGAGAGAGATCCCATCCGCACCAACTGCCCTTGAGAGAGGCAGTAAACTCTAAGGAGGTCTAATGACTCCACCAGGGTAAGTTTAGAGTCATTCCAAGACTCGGGAATGAAGGGGATACTTCAACCGACCAGGGTTTTTAAAGACTCTCCATGTCTCAGTCATCCTTGACATAGCAAGGAACCATGTCAGGGTCTAACCAACAAGTATAATCATGATCTTCCATAGCAGTCATTAACTGCATTTCATTATCACAAAGATACATATCACGATATCGTCCAGTGTATGAATCTACTTTTTGAATGCGGCAATCTGGCATACCATTGATTTCCAGATTACCGACTTGCACATAACGATAAGGAAACCGTTCCATAAGAACAGTTGGTTTTTTCACGATTCTCATCAAGCAACCTCAACAGTTTCAAGATCTTGATAAACATACTCCATAAGCATTTCGTAGTCATCAAGAGGATCACCGGAGAATACTACTCCTTCTGACTCATAATATCGACGGACTTTCTTGTAAAGTTTCGGACTCTTTACGTCAAGAAAAAAATCTCCATTAGATGCAGCACGCAGTGTGCCAATATCTTTGGTCTTAAATTTTTCAGTCAGTGCCATTGTTGTTTTTGGTTTACCCAGTTATTATAAGGTGTCGTGACTATGTAGTCAAGTATGCCAGTTATGATACTGGCAAGTCGGGGTGGAGAGGATCGAACTCCCGTCTTCATCTTCCCAAAAGATGCCGTCTACCGCTGACTTACACCCCGTTGAGATAGGTTCCTGTTGCCGCCAGTCCTGAACCTATCAGAAGGGAACTGCCGCAGTTGAGTGGTTTCCCTCTCAACAGAAGTAATTATACTACTTCTTGTGCCCCTTGTCAAATGGTGCCCAGTGCTGCCAACCATACTTATGAACTGCCCACATACCCATAATAGGAACAAATACCAAGCACCAAGACATAAACCCCAATGCTACAGGGTTTTGCATTATATGTCTAATGAGGATAAGCATTCTGTATCCCCCAAGTAATAAACAATCCCATTGATGTAAAAAGTAGTAGTGATTTTAGTATCATTTGTCTTTCCAAGTTTTCCAAGGATCTGAATTATGTAAACAAGATTGTGGATGTATCCAATCTTCTTTATTTTCTTGCAGTTCCAATTTCAACCTTTCATTCTCAATCTCAAGCATAAAAATTCTATCTTTGAGTTTTTCAATTTCTGTCTTTAAATTCTTCATAGTATTTTCGAAAATAAACATCGACTTTTCTAAGATCATCTAAATGAATATCACAGACATAATCATGCTCATCACACCATTCCAATGCAAGATAATGAAAATCTTCATCTCCTATAACCCTTGCAATCCCATAAGAACGGACAAAAGATGACATTATAAAATTCCAACATTGATGACTAGTGTGCTGTTCCATTGCCATCATAGTCGTCGGAATCGTAGTAATCATTTTCACCTTTATAAAAACCAAAAAATAATGTACTTAGGACAAAAGGAATTGCAATGTATAAGAGTGCTTTACCTAACATTATGTCCTCCAAACATATATCTCATACCATTCAAAACCTTGGACGCGAAAGCACCAAGACGGCGAGAGTTAAATCTCTCATACAAAGCACTGCTGATAACAGGAGCGGGT
>Ga0208645_1001990_pt1 | contig 16842 bp, 29 predicted proteins | sample VirMetDEL_Sep_01_FD_184519 | JGI IMG/M metagenome (GOLD analysis project Ga0208645, IMG submission 184519) | Aqueous microbial communities from the Delaware River and Bay under freshwater to marine salinity gradient to study organic matter... | ecosystem: Environmental > Aquatic > Marine >... | reverse complement strand
CGCTTGTGGTAGGTACGGCTCCAGTAGTGGTGGAGCGTTTAATGAGGATGTCGGTAGCCATCTTCCATTCCTGTATTGGTGGGGAACAATGAAAAGAGGAAAGCCCCCGAAGGGGCTAACCAAGAGGATACTATTAGCCCGGAAGTGCTAACAAGAATCCTGTTTCAGGACGCAATACCTGTACACCGTAGAGAGTATCTGCAGTGAAAAGGTCAGCAAGGTATTCTTGCTTGTACTGAGTCTGTGAACGAACAGCCATCTGCTCTGCAAGTACACAAGTGTCACGGTGTGCTAAGATAGCACCACGAGTGTCGTTTACAGAAGTAGTAGCAGTGTTCTGAGCCGCTGTTTCGATGACAGGTACGTTAGAAGAAACGTATACGTCAACACCGTACAAGCTTCCGATCTGACCGTTGTTGACACCACCAGTGGTAACAAAGTCAGAAGAGTTGTAGCGGTCAATGCCCAAGATGTCACGACGAGCCGATGGAGGAATGACGATAAAACGTCCGTCCATTGGTGTGTCTTGATCGTCCATCAACTTAATCAATTGACGGAAGGCAAGGTCAGTAAACACGTCAGTGTCTTCCATTGTGTCGTCTGCATAGGTAGCAATACCTGATGAGCCGTTCACGTAGTAAGCATTTGAGTGTTCCCAGTTTGCAGGATCAGTTGGGTCTGTTGCAGTACCGTCACCGAAACGCAAAGCAAGATTGAACAAGTCATCGTCAAGCTGAAGAGCCAATGCATAACCTGCATCGTCTGTGTAGAAGCGGCGCATGCTATCAAGAGCCTGAACACCTACAATGTCTTCAATCATACGTGAATATTCAAAATGCTTGTCAATGCTAATCTGAACTTCTGATTCAGTGTTTGCAATGATTGTTACAGCAGTGTCTGCCGCTTTAGCATTTGCTGTGCCACGAGTAGGCTTAGGGATATGAAGTGTATCACCTTTCTTTCCTACCATTGACATCTTGTTGACGAGGTTGGCAAGTACAAGATTTTTCTTGTATGCCGCAATGATTTCGTCGGACCATAGTTCTGGGATAAAGGTAGCGGCTTCAGTCTTAGCTGTAAAACCACCTGCTCCCGGATAAGTTGCAGTTGCCATTTGAAGTATCTCCTATAAGGCTATTTAACTCTACCCTCTGCATATGCTTGCCGTATCTCAGGCATTAATGAAGCATAGCGATCAGGGTCTTTACGCATCAGTTCAATGATGTCTGCACGACGATAGATTTTGCGAGAAGGTTTTTCTCCGCTACCCTTAGACGTTCCAGTAGAAGCTGTCTTGACTTGTTCTTTACGCTGTTTTTTTTCTGTATCCACTGTTGTTTGAAGGGTTTGTTTCCGTTCCTTCCACAGCGAAAGAAGTTCATCAGCACTATCAAAATCGTAATTCTTGTCTGCTTCATTAAGCAAACGCTGTCTTACTTTTGATTTACCAATCCAATCTGCAAATGCAGGATCTTGAATAATCGTTGCAAAGTCTGGATGTTCTGCTTTGATGCGAGCAAGAGTTTCCTGTTGCTTAAGCTGAACTGCCAATTCTTGCGACTGCTTAACAGACGGATGGTTGTCAAGAATCTTCTTAATCGTCTCTTTAGGGTTTTCAAAGAACGCTGTCTCATCTAACTCATCGAGCGCAGTTTGGGCTTCTTTTTCTTGTTTGACAGATTGCGATGAAATAAAATCATCCACTATTCTGCGTAGTTCACCAACTTCCTGACCTTGTTTACCAAGCAGTTGCTCAGCATTCTGGTGCATGGCTACAATGTCTTTGACACTTTTGCCTTTGTATTTTTCAGGAATGTCTTCGTCAGGTGTTTCAGGTTGTTCCTCTTCAAGAGGAGTCTGTTCTTCTTCCTGCTCGTCTAAACTACTTAACTCTTCGTTTTCTTCTAGTGTAAGATCTTCTTCTCGTTTGTCAATAAATGTTGCCATATCATTTCTCCGTGGCGTATGCCATTATGAAGATGTTTTCCTAGCGGCTTTCTCGTGATCCTTAGCCCATTTGTCATCAGCGTCAGGCCATCCAACGCCATTAAACTTTGTTTGGATCGGAGAAATTATCCGCTTTGCTGTTTCACCGCAAGACTTACATGTTGTGAAGTTGTCAGTGTGATCTACCCACTGTTCTTCTACTAAGTCACAAGAGGTGCATTTAAAGTCGTAACGCCTAAGCATCGCCTTCGGACTCACGATCTTTAATTACGTCATATGCTGTCTTAATACTTTCTTCAAACCAGACAACACGATGGAAAGCATTACGCTCTCCTTTAATGCTATGTAGATTCTCTTCATCTTTTATATCTTCAATCCGATGAGAATCTAATATCTCTTTAATCTCTGAAACAAATTGTTTCCATCCTTCGGATGCAAAAAGACTAAAGTATTGTTCGTAATATTTTTCTTCTTCTAGTGTCAAAAGCATTCTCCTTATTGTCAGGTGCTTTATATTATACAGAATATTTTAGCATAAATTTTTTAATTTGTCAAGCGTTTTCTTCTACTTTCTCTGTTTTCTTTGTAGTGGTAGTACGCTTTGTGGTGGCTAATTGTTTTTCTAAAGAGTCAATCCGTTTATTCAAAAAGTCGAAACGGTTGTTCACTTGATCCACGATCTTCTGCATTTCTGTTGTTGTCAGCATTTGTCACTCCTTGTTGTGATGCCTTCTTCATATTTAATTCACGCTCTTTAAGAAGCAGTTCCGCTGTGCGGTAACGTCTCTCAAATTCTTTATCGTCTGCACTACCTTGAGCAATTTGTGTAGCAATAGCTTTAATGCGATCTGTGTCAGCTTCAAACCTATCCACTTCTGCATCCACTGCATACTTCTGAGCACGAGCTTGAGATTCATTAGCCTGTGCTTGCAATGCCGCCGCAGTAGCCTGTTCCTTAGCCATTTGCACTTGCATAGCCATTTGTTGTGCTTGTTGTGCTTCTGGATTGGGCTGTAAACTTTCACGTAAACGTGCAATCATTTCTTCACGATTTGATAGGTTCATGTTTTCAATGATAGATTCAATCAACATTGGATACATTGGACTATCAGCACTCATAGTTTGAAGAAGCTGTACAAGCTGTGTCACTTCATACTCACGTGCAATAATTCCTAATGAACTTGTAGGAACAAACTTGTAGTCTGCTACAGGATATAATTCAGGATTAAATTGCATGTAACGCCATGCCATCTTTTGAATCATAGGAATTAAAAACAACTCTTGGAAGTTAATAAGAGTACGCTTATGGCGTTTAATAATTGCACCCAACGACATACTAATCCCTGCCGCTGTTGCATCTCCATTAATACTTCCGGGGATTCCTGCCGCATCTATTGCACCAGTCGCCATTTGTACCATCTGTTGTAGTGTAGCCGCTTGATTGAATGATGTTGCATCAAGCCCACCAAAGTTAAAGGGACGTAGAATTTCTGAAGGATTGCCGTTTGTTAAGAGCATCTTACCCGGACGAATCTCTGGCTTCATACCACGTGGTAGACGAGATGCATCAATAGCCATCATTGGATGAATAGTCAAGGCTAGTGCATCAATACGTGCACGTAACTCTGTATCCAAAGCTTTCTGACTATTGTATCCTTTTTCACAAATACCACGGCCCCAGAAACGTCCCGGTACAACATCCCACGGGAATGCTACGACAGGGCGGTCTGCCATCATATACGGTGTTTCTTCTGCTTTAAGAAGCTGACCACCGTTGGCAATGACAACAACAGCTTCTACATACTTTGTTTCTTCACCTGTTGATTCATTAAACTCTACTACTTCTTCATCTTCTTCAGATGTTGCATCCATTAACAATTCACGAGGGACCAAGCCGTAGTATTTAGTTAGGCGTATTTTATCTTCTGGATACACCTGAAGTTCTTGGTCAGGCTCTAAGTTTAAATCAGGATAGGCATACTCAAGTTCTACATCTCTGTAGTATCCACGTTCAATGTCTTGTTCTACTTGATGGATTGGAACAAACTCATCTACTGCAACGCCTAATGCTTCTTCAATTGTTGTAGCAACAGGGTCAATTAAGAAATTCTGTGGAAGAATTGGACGTAGTTTAACAACAAACCTATCTTGTTTTTCAACGCCAACAGCTTGTAATGCACCATCCATAATTGGTTGTGTAGCAGGACGTAGCTCTTTTGTTTCTTCAATAACAAGCTCACCCATACCAACACCAAACACTGCCGCATTCAAAATACATTCAGCCACTTGTTTGCGTGTTTTAGTAAACTTAAGATCTTCTGCTAATTGATTACGTAAAAGTGCAATGTCAGCTTTGTTATTGTCGCCTAAGTCATCAGTGACATCAAAGAATTTACCACGTCCAAATGTAGCCTCTTCAACTTCTGCAACACTACTTTCAACAGCTTGCTGTAACGCAGGACTAATCAGCTTAGAACGCTCTGATGTCCGTAAGCTATCTTCCTGTGACCAAATACCACGCCATAGTCGATAGTATTCCTCATGCCGTTCTTGGTAGTTGGATTCGTAATGGTCACGCCATTGTTCACACTTATCCATTACCCAATCTTCAAGCGACTGTTGAATGTATTCGTTCTGTTCCATGTTAATATCCTGCCACTGGGTCTAGCATTTGAAAGTCATCAAAGTCAAAGTCTTCGTAATGATACGGTACTTTGGCAAGTTGGTCTATGTATGCTAATGAATCAATTAAGTCATCATGCACTAACGGATTGGGGAATTGAAACAACTGATCCATAAATTCATTATTCCATTCTCCTTTGTTTAAAGAGATGTAGCCATTCTCAAAACGTCCTTGTAAAGCCCAGACAATCCTGTCTGTTTTCTTTTTATTCCCGTGTGTCAATTCTTCAACACGGAAAAACTTTTGCCTGCGTTTCATTAAGTCCATCAATGGAGACATTACTGCTTGTTTAGCAATGCCTTTCTCAATGCCCACAGCAATCGGTTCATACTTTGCAACAGCTTGAAATATTTTATCTGCTGTTTTGTCTAAGTCCCAACGCCCGTGAATAATCTCTGCTATCCACCATCCGTCTTCATTTACTTTAACAATGCTAATAGCAGTGGAGTCAAGTCGGCTACTTTTCCCTTGACTAATGGAACCCACATCACTAAATCCTGCCAAGTCCACAGCGATGTAGTAGTCACCCACCTCTGGCTCTTTTTTATCAAACGTAAGCCAGTCTTCTTTAAATATCTCAGAGCCAATTGCTTCAAAGCTCGCCATAAATTCTTGACGAAATGCGTAGGATGACATACTCTTTTTAGCCACATCAATCTCTTCAGGATCGAGCATGGGATTATCGTATGAAGTAAAGTGCCACGCTTTGTACGTTTCATCGTCGCTAAGCATTCCATATTGGTATAGGTCGTAAAAGTGGTTACGCCCCATTGGTGTACCAATAAAGAGAGCTTGGCCTTTCTGATCGGCTAACGCCGGTCTTAAAATTGTTTCCCAGACACTAGGCTTCATGTCTGCATATTCATCCATGACAAGGAATTTCAGAGAGACACCACGCATTGTTTCCGGTCTGTCTGCACCCTTAAGAGAAATCGTAGCTCCATTAATCAATGTAATCTGTAGATTGTTAATATGGCTTCCTTTAACAACAGGATGAGCAAGCTCTAACAATGTACTCCACATAATGTCACGAGCCTGCCCCTGTGTTGGAGCAACATAATAAACATGCCCACGTTCTGTTTGCAATGCATTAATAATTAACAGCCATGCCGCTAATCGAGACTTACCTGTACGTCTACCTGCGGCAACAATCTTAAATCGTGTTGAGTCTTCAAAGACCTCTTGTTGCCACGGTAGTAGCTGTACGTTTAATTCTGCCACTTAAGCGTTACGCATCCAGTTTTCTAATTCAATAGACCGATTGCCCACTTGATTATACCACCGACTATTTACCATTTCATCAGCGGCTTTTACATAATTCCCTTCATTGACTGCACGTATCATATTTTTAAAACGGCCTAGTCTATTCCGTCCTAAATTAAATGCCATGTTGACAAGGACACGCTGTACCTGTGCAGGCTGTGAATCAAAGTTGAGGAATAATGCACAACAATCCTGTACAGCAATCCCGACATCAGCGTCAAATGCGGAGTCAATTCTATTTTTTTCTATTGGTGTTCCGACAGGCCATGTATATTCAGGGTCTGCTTCAACAATCATATGTCCTATGCCGAATGTTGGGAGTCCTTCTGGACATAAGTATATTTCATCTTTGTATCCTTCATGCTTAATGAGGTCTTCTTTAATTATTTCTTTAGTCTCATTCTTCATGTTCGTATACTTCTCCTTCAGAAGACTCTTCACTTCCAATAATTGTTGTTTCACCACCGACACCAGTGATAGTGATGGATACATTGGACCGACTATTACCCATCTTATCTTTATCAAAATAAGACATTGGCAACACTCTATCCATACACATCTTTAATGCCGCCATTTGACCCGGATGTTCATCATCCATTGCAATGTGTATTATCTTATCTATCACTCTGTCGCCTGCTGTCGCTAGCAGACGAGCTTTAAATTCATTAATCCTAGCGGCATCACCGGGTGGTCTACCTCTGACACCACGATTGCCTTTCTTTCTTGCTTCTATCTCTGACTTTTTAGGTCTACCTCGCCCTCTTTTTACAGGCTCTAATGGCTTTTCTTGTGTCGGACTAGAAACATCTATCTTTGTTTCCTTCAGAGTGTTTTGGGACATTACAGCTTCTCCAATCATAACACTATGATAACATAAAATATTACAGATGTCAAGACATTTTTATTAATTATCTGGTAGAATTGTATACAATTATCTATCCTGTGTATAATCAAGATGTTATTGCTGTATAGATATACAGTGTTTTATGCTTGTTTTATTGATTTTCTAGCTCTAGCAAGTCTATGCGGCTACTTAATAACTTTATAGACTGCGTAGCCCCTCCCCGGCATAGCTATAAAGCCCGGCACTGTTATATTATAACATAGCTTTATAGGCTTGTCAATACGACTATGGTCTAATGTTCACAGACTTTGAAGCATGATAGACTGTGGAGTGTGAGAGTCTATGAAGCACCCTATTAGACTAAAGTATAACTTGACAGTCTGAACAGTCTATGCTACTTGACAATCATACTATATACAAAGGGCAAACACTGTATAAATATACACCGACTAATGTCTAATATACATTGTGCATTGCATCATGGTTCAATACATCCATCGACACAGAGAAACAAAGACAACACAAAAGGGTTGACAAAGTTTCAAAGGGTTGATAGAGTACAACCAAGCTTGAGAGACAAGCAACGACAGTCAAGGATAAAGACGTTAAAACCCTAGTGTTGTGAGTCTCGTGATTGAATAGGGCACATAGTCAAAAACAATCACAAAAAGCTTGACAAAATAGAGTAAAGCGTATAGAGTAAAAAGCATCGGAGTCTGGCGAAAGCTTGTCTGATGGAGTAAAGACCAAACGATTAAAGTCTATAAACTTTATGCCTGCTTACAGTGCTTGCAGATCAAACGCACAAACCAAACGGCATGGGATATTGTCGGGGCATCGGAGGATCACGGTCAAACGTGTAACAATGATGGGCTAGTGTGAGCCATACAGTGAGCCGGGCTAGCGTTTCTCTCTTGTTATCTTGATAGCAGGCATTAGTAGTTCTAGTGTCTGCACTCAAGGTAATGTTGCCTTGGTAAACATGAGAGGTATTAGTAATGAAAATTGCGGCATCTAAAGTTGAGTCTTGGACACGATGGAATATGTTTAGCACTGCGAAATTGCATGGACGTAAGTTTTTCAATCTAGCAGGTGTTAGAGGTTTTGTTGCATTGCGTAAGTATAAGTCTCGTGGCTATTGCTTCCAAGCATCAAAGCTCACTAAGCAAGTGCATCTTGGACGACTAACAGTTGGTGTTGGCAAATATAATTTTGCCTAGTGTACTGCCATAGGGCACTTGACATGAGTGTCCTATATCGGTTACATTAGCCGAAACAAATACAGGGGAAACACAAATGATACGACTAAGCAAGCCTAGTAAAATGCCTTGTCTGTCTTGGAGTCTTGAAGCTCTTGCTACTTGTCCCGGCAGTGTAGGTGTTGATGGTGAGTTGGTAGATGCTTGTAAGGGTTGCTATGCAACATCAGGCAACTATCGGTTTAGTAATGTCAAAGCACCTCGTCAACACAACAAAGGCGATTGGACTCGTCTAGGTTGGGTAGGTGATATGGTAGAGGTGTTGGACAATAGTAGATATTTCCGATGGTTTGATAGTGGTGATATGTACAGTGTACAATTAGCACGTAAGATATTGGAAGTTATGAAGCAAACGCCTTGGTGTAAGCATTGGTTGCCTACACGCATGCATAAGTTTGCAAAGTTTCAAGAAGTAATAGCAGAGATGGAAGCACTACCAAATGTAGTGGTACGTAAAAGCTCTGATAGCGTCACTGGTGAGACGATTGATGGCACTACTACCTCTACCATTATACCGACAATAGAGGACGCCACAGACGCTATGACAGTGTGTGAGGCGTATTCAAGGGATGGTAAGTGTGGTGATTGTCGGAAGTGTTGGGACAAAAGTGTCAGAGTGGTGGCATATCCTGCACACGGTAAGAGTATGTTGAAACTAATCAAGACGAGGATGGTGGCATAATGGAATTAAGTATGCTAACATTTGCAATCATAATAGGTGTAGGGTTTATTACAGCCCTATTGGTTGGAGCAGGCATTGCAGTGTTGCTAGGCTATAAGCTGAATGAGCCTGAGTATTATGAGCAAAAGGATAAAGAGAATGACGCACTATGAAAACAATTTAAGCAACATGGAGTTTATGTTGTCGCAGATTGAAGATTGGATTATTGATCTGAAAGACCAGACAGCAGAAGTGAGTGACATAGAACGCTTGACAAAAGAACTCTATGAAGTTATGTATGAGTTTGAAACTATTGGACAACACATGCAGAAAGTGTTGGAATATATTGACAAAGCTCAAGAGGTGAGGCTATGAACATTCGTGGATGGATTGAGGTAGAAACAGACGGTAATTGTGTGCTAGAATGTTCACCATACTACGACATGTTGGAGTGGTTGGCATATGTACATGAAGAAAATGAATCTCTACTGGAGGACAAGTGGTATGATGACGATCAGTAATGAGAATAGAATCAGAGTAAACAGGTTGATTGATAAACAGACAAATGAGATACTTGACTTGCTCAATGAAGCTATGGTAAGGTTGCATGACACTGGAGATACAGAGTCAGAGACACTCGATCAGGTGATGACATCACTGAAGTATACAACACAGAAGCTAGAAGAATACCGGAGGTATGAGCTATGAAAAAGTTTCATATTATGATGACTGTGTTGACTGAAGATACAGAGAATCATCCTGACTGGATACATAAAAACATCATTGAACTTCTTAACAATGCAGATGGTGTAATAGAAACTCTATCATACCATGCAGAGAAACTCAGACTAACAGGATGTGAACTTAATGATTGACAAAGAAACAGGCTATGATGATGACTATGACGAGGCTATCAAGTGGTGCATTGAAGAAATCTCTAATGAGATACATCGCATCAAAGAACTTGACAGCCTTGCAGTAGAAGAGATATACTACGTCCTCTTTAATCAAGAAGTGGAAGAAGCATACAATAATTACTTAGAGGAATTAAAAGTATGAGGTGTAAAGCATGCAACAAAATACTGACAGCCTTTGAATCTTCCAGACGAGGTAAAGAGTCTGATGAGTACATAGACCTTTGTAACGCTTGTTACTCTTATGTTAAGGATGATACACAAGTAATTGAAAACTATGAACTATTAGATTTACAGGATGATGTTGACATTGAAGACTTTTAATGTTACCCTCTACTATATAGTATTTATATAGGTACATAGCTATGACAATAGTTATGTAGATATATCTTCTACTAAACTAAAGAGGTAATTAGAACTAAGGAGACTACACAGTGACAGACTTGATGAGAAAAGAGTTTGAACTAGCGGCTCAAGAGATGGCACTACATATCTCTTTATGTGTTGCGTCAGAATACATTCACTCATGGGGAGTGCTAGAATTTATTCAGAAGCTTTCAGACTACACAGACGATGAAGATATTGATGTCTTGATTGCTACACTTCAGGAGAAGGATACATGAAACAACATAAAACAATTTATTCATACGAGGATTTGACAGAGGTGTTGGCTGAGCATGCCATTGGCACTGATGTCATGAAAGAGATTGAAGATTTTTGTCAGAACAGAAAAAATCATGTGGACTATTTAAGACGCAGACTACAAAAAGCTGAGGAGTTGTTAGGCTCTTACATGCTTGATGAGCACATGATATATGAATGACATCACAACAGTGGCTCTATTGAATGAGTTGTATTACAGGATGGAGCATCACATCTACGATAAAACCAGTGAGTATGATGCGATGTTGACAGAGATGCCAAAAGAAGATACAATGGGGGTGTATTTTGCTGTTGAGGAATTTCTCATGGCATACAAAGAACTACTGGAAGAAAGGAGACATATGTAATGTCAGCATGGGTGGAGATGCACATGCCCTGTCCGAAATGTGACAGCAGTGATGCGTACAGTGTCAATGACAGAGGATGGGGCAAGTGTTTCAAATGCGGAGCCAATGTACCGCCAGAACAAAACAGCCCTGAAATCCCAACACAACACAGGAGTAGTAGGGTAGTGAGCCTTAACACACGAACGTCCGACACAGAGCCTTACAATGCGTCTGAGGGGGTAATATACAGAGACTTTAAAGACAGGAAGATATTAGCCAACATCGCAGAGAAGTATGGAGCAGGATATAGAGGCTCTGATATTATCTTTCCGTATGGGGAGAAGAACACTGCCGCCAAGGTACGATTGCATGGCAACAAGGAATTTAAAATAGAAGGGAAGTGGAGGGATACACCAGAGTTATTTGGACAGAATAGATTCTCTGCAGGTGGGAAGTATTTGCTCATTGTGGAGGGAGAGTTTGATGCACTAGCCGCATATCAAATGCTGAGTATGAAGTATGCTGTGGTGTCTGTCCGTAATGGTGCACAGAGTGCCATCACAGACTGCAAGAACAACTACGAATACATTGATAGCTTTGAGAGTGTGATATTCTGCTTTGATAATGACAGTGCAGGGCAGATGGCACAGCTAGAATGTGCTGAGCTATTCAGCCACAAAGCTAAGGTGATGAAGCATGAGACAGTGCAGAAGGATGCCTGTGATTATCTGACAGACAACAAGCAGGCTGAATTTGTGTCTGCTTTCTGGAGGGCAGAGCGTTGGACTCCGGATGGTATTGTCACTGGATCTAGTTTGTATGACGATGTGATGAAGCCACTGGCTAAAGCAGACTGTGACTATCCCTTCCGTGGACTCAACAAGTTGACATACGGGATACGTATGGAAGAGCTTGTCACTGTCACTGCCGGGTCTGGGTTAGGGAAGAGTCAATTCCTGCGTGAAATTATATGGCACATCCTGATGACAACATCAAGCAATATTGGTATGATGTTTCTTGAGGAGAGCACACGCAAGACAGGACTCAGCTTGATGTCACTGGCGGCTAACAAGCCACTACACCTACCGGACACTGTTGCGTCACAGGAGGAGAAGGACGAGGCATTCAAGCAAACACTAGGCACTGACCGTATGTATTTGTTTGACCACTTTGGTAGCTCTGATGTTGACAACATCGTCAATCGTGTGAGATACTTAGCTAAGGTGGTGGGATGTCAGTATATCTTTGTTGACCACATCAGTATTATTGTATCCGCACAGAGCAACGGTGATGAACGTAAAGCCATTGATGAAATTATGACCAAGCTCCGTATGCTTGTGCAGGAGACAGGGATTGCACTGATTTGTGTCAGTCATCTCAAACGTCCTGACAGTAAAGGGCATGAAGAAGGTGCGGCAACATCATTGGCACAACTACGTGGCTCTGGATCTATCGCACAGTTGAGTGACATGGTGATAGGACTTGAACGTAACGGACAGGCTGAGGATGCAACAGAACGCAACACCACCAAGGTGAGGGTGCTGAAGAACAGATTCAGTGGCATCACTGGCCCTGCATGTGACCTGTTGTATTCTCTTGAGACAGGCCGCATGACAGAAATTACAGAACAAGATTTAGAGGAGGCTCTATGAAACAATGTTCTACATGCAAAGAATTTAAATTACTTTCTGAATTTCATAAAGATGATTATCAAGAGGATGGTCACAATCATAGATGTTCAGAATGTATGTCAAAATATATTGCATCAAAAAATCCAGAACGTATGTACTTAAACGGAAAGTATATTAGTAAGAAACATCCACTGTACAAACCGGGAAGATACAAGTCTTTAGATGATGCATGGAGTCATCAAGAGATTGAACGAACTAAGGAAGGTGAGGTGTACATTGTATACAACACTGCTTTCCCACACTGGTTCAAGGTGGGTAAGGCTGTCAGCAGTGAAGATAGATTGAATGGTTATCAAACTGCTTCCCCTTTCAGGGATTATGTGTTAGAATACTATGAACATTTTGAGAACAGACACCAAGCTGAATCAGCCATACACCGATTGCTTGAGAAGCATCCTGAATGTATGGAACGGAGAGGTGAATGGTTTAAAACCTTCATCCCAACAATTAAAGAGGTGATGAATGACTACCGACAGCAGTCCGCAGAAGCGGATGACATTGGACATCGAGACAAACAGTCAACACAATACGATTTGGTTGGCAGTAACGCAAGATGTTGATACAGGAGAAGTAGTATGTCATACGGACGCATCAACACTAGAGCCTCTGGTAAAGGAGTACGATGTCATTATCGGGCACAACTTAATCGGATTCGACGCACCAGTGTTGCGGAGAGTTTGGAATATATCTATCAGGAAGAGTCAAGCAACAGACACACTCCTGCTTTCGAGACTTTTGAATCCACAACTAGACGGGGGCCACAGCCTGAAGGCATGGGGCAAGAGACTTGACAATAACAAGATTGACTTTGAGTTTACAGACTTTGATGGGGGCTTAACAGATGAGATGCAGGAGTATTGTATACAAGATGTTAAGCTCACTACACATCTCTATCACCACCTCATGTCGGAGTTGGGTAAGTGGACTGATGCCACGCAGAGTATACTATTGGAACGGGACATCGCAGTGTTATGCAGACAGCAGGAGATTAACGGTTTTAAATTGGATGTCCCTAAAGCTCAAGTGTTACGTGCTACTTTGTCAGATAGAATGTCAGCTATTGAAGATGAAGTGCAGGCAGTGTTTCCTCCGATTGTTGAGGAGCGTTGGTCTGAGAAAACAGGAAAGCAATTGAAGGACAAGGTGACAGTGTTCAATCTTGCATCACGCAAACAGATTGGAGAACGATTGTCTGCTCTTGGATGGAAGCCGACAAAGCTAACAGAGAAGGGACAGCCCATCGTAGATGAAGGAACACTGGAGGGTATTGATATACCTGAAGCCCAACTGATAGCAGAATACCTGATGCTACAGAAACGTGTCGGTATGATCGACTCATGGCTAAAATATGTCGATGAAAAGACAGAACGTGTACATGGTGGCATCATCACCAATGGGGCAGTGACAGGCAGGATGACTCATCGCAATCCCAATATGGGACAAGTGCCATCAGTGAACAAACCATACGGACAGGAGATACGTAGCCTTTGGACTGTTGATGATGGAAATGTTTTAGTGGGTACAGACTTAAGTGGGATTGAGCTACGCTGTTTAGCCCACTACATGCAAGACCCTGAATGGCAGGAGGAACTATTGAATGGAGACATCCATCAGAAGAACGCTGATGCCGCAGGCATTACAAGACCACAGGCTAAGACGCTTATCTATGCAACCTTGTATGGTGCAGGACCAAGTAAAGTTGGCAGTATTGTTGGAGGTGGGGCGAAAGAAGGGAATGAAATCCTGCATCGTTTTTATTCTAACACCCCTAAGCTCCGACTCCTTATGGAAAAGGTTGCGAAAGTGGCGAGCAAAGGGTATGTGCCGGGCTTGGATGGTAGAAGAATACTGGTGCGTTCAGAACACGCCGCACTTAATTCACTACTACAAGGGTGTGGGGCTATCATTGCAAAGCAGTGGTGTGTTGAAGCGCATAAAACCTTACGGCAACAAGGACTACTTGTACGGCAGGTTGCATTTGTGCACGATGAAATTCAAGTTGAAGCAGAGGAGAAAGATGGTGAACAAGTTGCACAAATCATGTGCGATGCGGCCTCACAAGCCGGGATTACCTTGGGCTTTCGTTGCCCAGTAGATGCTGAGGCAAAGATTGGTAAAAATTGGTTTGATACACACTAAAAAGTGTGGTATAATATATCTCTACCACCAACAAAGGAGAATGGTATGGAACAAGCACAACGTGTAAAGATTAAAGCAGACGTTATGTGGGCATCATTGGATCGTCCGAATGAAATGTCTGGTAAGTATCAGGTGGATTTGTGCAATCTATCTGACCCTGCTGTCAACGCACTAGAAGGTATGGGACTCACTGTCCGACAGAAGGATGATAAGGGATACTTTATCACCTGTAAGTCCAACCAACCTATCAAACCTTTTGATAGTAATGGACAACCACTAGAGGGCGTCAGCATCGGTAACGGCTCTAAGGCTGTTGCATTGGTAGGCTTCTACTCTTGGACATTCAAGAACAAGGAGGGTGTAAGCCCAAGCCTTAAGAAGCTTGTCATTGATGAGCTTGTATCCTACGAGGATGCTGAGCCTGTCACAGCAGACGACGACGAGGTGTTGTAATGCACACTGCTCTTGTAGATGCAGACATCCTCAACTATCGCATCGGCTTTGCCACAAATGACGAGACTGAGGATACGGCAATCACCACAATGGCAGGCTTCCTTGAAGACCTTCTGTTGATAGACCTGCCAAGTGTACAGCAATGGGAATTGTACCTGACCGGGACAAACAATTTCCGTACAGAGATTGCTACCACTGCACCTTACAAGGGCAACCGCAAGAGTGAGAAGCCTGTTCACTACCATCTGCTACGCAACTACCTTGTTTCTTCATGGGATGCTCGTGTAATAGATGGTATGGAGGCGGATGACATGCTTGCAATTAGAGCCACAGAAGAGGGCGATGAGAGTGTGATTGTGACACTCGACAAAGACCTTGACCAAGTAGTAGGGTGGCACTATAACTTTGTGAAGAATAATCAATACTATGTCACGGAGCAGGAAGCCCTACTCAATTTTTATACACAGTTTTTAGTTGGAGATGCTGTGGATAATATCAAGGGTGCGAAAGGAATCGGACCTAAGAAGGCTCTTAAACTACTGGAGGATAAGTCTGAAGTAGAGATGTGGAACACTGTGGTGGAGTGTCTGGGAGAGGAGCATGCAATGGAAAACGGACACCTGTTGTATATGCTCCGCACTCCTACAGATACATGGACACCCCCGGTATGACACGAGGAGTAAAGAATAAAGCAGGTGGTACATGGACAACGGCACGATACTTTAGTTTCATTCGGTCAGCATTACGCAGAGCATGGACTAAGTATCCTGTTCGTTATCAAGTGATGGACATGGCTAAGAAGCCATACACAGGTAGGGACAAACGAACTAAATGGGTGTACAAGTGTGCATCATGTCAGGGATTGTTTAAGTCCACTGAAGTACAGGTAGATCATATCACTCCTGCCGGTACACTCCGTACTTATTCAGACCTACCTAAATTTGTGAAGACACTCTTCTGTGAAGCAGACAATCTTCAAGTGCTATGTAAGAAGTGTCACGATACTAAAACTCAAGAGGAACGAAAGAAATGAATCCATTTGATAATGAGAATAAAGCATACGTTAATATGTCCTATCGTGCATATGGTAAGACACACTCAGTAGACATGGAACTGTCTGACGACTGCTCATGGGATGAGGTGTTAGGTCCAATCATTGCCACACTTGAATCCGCATTTGGATACTCATTTGACCTAGACAAAGAATCACTGGGCATCTACTATCCGGGTAAAGAAGAATGATAGTTGATGCATACCAAGTAGCAGGAGAACACTACACTTCCAAGTCTGTCCAACCGTGGCAGGCTATGGAGGCTTGGATGTCAGAGGAACAGTTCAAAGGTTTTCTCAAGGGCAATGTTATCAAATACTTAGCACGATGTGATGACAAGGGTGGTAAGATTGATTTAGAAAAAGCTAAACATTACCTTGACAAACTCATTGAGATGTATTAAAATAGTAGGTTCGCATGATTACTTTACAAGAACTAAAAGAACGTCTCACACAATTGGATGAAATATCTTTGATGGAATTATTGGAGATAAATTCTGAAGACCTCGTGAATCGGTTTGCGGATATAATAGAAAACAACTATGAATATTTCTCTGGAGAATTTGATGAGCAAACACCTTGGGATAACGATTGACTATGAAAGAGACTCTCGCCTCAGTGACCAAGCAATTAAACTCATGCATGACTACTATATGTTTGAGCATGAAGACAGTCCTCAGCAAGCCTTTGCACGTGCTTCAGTGGCTTATTGCAATGATGACCTTGACTTGGCACAACGTATCTACGACTATGCTTCAAAGGGTTGGTTTATGTTTGCGTCACCTGTGCTGTCGAACGCACCTGACGATGTACGAAACAATCGGGGCTTGCCTATTAGTTGTTTCCTTACTTACGTGGGGGACAATCTTGATAGCCTTATTGAGCATAATGGTGAAGTAGCATGGCTTTCCGTAAAGGGCGGCGGTGTGGGTGGGCACTGGTCAGATGT
>Ga0208645_1001986_pt1 | contig 16859 bp, 17 predicted proteins | sample VirMetDEL_Sep_01_FD_184519 | JGI IMG/M metagenome (GOLD analysis project Ga0208645, IMG submission 184519) | Aqueous microbial communities from the Delaware River and Bay under freshwater to marine salinity gradient to study organic matter... | ecosystem: Environmental > Aquatic > Marine >... | reverse complement strand
GGGTGCTAAGGCTGGCGGTCATCGAACTTCCTCGAAAAGTCTGCAAAGACTAACGTGGTGTCGGTATCAGGCCTAGAGTGAGAGAAAATTATCCGCAGAAGCTGCTATAGCTGGCGGATTGTACAACTCCTGTCTTTACTACTATTGAGTCGGTTATGGGCCGATGAACATTGGAGACCTAAAGTATGAGTATCACAAGGAACGCAGTACCCCTGATTCTGGCTAGTACCCTGCTGACCGGCTGTGCCGGCCTGCAGAAAACCGACTGGCCCACCTGCGCAGCTGTAGGTGGCGTAGGTGGTGCTGCGCTCGGGGCAATTGAAAGCTCCACCTGGGCAGGCGGCGGTGCGGTAGTAGGTGCTGGTATGGCAGCCGCCTATTGCTGGGTACATGGTGCCGACGCGCAGCAGGTTGCCGTTGTTGAAGAGGAGGTCATGGTCGAGGAAGTTGCCGTTGCCGAGCCGGCCGAAGCCGTTCGCGTCGAGTTGGACGTCAAGTTCGACTTCGACAAGGCTCAGGTCAAGCAGGAAAGCTATGGCGACATCAAAGCCCTGGCCGACTTCATGAAACAGTACCCGCAGACCAGCACCGTGGTTGAAGGCCACACTGACTCCGTGGGCAGCGATACGTACAACCAGGGTCTGTCCGAGCGCCGCGCCAGTGCCGTTCGTGACGTTCTGGTCAACCAGTACGGCGTCGAGTCCGGTCGTGTGCAGGCTGTGGGCTATGGCGAGAGCCGCCCGGTAGCTGACAACGCTACTGCCGATGGCCGTGCCATCAACCGTCGCGTTGAAGCCGAGGTCGAAGCTCAGCCGTAAGGCGCGCTTTCAGCTACTCAAGGCGTCACCCGCAAAGGCCCGGCCGATTTCCATCGGTCGGGCCTTTTCTTGTGTGAAATCCTGCCGCCGTCTTTACTCCTGTGATACCGGCAACATGCCGGTATCACAGGAGACACCGCCATGAGAATCCAGCTTTCGAGGGTTTTATCCTTTCTCCTGGTCAGCAGTGTTCTTTCCGGTTGTGCCACGACTTCCAGTACGGGAGACGCGCCGCTCAACCAGGGGAACTGGCCCCTGTGCAGTGCGATTGGAGCCCTGGCCGGTGGCGGCCTGGGTGCAATCGAGAGTTCTACCTGGGCAGCAGGCGGCGCCGTGGCTGGCGCTCTGCTGGGCACCATCATCTGTTACGCGCAGGACGGCGATGAGGACAGCGACGGTGTGTTTGATCGCCGTGATCGCTGCCCTGGTACACCAGCGGACACTGCTGTTGGGCACAACGGCTGTCCATTGCCGCAGTACCCTGCCAGCGTCGCTGTCGAACCCGCGGTAGAGCCGCTGCCGCAGGATGAGGTCATTGTCCTTAGCGATCTGGGAAATGTGCTGTTTGCCTTCGACTCTGCCGAGTTGACCGGCGATGCGCGGCGCTTGCTTGCCGATGTCAGTACGCGCCTGACTAGCGCCAGTCTGGTGGCGGTCAAGGTTGTCGGGCATACCGACAGCGTGGGCTCTGATACCTACAACCAGGCCCTATCCGAGCGTCGGGCGCGTAGTGTTGCCGATTTCCTCATCGCTCAAGGCGTGTCCGCAGGCAAACTCAGTACCGAGGGGCGTGGCGAGAGTCAGCCGGTCGCGGACAACGCCTCGGAAGCCGGGCGTGCGGAAAATCGCCGAGTAGAGTTGTACGTTTCCCGCTGATGCCGCGTTGTGCTCCCGGCAGGTTTCGCCGGGAGCATTGGGCTGCTGCTGATGCACGACGTCAGGGAAAAACACCCGTCGCTCTGGTGGTCCGCGCTGGGAGCGGTTAACGTGCTGCGCTATTAGAAAGTAGCTGCACGCGAGGGCGGGGATGAACGTATTGTTTATTGCGGGCAAGGTATTGGCTTTGGCCTTCTGGCTGGTATTCGGGGCCGCGCTGGCCAAGCGCTTCGGTGCTCCATTCGAGCAAATGATCTATCTGATTGCCGGCTTTCTTGCGCTTCTGCATGGCGCGCAACTGTGGCTGTTCTCCGACCTCCTTTCCGGGCGTGGCAGCCCTTGGCTGGATCCTGCACAGGTCTTGCTGTTCGGCATTTTTCATTTGTACCCGTTAAAGGCTGAGCAACAGCCAGAGGCTGCGGCAGTGATCGAGGATGCTGCTCATGCGTAGTCTCGCTTTGTTGTTCTGTCTGTGCGCCAGTACGTCGATGGCTGCAACGCAGGTCAAGGTGCCATCCAATACCCTGATGCGCTTGCCCGTCGCCAGCAGCAGCCTGCAGCTCGAACGTCTGGAAGTGGCGGATCAGGCCACTCTGATGATTCCGGCAGCTGTGACCGAGCTGCGCATCGGCGAACTACTGATGGGCCGTGATGCGCGCATCGGTGTCGCTCCGAGCGATCAGCCATTGAAGCTCGTCGTTGAGGATGCCGATATCGGTGCGGGTGCCTGGATCAGCGCCAAGGGCGCGGCCGGAACCTACACCCGGCCGGCTACCCCTGGGCGGGAGATCAACCTCAAGTTGCACAAGCTGACGTTCGAGTCGTTGACGGTGGATGTGCGAGGCGGCCAGGGCAGACCGGGTTATGCCGGGCTGGATGGTGCACATGGCCAGCCGGGTGGTTGCACCTGGGGGCAGGCCAGCGCGGGCTACGATGGGCAGGATGGCACTGATGGCCATGAAGGCGCTGCTGGCGGCAAGGTGACGCTCGAGGTGCCGCATTATGTCGAGGTCGAGCGCATGCAGGTGTTGCTCGACGGTGGTGCTGGTGGTGTCGCAGGTTCGGCCGGTCGCCCCGGGCGCGGCGGCGCTGCCAAGGGCTGCCTGGTCTATGGTGTCGACGGTGCGGCGGATGGCAAGCCCGGTCAACCTGGACGCGAAGGTGCCGCAGGCCGCAGTGGCGCCGTGCAGGTGTTCCGTTTCTAACCCTTAGCCGCCCTCGCTCGCGCATGGCCAACGAGGGCGGTGTCTTCGATCAGAATGATGGGCGCATGGCCACCAGAGTCATCAGCGCCAGGCCGATCAACAGGTTGCTGCCTACGACCCTGCGAATTCGCCCCAGTACCTCACCGCCTGCCGGCCAGTTCTCGCTTTCCACGGCGCGCCGCAGTTCCGGCAGTTGCAGTGCCTGAATGCGCAGGAACAGGGCCAGCATCACCAGGTACAAGCCCATCATGATGTGCACATAGCGCGGCGCTGCTTCGAAGCCGCTGTAACCCATGTGCAGCATGCCCATGCCAGTTACCGGCAGGACCAGTACCGCGATCCAGACCCAGACGAAGAAGCGCTTGAATACACTCAGCCACAGACGCAGCCGCGCGGGGGGCTCCAGGGTATCGACCGCCGCAGGGCGGAGGATCATCCAGGCGAAGAACATGCCGCCGACCCAGATGACGGCGGCCAGCAGGTGGAGTGCGTAGAGCGGGGCGTAGGGCGTCATGGGTATCTCCATTGGTCCGTTTGGCAGCTAATTTCATTCGATTGGCACGCGGGTCAGCGCCAGATCGACAGGCGCGCTATGATAGCGGCCGCTCCGCGAATACTGAAAATTTATCCAGCCTTTTTCGTTTCAGAATCCATGCTCAGTACCGAACTCAAGTCCCAGATTCAGGGCGCCTATTCGCGCTTTCTCGAGGCCAAGTCGCTTAAGCCCCGCTATGGCCAGCGCCTGATGATTGCCGAGATCGCCAAGGTGCTCGGCACCATCAAGAGCGACGATGAAGGCAAACGGTTGGGCGATCCCGCCGTGGTGGCGGTTGAGGCGGGGACCGGCACGGGCAAGACGGTGGCCTACAGCCTGGCCACCATTCCCACGGCCAAGGCTGCCGGTAAACGGCTGGTGATCGCCACTGCCACCGTGGCGCTGCAGGAGCAGATCGTGCACAAGGATCTGCCGGATCTGCTGCGCAACAGCGGTCTGAACTTCAGCTTTGCCTTGGCGAAAGGGCGCGGACGTTACCTGTGCCTGTCCAAGCTCGATCACCTGCTGCAGGACGGCGCTGCGCAGAGCGCCACCGCGCAGCTGTTCGAGGAAGAAGGTTTTCGTATCGATGTCGATGAGCAGGGTCAGAAACTGTTCACCACGATGATCGAGAAACTCGCCGGTAACAAATGGGATGGCGATCGCGACAGCTGGCCCGAAGAGCTGGAAGACAGCCGTTGGGCGCAACTGACCACCGACCACAGCCAGTGCACCAATCGTCACTGCCCGAACTTCCAGCAGTGTGCTTTTTACAAAGCGCGCGAGGGCATGGGCAAGGTCGACGTGATCGTCACCAACCACGACATGGTCCTGGCGGACCTCGCGCTTGGCGGCGGTGCGGTACTGCCCGACCCGCGCGAAACCATCTACGTATTCGACGAAGGCCATCACCTGCCGGACAAGGCCATCGGCCACTTCGCTCACTTCACTCGCCTGCGCTCCACTGCCGACTGGCTGACGCAGATCGACAAGAACCTGACCAAGCTGCTGGCGCAGAACCCGCTGCCGGGTGATCTCGGCCGTCTGATCGAACAGGTGCCGGAGCTGGCGCGCGAGCTGAAGACCCAGCAGCAGTTCATGTTCGCTGCCTGCGAGCAGATCGCCGACTTCAAGGCCGGTGAGGACATGGAAGGCCGTGAGCGCCCGCGTCACCGCTTCGTCGGCGGCGTGGTGCCGGAGCACCTGACCGAGCTGGGGCTGGAGTTGAAGAAGGGTTTCTCCAAGCTCAATGACCTGTTCACTGGCGTAACCGAGTTGCTCAAGGAGGCGATGGACGGCGAGGGTGCCGCGGGCATCGCCAGTCACCAGGCCGAGGAGTGGTACCCGTTGTTCGGCAGCCTGATGGCGCGGGCCAAGGGCAACTGGGAATTGTGGCTGGCCTTCACCGCCGAAGACCCGGAGGAAAGCCCGCCAATGGCGCGTTGGTTGACCCTGGCCGAGAGCGGCGCGTTGTTCGATATCGAGGTCAACGCGAGCCCGATCTTGGCAGCCGAGACCTTGCGCCGCAACCTGTGGAACGTCGCCCACGGCTGCCTGGTGACATCCGCGACACTGACCGCACTGGGCACGTTTGACCGTTATCGCATGCGCGCAGGGCTGCCCAAGGTAGCGGTCGCAGCCATCGTGCCGAGCCCCTTCCATCATGCCGATGCTGGCGTGCTACGTGTGCCGGACCTGAAGGCCGACCCTCGTGAAGCAGCAGTGCATACGGCGGCGATTATCCGTGAGCTGCCAGGCTTGGTGGCAGGTAGTCGCGGCACGCTGGTGTTGTTCTCCTCACGCAAGCAGATGCAGGACGTGTTCGACGGCCTGGATCGCGACTGGCGCAAGCGCGTGTTCATCCAGGGCAACCTGTCCAAGCAGGAAACCCTGAACAAGCACAAGGCGCGCGTCGACTCCGGTGAAGAGAGCGTGTTGTTCGGCTTGGCCAGTTTTGCCGAGGGTGTCGACCTGCCTGGCGCCTATTGCGAGCATGTGGTGATCGCCAAGATTCCCTTCGCCGTGCCGGACGACCCGGTGGAGGCGGCACTGGCCGAATGGATCGAGGCGCGTGGCGGCAACCCCTTCATGGAAATCGCCGTGCCGGATGCCTCGCTGCGCCTGGTGCAGGCTTGCGGTCGCCTGCTGCGTACCGAGGCTGACCGCGGCACCATTACCTTGCTCGATCGGCGTGTGGTCACCCAGCGCTATGGCAAGGCCATTCTCAATGCCTTGCCGCCGTTCCGTCGGCAGATCGACTGATCTATTCACCACCCCTGTTGCGCTGTTCCAGCTCATCGCCCAGATGGCCCAGCGTAGGCCGAATGCCGGCGCGGTGAGCGGCGCGGGCGATGGCGTGAGCCGCCAGTGGAGCACTGGCCAGCAGGATCAGCAAACCGAGGAAGGCTTCCAAGGCGAGTTCGCCGCTGCTGGCCAAGGCCACGGCGCCAAGTAGCAGGACTGCTCCGAGCACACCGGCCTTGCTTGCTGCGTGCATGCGGCTGTAGCTATCGGGCAGGCGCAGCACACCAATTGCGCCGAGCAGAGAAATCACTGCACCACTCAGTACCAGCAGCGACGCCAGCCAGGCTTGTACTTCGTTCATGGGCGCTCCTCGCGTTTCTCAGGCATCTGGCTATGTGCGTCGTCGAACAGGAAGGCAAAGGCCGCCGTGCCGAGAAACGACACCAGCGCCAACAGCACGGCGACGTCGAGGAACAGCGCTTCGCCGCGTATCAGGCACAGCAGGGCCATGGCGGCGACCGCCAGCAGAGTAAGGGCGTCGATAGCGACCGCGCGATCCGGGCGGCTCGGCCCGCGTAACAGGCGATACAGGGTGATCAGGCCGCTCAGGGCGAGCAGGGCGGCAGCCAGGGGCAATACCCAGGCGGCGCCAGCCAGGTGCAGGGTCATGGCGTTACTCCTTCGGCGTTGCCGGCGTCGAGCCAGGCCAGTAGGCGGCGCTCCAGCTCGACCAGCGTATCGGTCACGTCCTCTCGGCGGCGCGCATCGAGTGCGTGGATATAGAGCAGGCCTTGCTCCTCGTCGTAATCCAGGGCCAGGGTGCCGGGAGTCAGGGTCAGCAGCGTGCCGAGCAGAGTGACCTTGTTCAGGTCCCGGCGGGTTACCGGGTACGCCAGGATTGCCGGCTTCACCTCGACCCGAAGCGCCAGTACCAGGGTGGCGACGTGGTAAGTCGCGAGAAACACCTGGGCGATGAACCACAGGCAAAAACTGACCCCATGCTCCAGGCTGCGTGAGTAACGGCGCAGGCGCGGAATTGCCAGCCCGAGTAGGCGGGCCAATAGGTAGAGTGAAGCGAAAGCCAGTAGGCCTCCACCCAGGTGACCTGCGTCCAGGCGCCAGGCCAGGCCTGCGCTGGCCAGCAGATGGATGAGAAACAGCATCAGTTACCTCCGGCGCCGATGAAGGGTTGCAGATAGGCCTGCGGATCGGCGAGCTGCTCGGCAGCTGCAACGGCATAGTCGATCAGCGGGCCAGCGCCCAGGCCGATCAGCACGGTCATCAGCGCCAGCGCGCTCATGCCCAGCCAGGCCGCACGCATGCCGCTGACCGGCTGTAGCGCCTCTTCACCCTGTGGGTGAGGCTTGAGGAAGGCCTCGTTCCAGATCTTGTTCATCGACAGCAGGGTGAATACGCCGGTCAGCAGCGCGATGCCGGCTGCCCACCAGGCGGCAGCATCCAGGCTGGCCTTGACCAGCAGGAACTTGGCCCAGAAACCGGACAACGGCGGAATGCCCGCCAGCGACAGTGCCGGAATGGCGAACAGCAGCGCCAGCCAGGGCATGCGCCGGTAGAGCCCGCCCATGTCGGCCAGGCGCTCGGAACCACAGATGCGCGCGGCCACACTGCCGATGAAGAACAGGTTGGCTTTCACCACGATGTGGTGGATCAGGTAGAACACCGCTCCAGCCAGCGCCAACGGCGTGGCCAGCGCCAGGCCGAGGATCATGTAACCGACCTGGCTGACGATGTGGAACGACAGGATGCGCCGTACTTCGGTCTGCGCCGCGGCGCCGAGCACGCCAACCAACATGGTGGCGCAGGCGACCCACAACAGCAGTTGATGCGGCAGGCCGTAGTCTGGCCAGAGCAGAGTCACCAGGCGGATCAGCGCGTACACGCCGACCTTGGTCAAGAGCCCTGCGAACATCGCCGAAACCGCCGTCAGGGCGACGTGGTAGGTGGCCGGCAGCCAGCCGAACACCGGGAACAGCGCGGCCTTGATGGCGAACGACAGCAGCATCAGCAGCAGCGCCGGTGTCACGCCCGCTGGCGCCTCACCGCTGCGCATGATCACCGCCAGTTCGCCCATGTTCAGCGTGCCGCTGGCACCGTAGACCAGGCCGGCGGCGAGCAGAAAGATCAACGTAGCGAACAGGTTCAGGGCCACGTAGGTCATGCTGCCGGCCAGTCGGCGGCTGCCACCGCCGAGGGCCATCAGGGCGAAGGAGGCGATCAGCAGCACCTCGAACCAGACGTAGAGGTTGAAGATGTCGGCAGTGATGAAGGCGCCGCAGATACCGGTCAGCAGGCCCTGGATGAACAGGTGAAAGTCGCGGCCGACCTTGCTATCGCTGTCCTTGGCGACGCCGTAGAGCAGGGTGACCAGCGCGACCAGGGCGCTGATGGCGATCATCACCGCCGACAGCCGGTCGATCACCAGGCTGATGCCGAACGGCGCCTGCCAACTGCCGACCTGCCCGCTGAGAACCACGCCCTGTGCGGCCTGCCAGACCAACACCAGGCCGACGGCCAGAAGCAGGGCGGCGCCGCTCAGGCTGAGCACGCGCACGGCCAGCAGGTGGCGGCGCAGGATGATCGCTAGCAGCAGGCTGCACAGGGGGACGAGGATTGGCGCGACGAGTAACGCGTGATTCATCGGCGCGCCTCCGCAGCGTTGGCGTCGCGTTCATGTTCGCCGTCGTGCCAGTCCGGCGCGGGTTGTTCGGTGATCGCGCTGACCGAGTCGGTGGTCTTGTCGCCATGCAGTTCGCGAGTACGCTTGAGCAGCGCCAGGGCGAAGATGAACAGGCTGAAACCGATGACGATAGCGGTCAGCACCAGCGCCTGCGGCAACGGGTTGGCGGTACTGACCGCGTTGCCTGCCTCGACGAAGGCCGGGCGTTCACCGAAGAAGCGCCCGGCGGTGAGAACCCCCAGGTTGATGGCATTGCCCAGTACCACCACGCCCAGCACGACGCGTTTGAGGTTGCGATCCAGAAGCATCCACAGGCCCAGGCCTGCCAGGCATCCGGTGGTGATTGCAGCTAACCATTCCATCAGTGGCGAACTCCCGTGAGCTTGTCGATCATGTGCAGGGCGGAGCCGAACACGGAGAGGAACACGCCGATATCGAAGAGCAAGGGCGTGCCCAGCGGCAGCCCGCCAGGGAAGGTCCAGAGACCGGTGAGAAAGGCGCGACCGGCGATCAGGCCAAGCATGCCGGCGACTGCAGCGCAGCCCAGGCCGATACCGATCAGTTGTGCAGGCGCGACCGGCAGCACGCGGCGAATCTGCCCATGGCCATAGGTCAGCACCAGCAGGATCAGGCCGCAGGCCGCCACCAGACCGCCGATGAAACCGCCACCCGGCAGGTTATGGCCGCGCCACAGCAGTAGCAGGGAAGCGGCCAGCATCAGCCAGGCCAATGGGCGCAGGCCCTGGCGCAGCAGAGGGGAGGTGAAGGCATCTTCACCGCTGTGTTCATTGCCGAAGCGCCGCCCGGTGCCCAGCAGGCTGGCCGCGACGAGGGCAGAGAGGGCGACCACGAGGATTTCGCCGAGGGTATCGAAGGCGCGGAAGTCCACCAGGATCACGTTGACCACGTTATGGCCATGCCCGCCCGGCAAGCTGTTGGCCTGATACCACTGAGAGATTTCGCCCGGCAGCGGCAGGCTTACCGCCAGTAGCAACGCGCCGGTCACGCTGATGCCGAAGAGGATCGCCACGCTGGCGTGCAGGCGGCGCTTCCAAGGCGTACGCGCGCCGCTGGCCGGAACCGTGGGCATCTTGCGGAACACCAGGGCGAGGAAGATCAGGCTGAGGGTTTCCACCATCAGCTGGGTCATCGCCACGTCCGGTGCGTTGACCGAGACGAACACCAGCGCCAACCCCAGGCCGCACGCGCCGAGCGCCGCCAGCAGGGTAAGGCGGCCGGGCAGGACGGCCGCCGCCACACCGCCTGCCAGCGCCAGCAGACAGCCGGCCAGGCCCAGCGGCGAAATGGGGCTGTAGCTGCCCTGCAGGACCTGTGGCAGGGCCGGTAGCAGACCAAAGGCGAGCAGGCCACCGACTGCCAGTGCTAGCAGTACTAGGTGCTGACGCAAGGAACCATGCTGGAAGCGCGCGGCGAGCATCCCGGCGACGTGGAATACGCGCTTGAGCATACGATCCCAGATCAGGTCGCCACTCACGTTCCACGCCGCGTTGGCGCGGTCGAGCAGGCGTCTGACCCGGTCGCGCATCAGGTAGAACAGCACCCCCAGGGAAACCGTCAGCAGGCTGGCCAGCAGCGCCGGCGTGATACCGCCCCAGAGGTAGAGGTTCACATCCACCGGGCCGCGTGCCACGGCTTGCACCGCATTGTTCACTAGCCAGGTTTCCGGCCAGGCATTCCAGGCGCCGAGAAGGAAGCCGCCAATGGCCAGCAGCATCGGCCCCAGCCACATCGGCATGCCGACTTCATGTGGCGTGCGCGGATAGTCGCCACGCTTGCCGAGGAAGGTCTGCACGAACACCAGGCCGGCCGCGGCGAACAGCAGGGCATTGGTGAGAATCATCACCAGCGTCACCGCCCAGCCGATATGGCCCATCTCGATCAGGCCGGTGTACTTGAATTCCTTGGCGATGAAACCGAAGAATGGCGGCAGACCCGCGTTGGAGAATGCCGCCAGGGCCACGGCCGCACCGGTCAGCGGCATGAAGCGGATCAAGCCACCCAGGCGCGCCAGTTCACGGGTGCCGGTGGCATGATCGATGGCGCCGACGGCCATGAAAAGCGCGCCTTTATAGAGGGAGTGCGCCACCAGATAGAGCACGAATGCCTGCAGGCCGTAGCTGGTGTTAGTGCCGATCAGCATGGTCAGTTGCCCGAGCACGGTGACCGTGGTGTAGGCCAGCAGACGCTTGAGGTCGGTCTGGCGGAAGGCGAGGAAGGCGCCCAGCACAGCAGTGGCTGCACCGAAAGTAATCAGCAGCGTGCCCCAGCCGATGGAGCCGCCGAGCACCGGGTTGAGGCGGGCCAGCAGATAGATACCGGCTTTGACCATGGTCGCCGAGTGCAAGTAGGCCGAAACCGGTGTTGGCGCGTTCATCGCGTTGGGCAGCCAGAGATGGAAGGGCACCTGCGCTGATTTGGTGAAGCAGCCCAGCAGCACCAGTCCGATGATCGCTGGCAGCAGCACGTGGCCTTCGATCTGCTCGGCACTGAGATCGGAAAACTGCCAGTTGCCGGTAGCGCCGCCGAGCAGGATCAGCCCTGCCAGCAGTGCCAGGCCGCCACCGCCGGTGATCAGCAGCGCCTGTAGCGCCGCACGACGCGATACCGCTTTTTCGTGTTGGAAGCTGATCAGCAGGAAGGAGGCGATACTGGTCAGCTCCCAGAACACGAACATCGCCACCAGATCGTCGGCCAGCACCAGGCCGAGCATGGCCAGCATGAACACCAGCAGATAGGCGTGGAAACGACCGAGGTGGGCGTGGCTGGACAGATAACTGCCGGCGTACAGCACGATCAGGCTGCCGATGCCGCTGATCAGAAGGGCGAACAGCAACGAGAGACCGTCCAGGCGCAGGCTCAGGTTGATATCCAGCGCCGGAATCCAGCTCACGCTTTGCATGATCGAATCGCCGTCGGCGATCAGCGGAACCTGCAGCACGAACCAGATGAACGCTGCCAGTGGCGCCAGCATCAGCAGCCAGCCGGTGCGAGCGCCCAATAGACGTGTCAGGCCGGGAGCCATGATGGCAGCCAGGGCAATCAGGGACAGTAGGTAAAACACTCGCTTCTCCTGTGCCGAGCATCGGATCTAGGGCTGCCGATAGACCTTGTGCTCAGCTACAGCTGGCGTATTCCGCGCTGAAACGGGATGCATGGCGTATAGGTCATATCAGGCCGCGCTTTTTTCAGCATAGAAAAAACCAATCGAAGGCCGCTATTTTATGAAGTTTCAGAACATTGCATGATAGGCGGCTGCCAGCATGGGCAGCCTTCGGTCAAGCAGCGAAACGGGAGAACAACGTGCAGATTCAGGGCTATTTCGACTTGCGCTTCGAGGCGATAAGAGACGCGTTCGCCGCGCTGTTCGACGATAAGCAGGAGCGCGGCGCGGCCCTGTGCGTGAAGGTCGGCGGTGAAACCGTGATCGACCTGTGGGCCGGTGTGATGGACAAGGATGGCCAGCAGGCCTGGCACAGCGACACTATCGCCAACCTGTTCTCCTGCACCAAACCCTTTGCTGCGGTGGTGGCTTTGCAACTGGTGGGCGAGGGCAAGCTCGACCTAGATGCGCCGGTCGCACGTTACTGGCCCGAGTTCGCGGCGGCCGGCAAGGAGCGCATCAGCGTGCGTCACCTGCTGTGCCATCAGGCCGGGTTGCCGGCGTTGCGTCAGGCGCTGCCCGCCGAAGCGCTGTACGACTGGCAGATCATGACCCGCGCACTGGCGGCCGAAGCACCCTGGTGGCCGCTGGGCGATGGCCATGGTTATGCGCCCATCACCTATGGCTGGCTGATCGGTGAGCTGATTCGCCGCGTGGAACAGCGCGGGCCGGGGGATAGCATCGCCGCACGCATCGCCAAACCATTGCAGCTGGATTTCCATGTCGGCCTGGACGATAGCGAATTTGATCGCGTTGCCCATATCGCTCGCGGCAAGGGCAATCTCGGCGATGCGGCAGCGCAACGCCTGCTCAAGGTGATGATGAGCGATGCCAGCGCCATGAGTACGCGCTCGTTCACCAACCCGCCATCGATCATGACCAGCACCAACAAGCCGGAATGGCGGCGTATGCAGCAACCGGCCGCCAACGGTCATGGCAACGCGCGTAGCCTGGCGGGTTTTTACGCCGGTTTGCTCGACGGCAGCCTGCTTGATGCCGATCTGCTCGGTGAAATGACCCGGGAGCACAGTCTAGGGGAGGACAAGACCCTACTGACCCGCACGCGTTTCGGCCTGGGCTGCATGCTCGATCAGTCCGATGTGGCCAATGCCACCTACGGCATGGGGGCAAAGGCCTTCGGGCACCCCGGTGCTGGTGGTTCCAGTGGTTTTGCCGACCCGGAACGGGACCTCGCATTCGGTTTCGTTACCAACAATCTAGGACCGTTCGTCTTGATGGACCCCCGCGCACAGAAACTTGCACGACAGATTGCGGACTGTATCTGATTGAAACGGCTAAACTTGCGCCAGCCGTTCAGTATCAACCATAACGAACCGACCATTAGATTTGTGTGACCCCGGGGGCTACATGCGTGCCAACAAGATTTTTGCCTTTACCTGCTGCCTGCTGATCGCGGGCTGCGCTGGCTCGGAAAAGAAGGAAGTCGCCAAGCCGGCAGTCATGCCACCGCCTCAGGTAACCCGCGCCTGGCTTGACGAGTACGAGCCGAAGCTGCGTGAAGCCGTGAAGGGCAGCCATTTCGAGTTCGAGCGCCGCGAGAACCTGCTGGTCGTCACTGCGCCAGTGCAGGGTTCCTTCAACCCGGATCGTCCGCAGATGCTGTTGCCGGTCAGCTTGGGCCCGATCACTCGCGTGGCCAAACTGCTGGAAACCGACCAAGACATCGCCGTGGTCGTGCTCGGTCATGCCGACAGCAGCGGCGACGACGGGAAGAACCGCGAACTCAGCCAGCAGCGTGCACGAGCCGTGACCTCGATTTTCCGTCTCAGTGGTCTCAAGCAGAACCGCCTGCAGGTCATGGGTCTGGGTTCTGACGCACCACGCGCCGCCAATGACAGTGCTGCCGGTCGTGCGCTCAACCGCCGCGTGGAAATCCTCCTGACCTCGCGTGACACCATGCAGGGTCTGATCGCCAAGTACAGTCAGCCGGCTAAGGCAGAGCTGAAAGACGCGCCCAAGGTAGCTGCTGTAGATCAAGGAAAGCAGGGCAAGTCGGAGTAAGCTTGCGGGCATTTCCACCCTGCGCGGGCAGGCATTAGAAACCGTACGGATTGGTTTCTTGCTCTGCCCTGAGGAATTGCCATGACCCAAACCCTGGCCGATATGCGCCGCGACTACACCCGTGACGGCCTGAGCGAAGCCCAGGCCCCGCTGGAGCCCTTTGCCCTGTTTCGTCAGTGGTTCGATGACGCGGTTAAGACCGAGCAACTGCCGGTCGAACCCAACGCCATGAGCCTGGCTACTGTCGATGAACAGGGCCGCCCTCATTGCCGTGTGCTGTTGCTCAAGGGCCTCGATGAGCGAGGCTTCACCTTCTTCAGCAACTACGACAGTGCCAAGGGGCGCCAGATGGCGGCTCGTCCCTTTGCCGCGATGACCTTCTTCTGGCCCAGCCTGGAGCGTCAGGTGCGCATCGAAGGCCGCATCGAGCGCGTGACGGCTGCCGAATCCGATGGTTACTACCAGGTGCGTCCTTTGGGCAGCCGTATCGGTGCCTGGGCCTCGCCGCAGAGCAAGGTGATTCGTGATCGCGCCGAGCTCGAAGGCCTGCTTGCCGAGACCGAAAAACGCTTCCTCAACCAGACACCACATTGCCCGCCGCATTGGGGGGGGTACCGCCTGCTGCCGGAGCGCATCGAATTCTGGCAGGGACGACCGAGCCGTCTGCATGACCGCCTCAACTATCGCCTGCAGGGCGAGGCCTGGCTTCGCGAACGTCTGGCGCCTTGATAGGCATGCTGCTGTGATGATTGCGCCGGTGGGTGGTTTCAGGCTTCTGGCGCGTCTTCTGAATAGCCGCCTGCTCGCCTTGGGGGAGGCTTTTAGGTTGTTTGGGCGATGGCCACTTTTGGCCGATTCAGTTGCAAAAGTTGGTTTTTGTGAGCGCTGCTTATCAGCAGCTCAATAAACGCCCGTTTTCGGCGCTGTTACGTAAGAACCAAGTTTTCGAACGCACCAGTATTCAACGCTGCTCACGCACTTTGATGGGCAGAAGTCTTAACGGGACTGTTTTCGCGGCTTGTCCATCACCTGCCACCGAACATGTCAGCAGCCAATGGGGCTGTACGAAACGAGCACATAAGATAACCTTGCGCCACGAACCAACCAGGACGCTGCGAACCGAACGATGGGTTTTGAACAATTAGCCGAGCTACGTGACCGCCTGCGGGCCGAGAAAAAGCAGGTAGAGCAGGTACAGCAGGTAAAGACCGAAAGCGCGAAGCCGCAAAAGCGCAAGCAAGCGCCCAAAGCCAAGCTGCGCGAGCAGGATCCAGCCGTCGAGGCGATCTGGAGGTTGCAGAAGCACTTCCCCTTGGCTTTCCCGGTCAATCCGGCACCCAAGGTGCCCTTGAAGGAGGGCATTCTCAAGGACGCCGAGCAGCATCTGTCGCTGCTGGGTATCAACCTCGAGCAGCTCAAACTGGGCATTGCTGCCTGGTGCCGGGGCGGGCGTTATTGGTCGGCGATGACCGAGAATGCACCGCGCCTGGACCTGCAAGGCCAACCGGTTGGCGCGGTGACGGCAGCTCAGGCATTGCATGCCAAGCAGCAGGCCAGGCGGCATCGCATGGAAGCGCGGCGTAACCAGTCCAAGGCGAAAGCGCCGGCAGACGACAAGGCCGCCGAGAGCGCTGCAGCGCCTGCTGCGGAGTAAATCCCAGGGATGTCCTGAAGAAGCCATTTATCGTCACTCCCACGAAGGCGGGAGCCCAGGTGATTCGCCGGCTCTGGATTATTGCCTGGTGCGGGAATGACGGTTTTTCAGCGTTTCTCTGGTTGCCCGAAGGTTTCGTCGGCGCCGCGAAGGGTACTTCGTGAGGCGCCGCTGACACGCCTACAATAGCGGCCTCACCCGCGAGGCCGCTTCCGATGCTCGAACTCGACTCCACCCTGGCGCAGCATATCGTCGACCGCGCCATGGCCATTCTGCCGCACAACATCAACGTGATGGATGCGCAGGGCATGATCATCGGCAGCGGCGACCCCAGCCGTTTGCACACCCGTCATGAAGGCGCGCAACTGGTGCTGGCCAACCGTCGCGTCGTGGAGATCGACGCGCAGGCGGCGGCTTGCCTGCGTGGGGTCAAGCCTGGCGTCAACCTGCCGTTGCTGCATGCCGAGCGCCTGATCGGCGTGCTCGGCATCACCGGTGATCCTGAAATCGTGCGCCCCTATGCGGAGTTGGTGCGCATGGCCGCCGAAATGCTGGTCGAGCACCGCGTGTTGCAGGCCGAGCGGCATTGGCAGCGGCATCAGCAGGAGGCTTGGTTGCGCCAACTGCTCGACTCGCAGTTGCGTCTGTCCAGTCTCGAGGCCGATGCCGAGCGCCTGGGTCTGCAGCTCACCTGGCCGCGCCAGATATGTCTGCTGCAACTGAGCGCTGAGGGCGACCCACTGCCACGCCAGGCCCGCCTGCTGGCGGCGTTGGGTGGCAAGAGCGAGCACCTGGTCGCACCACTCGGACGCCACGAGCTGCTTTGGTGCCGGCCCTACAGCGTCACGCGCGATGATCGCGCCTGGTTGCAGCAGGCCGACGAGCGCGAGTGGGGCGTGCGCTCGCTGGCGCTCAGTGATCGGCTGCATGATCTGACCGAGCTGCGGCAGGCCAGCCTGGTCCTGCGTGATCTGCAGGCCTATGGCCAGGCACGCTTTCCCGAGCGTCGCCTGTTGCGCCTGGATGAGTTGCGTTTGCCGACGTTGCTCTACGCTCAGCGCCATAGCTGGCTGCTGCAGGGCTGGCTGGCACCCTTGCGCCAGGTGCTGGCGCAGGACCCGCAAGGCACGCTGCGTGCGACCCTGGAGGCCTGGTGCGCCCACGACGGCCAGGTACAGACCTGTGCCCAGGCGTTGGGCATTCATCGCAATACCCTGCGCTACCGTCTGGAACGCATAGCCGAACTCAGTGGCCTGGACCTCAATCGGCTGGATCAGCGTCTGCAGCTATCCTTGGGCCTGGGCCTGCTCGAGCCCGAGGTCGTGCCGTCGAGTACTCGGTGAGGCTTGTCAGGCTGAACCAGGTGGAAATAAGGCTTTGTGCGGCTGCACAGGCTGCTTTGCTTGGTGCTGGTTATTTTGGTGCTGGTGCACAGGGCTAGGCGCGACGGGCTGAGCCACAATGTGGCGCCTGTCGGCATTCCAATCCGGGCCACGCGCCCGCCATAACAACAATGAGGAGACTGGTCATGGGCCTGGTCCTGATCCTGGTGGCACTGATTGCATTCATCGTGCTGTCCACTACCCGTTTGAAATTGCACCCCTTCCTGGCATTGCTGGCCGCTGC
>Ga0208645_1001983_pt1 | contig 16873 bp, 3 predicted proteins | sample VirMetDEL_Sep_01_FD_184519 | JGI IMG/M metagenome (GOLD analysis project Ga0208645, IMG submission 184519) | Aqueous microbial communities from the Delaware River and Bay under freshwater to marine salinity gradient to study organic matter... | ecosystem: Environmental > Aquatic > Marine >... | reverse complement strand
GCAATAGTTGCTAGATCTTCTGTGGCAACCTCTTTTGATTTAACTGGAAAGTATGAGTAAACACCTGATGGGCTTTTTACAATCATCACATATCTAGAAGAAGATTGAGCAGCCTCATAAAGTTTTGGATTTTGATCATTCATTTCAGATATGATCTTTTTCTTTATCTTAGGGCCAGCTCCTCTTTCTGCATCTGTAATAAATCTTGTTGCTACCTTTCCATCTTTACCTTTTGTGTTTTCTAAAACCACCATTGTGCCATCTACACTTCTAACATTAAGATCTAATATTGATTTATCTGTATCGTCAAAAGCCATTTGACCCGGTGTAGTAAAGAAGTTAACTCCACCTATATCTTTAAGTGTTGTTTCAAGTCTATCTAAATCTCCAATCTTCTCATTGATTGCATTCATTATTGTAAACTGAATTGCAAAGTTCTGCTGTATATCAGAAGCAGCTTGTTGATTAGATGTGTAAGTAACAAATCTATCTGCTACTTGCTCTGGAGTTATTGTTAATGGATTTATAACTTGACCATCTTTATCAAAGAGCACAACATCACCATTAGGAATGTATCCTAAAACATTATCTTCAGGTAGCTCTAAGTTACGCTCCTTTAATTTTGGTGCCATCTTATCCATTAATGCTGCAGGCAATACCAATGCTATATTGTAAGGTGACCTTGTAGTTTTTATAAATGGGTTTGGGTTTTTATCTTCAAACTTAGCATAGCCTAAATCAGTTCCAGCATCAGGATTTTTAGTTACTACTACTTGTAATTTATTTAATTCTTCTGGAGTTAAATTCTTTATAATAGTATCCATTCTCCTTCTAGCAGATTCTTCAACTTCAGGAAAGCTTGTACCTCTATTATTTTGATGTGCTATAACCGCAGTAGCTTCATCTACTCTAAGCTTTGTTGCATTATCTGGTAAAGATGCTACACCAGCATTTCTTTCTTCCTCAATAAATTTCTTAGCAAACTCACCTTCTTTTAGTTTGTCTGCCTTTTTAATAGCGTCTTTAGGATTTTTAACTCTAGCTAAATCATCTTCTTTAATTACAAGTAGATTGTTATACTTTTCTACAGTAACAGGATTAGATATAACTACATACCACTTCTTTGTTTTTTTATCTTGGATTCTATCTCCATAACTTAACTCAAATCCATCAAATTCAAATGAATTATATACAGGAACATAGTTTGCTAATTTCTTTCTAGCTTGCTCAGCTTTAGCTTTAGTGCTAAACCCTTCTGCAGTTAATGGATCTAAACCTGCCGCAACATAAATATCTTCTGGAATTATATTACCGCTCTTATCTACCAATCTAAAAAATGTTGTTGGTTGTTGAGTCTCAGGATCTATAATCATTATAGACTGTATGTCTATGGTAGAACCTTCATCTACATTTTCTTTTTTAGTATCTTCTGGAGTTACAGCTGCATCTTCAGCTAAATCTATAAATGCATTTAATGATAAACCTGCAGGCCCACTTGAGCTTTCTTCTAAAACCTTGAATACAAGGTCATTAGTTTTTTGAAGTTTTAACCACTGTATGAAACCTATATCTTTATTGAATCTCTCTTCTTTTTTACTTTCTTCTATTCCAGTAAGAGTTTGATACCAAAGCTTTTTAAGTCCGTTGTAGGCTCTTATAATATCTTTAGCTAGGTCATCATTTTTAACAAATTGTTCCCAGCTTAGTGACTTTTTATCACCCAATGCTAAACTAATAGCTCTTTTCTTTTTGTATGCTTTTTGTAAAGCTGCATCTAATACAGGAGATTCATCTTTAGTTTTACCATATATCTTAGACTCTGGTCCTTCAACACCAGCTTCATCTAGTATTTCACTAACACTCTTTTCTCTTGAAGTTTGAGACTTAGATTCTGCTTCTGCTTTCTTAGCTCTTTCTTCAGCTGCTTTCTTTAATGCATCTGACGCTGTCTCTTTATATACATTTATTTTCTCTTGAACTTTTGCATATAAATCTGCGTCATCTACTTCATTGATTTGCCCGTCTCTATTATAAAAGTTTTCAAGATATTTTGGATCACCCGTGGCCATAAAATCAAGAGCATCTTGCATGTCTGGATAGACACCAAGATTAGCCAATTGATTTAATAGTTGATTTATTTCTTCTTTGTTTACAAACTTTTCAATGGCCTCTTTAAAGATTTCCATTTTATTGTTGTAAGCAAATTGAAAGAATAACTTACTTCTTACAATTAAATCATCAAGATATTCTGGGTCTGTAAGAACTCTTAACGCTTTGTCATACTTTGCTTGTCTTACACTAAGATGATTATGATCAATAATACGTTTAACAGTATCCAATAACATTTCATTATTGACAAAACCGTTTCTAGTTTTAGCAAGAGTATCTAAGTACTTTGATACAGCAGGCATTAGTTTACCAATTTTCCTTTTATCAAAGGTTCCATCTTTTTTTAGATTTTCTTCTGCGTATAGTATAGATGCTATTTCTTCTAAATGTGCTAGCTTCTTTTCTTTTTGCTTTTTAGCTCTCTTAGATCCAGGATCACCTAATATTTCAATTTCACCTTTTAATGCTGAAATCTCTTCTTGCAATGTATCTTTATTAAGTAATACAGTAAGATCATTTGCTGCTATTTCTTTTATGATTGGATCACTGGCTAATTGCTCATATATAGCATCTGTTCTTTCAGCAGCTCTTTGGAATCCATCTCTTGTAAATAAGTATAAAAACTTAGCATGTCTTTGAGCTAAGTATTTTAAACTTTCTTCTGTATGATCTCTACTACCTGGTGTGTATTGACTTGGGTCTGCTGTAATTTGAATTTTATCTTTATTGTTTGCAAACCATTCTTCCATTGAATCAAGCTTGTCAATTTGACCTTGTATACTTGATCTAAGTTTTCCAGATTTTGCATCAGCCTTTCTATCAGGAAATGCTTCTGCTAATTCCTGATCTGTTAATGAAAGATAATCTTCAAGTTGTTCTCTAAAGAAATCTACTTTACCAGTCTCAAATATAGTAAACATGTTCATAAACTTAGCGTGATCTTTAAGATCAACAAAGCCCATGATGTCATCATTCATTTGAGCATCTTCCATTCCCTCAGCTGCTTGTTTCTGAGCAATAAAGTTTAACTTATCAATACCAAATAAACTAGTAGGATCATTAGCAAGATCATTACCAGTTTCATTCATTGCTTTAACAATTCTATCTATGGCATCTTTTTTAGCCTGCTTTGCTTTGGCATATTCTTCTTTATTGAATGTCATTTGATAGAGTGCAGGCATACCTTGAAATATTGCCTTTTGAGGCATACCAACTAAACCACCCATAAAGAAACCTGATAAGAAAGTTTCTAAACCTTGACCGCTTGCTTGTTCACCTAAACCATATTTCATTGATCCAGCAAAAAGATCATATCCTCCTGCTAAAGGATCAAAGGCCATAGATGTATAATAATCTTTAATACCTGCAGATACAGCCTCTTGGTAAACTTCTTGTAAACCTTCTGATATATTAGCTGCTGTATATCTTAACGCGGCTGCACCAGCCATGGTAGCACCACCTCTTAATCCAGCAGATTTTACTTTCTTTAGTGTAGATCTCCAATTTAAGAAACCATCTTCTACACCTTCATATAAATCTTTTTGAATTTCCTTTTTACCTTTCTTGCCAGCCTCTTTACCTACTTGTTTTTTAACTGTGTCTTTAACAGTTTTAACTGCAGCTTTACCTCTAATAACTTTACCAGCCGCACCTTCAATACCTTCTCTTACTGTTTGATTTAAACTTCTTTTAAATCCACCAAAGGCATTTCCAAGTAAAAGCTGATTAGATAAATAAATTACTGGAGCATTAAATGCTGTTGTTGTAAATGCAGCTGCTCTAGCTTTCTCATTGACATTTTCTAATTGTGCTTGAGTTAACTCACCTAAACCTTCTTTTTTATTTTGATCTAATGCTATGAGGTATTCTTTTTGCCATTGTTCTTTATATACAGAACCGCCTTCCATTCTACCCTCAGACAAAGCAAAGTTCATTGATCTAAGATCCCTATAAAAGCCTCCAATTGTCTTAGAAGCTTTTGCCATGTTTGTTATATTTTCACCAGCTTTTTTAGCACTATTTAATTGTTTAAATGCACTCATGGTTTCAGGTAAAAGCATTCTTCCAAGAATATTATCTCCTGACTTTACACCCTGAAATACATCTCTAACTCTATCAATGTTTTTCATTCCATTAACAAAGTTTCTAGTTGCAGTAAATGCTTTACCAATTTTAAAGCTTTGGCCAATTCTAGAAAATGCTTTGCCAAGTTTACCAACATTATATGCAGTTCTTGCGGCTGCTGCCGTACCTGTTGCTGCTGCTGCAGGAGCTCCAATTCCTGTTGCTGCTAAAGCTACAGTACCACCCCACATTAAAAGTTCTTCAACTGCAATAGAGCCAATAATACCTAAAGTATAACCGGAGTTTAATACAAAGTTATTAAGGCCACCGCCAAAACCACCTCTACTAGAACTACCTATTCTTACAGCATCTTCATACTCTATAGCACTTTCAAGATCCATTACATCATCTTCAAACCAACTTCTATAAGAACTTACATAACCAGTTCCCATAAGTTTACCAAGTTGACCAAACATTCTGCCGGCATCTTCCCATCCAGAGCTGTTGTTATTGTAGAACTCCTCATTGTTTCTATAAGGATGAAACCCTAATCTACTAAATGCAGGATGTGAATAGTATCTATCAAATTGAGTTGCTGCTATACCTGATATAACAGGATCTTCTATTTTTATACTCTGATCACCAAATGTATTTTTATATGGTTCTTGTACAGGTTTGCGTGTACCAATATCATCAAACAATCTTATCTTACCTTCCATTGTATTAATGTTAGGTGCACTTTGCTGAGATTCTGGTGAATACCTTCCTACAGATGCTCCTGGTATAGGAGAATTATAATTTGATGTAGGAGCTGCTATATATTTATTGATTTGGTCTGAAGCCATATTTAACATAGCTTCATATTCAGGATCTACAGCTGAATCAAATGCTTCAAGATCTGCTGGTATTTCTAAATCAGCAATTGTTTGAAATGTAAATTGATCCGATGGTACACCAACAGGATTATTTGCAATTTCATTATTAAATGTAATTCTATCTAACTCTGACATATTATCTATTTGCAAATGTATATTCTGGATTTTGAACTAAAGCTTGAGGGTTAGCCTTTTTCCAAGCATCTCTAAGTCTTATATTATCTGAACCAACTCTCTCAAGTTCATATAAATATTGTCTCATATAAAAGTCTAACTCATTTCTATTAGATTGGGTAATTAGATTACCGTTTGAATCAAGCATTTGTTTTGTAAAACTTGCTGATTTATATTCACCCGAACTATTATCAAATTGTAGGATTTGATAATTAATATTGTAATCTCCGCCAGTACCTTGTGTTATAGAAAAAGAACCTCCGCCTGGAATTGATTTTTTAAAGCTTGCATCTTCACTACTTGAAATTTCAGATGACACATATGAAAAATTAAACTCTCCAAATTTTCTAGGATTCTTATCTTGATTCTTAGGTATTACAACACTAATAACATTACCCATCTCTTTTTGACCTTCAAGAATACCTCCCGTTTTTCTTAAGCTAGACATATACTCATCACTAAGTGTAATTGTATAACCAGAATATGGAGAATCTAACCTATCTCCATCTGAAGTCCAACTTGTAAAATATTTGATTTTAGCAATTGGATAATCTCCTTGAGCTTTGCTTTCAGTTGTTCTCCTTTTAGTAAGATCCATTATATATTGATTGTAAACTGTTTTAGCTAAATCAAAATTTTCTTGTTCTAATTGCTCATCCCCAGGAGTTAATATTTTATCATCATCATCTTGAATTCTATCACTCTTTTGAATTTCATTAAATCCAACGTTATATAAGAATAAACCATTATTTGCAATCTCATTATTTGAAATTTGAGAATCTATTATTTTAATAAATTCTGCAGCATCATCTGAGACAGCCAAAGGATCTAACATAACTTCATAAGATGGATTATTAAATATCTCACCAGCATCTTGATCTGATCCACCAATACCCCTCATACCTTGATTAATATCCCATACTTCAAAGATTTTACCTTTTTCTGCTAAGTCACCTTTTGAATCTGTAACATCTTGTGTAGCCTCTAGCTTCCCTCTTATTGCATAATTATTTAATTCATACATTGACTTATAAAATGCATCAGCTTGTTTATCTGATCTTCCTTTATCATATACAAATCTATCCTCGCCTGTTAATCTTGTTCCAAATCCTCCGCTATATGTTGGATTTGAAGTACCCATTGTAAGAGGTGAGCCACCATATGATCCTCCAGAAAATTCATATACTTCTGTTGGTTTACCTTGACCAAGATCAGCCATTGTACCATCACCTAATTGACTATGCTCATAACTGTGATGTTTCATCCAACTACTATCATCAAAACCATCTGCATCAATATCTTCTACACTTATACCTTTACCTCCACCTGACTTAATCCAATTTGAATATGCAGTTCTATATGAGCTTTCTGTATGTTTTCTTGTTACTCCATCTTCATCTTTGTAGAACAAGGTTGGCATCCCTGCATTAACAGCTTTTTGAAGTACACCCGCAAACTCCTCACCGTTCTCAAGATCAAAATCTGAGTTGACAGCTTTTTTAATATTTCTGTCTGATACTTCATAGAGTTTTTCTAGGTTATGGTCAATAGCCATCCTCTGTTCTCTTAGGTTATCCATACCTGCAGATATTCTTGCAAATTCCTCAGCTTTATTTTTAGAGTCAAATAATAAAGGTGATCCATCTCCAAATGCTTCAACTGTAGGATCAATATTTGTAACTAGATTTTGCATATCAGAATATGCTTTATTAAAGGCTTCTTTGTATTTACTTTTTATCCCTCCAGACTCAGCATCTATAAGTTCTTTTTGAAGATCAGCTGCAGACATAGTACCTACACCATCCATAGTTATTAGACCACTTCCATTATTTGATAAACCTTGTTTACGTCTAAGAAGATCTAATGTCCATTGAACTTCACCAGCATCTATTTTATTAGAAAGTTTTACAACTTTACCTTCTTGAGAATCCAAATAATCTCCTTCTAATTCAACATTACCGTCCTCATCAACATATCCTCCGGTTATAGTATTAGGATCCGTTGTTGTTCTATTTGCGCCTAAACCTTCAAGCTTGTCTATACCAAGCATTTTATTTTTTTCCTTTTCTACTTCAATATCAGCTAAGGCTTTTAATCTAATCTCTTCTTTTCTGTATCTATGTTCGGTAGCTAATTTATCCATATCATACTTATGCTTCTTAGCTAAGACTGCATAATCATTTGCTTCTAGCTTCATCATCATATCCTTTTTAGAATATGTTAAAGCAGCAGCTTGTAAATCAGCTTCCATATTATAGTTCATCATTAAACTATAAGCTCTATATAGTAAAGATTGAGTATCCTGCGGATTATACTCACCTGTTGTTTTAAGATTAGTTTCAGATTGAGGTTGATCATCTGATAAAAGATTTAATTCCTTTAATCTCTCTTGAATTGAATTTAATTGAGATTTTGATTCATTTGCTTTTTTCTCTTCTGGACTACCTTTAATTACACCATTTTGTTTTTGGGCATTTTGCCATGCGGTATTTTTTTGTTCTGCCTGCTTTTTTTGTTCTTCTAGTGCAGCTTTTCTTTTGTCAATTTCAGTTTCAATTTCTGTAATCTTATTTGCAGCCCAATCATATTGACCTTGATCTACTGTTTGAAATCTACCTTCTTCAATACCTTTATCTGCATATTGACGTGATTTAACAAAAGCATCTGCATGATATGCATTAACAACCATAGGGTCATCCTTTAATGCTTTCTGCACCATGGTTAAAGCTTCATTGGTTATTAGATCTCCATTCTTTCTATGGATGAGCCATTCACCATTTTCAGATATAGTTGTAACTACATCTGTTCCTAGTTCAGATTCTTCTAGGTATTTCATTGCCATTTGGTACAAATCTGAATCAGGTACATACGTAGGCATAGACATTTTTAATGCTTTATCTTGATCTGCATTAACAAAGTCTTCCATTTCATATTGCATCTTCTGAACACCAGTTTGCCAATACTTTTCTCTTTCTTCTTGTACAGGAGAGTTCTTAAGCATATCTGCATATTGCATTTCATTCCTATACTTTTTAGTCTGAGCTAGATCTTTTACTATAAGATCTTCTTCAAAGAATGGTCTAAATAAAGCTTTAGCCGCATCAACGTTTTGGGCCATTGATAAATCCATCCCAGCAATTTGCTGAAGCTTTGGTGCTAAATTTTCTGCATATTGATCACGCATCTCTTGCGTATCTTTCCTAGAAAGATTTCCATACACAACTTTACTATAAAGATCATTTAACTGCTTAAAGTTAGTTTCATACTTCTGAGTCTTAGTATCTAATACATTAGACAAGAATTTATAGTCCGGTGTGAACGGTTTAAAATCTGGTAAATAACTACCTACTCCTGGTACATATGTTGCCATAATACTAAATTAATGAAATTTGATAAGTTTAAAAAGCAAATTAAAAACACTTTTAAAGTTTATACTCCCATCTTTCCTGTGTAAAATGGCACTGCCCACTTAGCCATTTTCTTTTCCCCTCCTTTTTTCATAGGTTGAGCTCCGGCCATATAGTTTCTATATTGCTGTCTCCATGCTTCTTCTCTTGGATCTGTGTAATTACGCTGACCCATTTTTTGTGCAAGTAGTCCTTCTATGACAGATTGTGAAACATTACCTTCTTTATCTACAAGTCCTGCAGCTTTAGCTCTTTTAGCAGCTTCCATATAATTATTCATAAATGCCCATTCATCTTGTTCTGGAGTAGGCTGCCATGCTTTAGCACCCGATTGCTCTACAGCACCTCCTCTTAATGGATCAATATTAAAGTAATCATACAGTTGATTTACATTATATGTATTAGCCATATTAGTAATCAAATTAGCTTGTGCATCTGCATATTGTTCTCTGTCAAAATTCTTTTCATCCATATATGTTTGTAAAACCTTTTGAGTATTATCATACTGTCTGATTTTACTTGCATCTTCTAATTGATTTGCTTGAGCTTCCAGATTTGCATTAATCTGATTAGCTTGATTAACTGTTGCAACATTTCTAGCATTTACTCCGCTAATTAAATTAGCAACGTTATCTGCAGTTTGTCCTGCTGCTCCTGTTAGATTAGCCATTAACTGACTCTTACCTCCAAATGCACCTAATGCTTGAGCGGTTGCACCATATAATGCATTGGCAGCATTAATTGCTCTATTAGGATCTTCTAACATAACCTCCATAGAAGGTCTTCTTACAGCAGGTTCCCAAGGAAGGAACATATCTCTTTCTCTATCTGCAATAGCTTGAGATTTAATTATATCTTGAATCCAAGGCTCCATCATTGGTGGGGCCTTTACATCTTCAACATCTGGAACTTCTGGAGTCTCCACATCCTTTATACAAGGGCAAGGTTCTGCTGCAGTTGGTGTACCTTTATGTGATCCTTCTGGACATGGAGGACATTCTTTACATGGACATTCTCCATTTTCATCTCTTTGAGGTACACTTCCATCTGGACATGCAGGACAAGGTAAACCTTTAATTACACTCTGTTCCCACTGACCTACTGTTGTATTACCAAAAAATTCATCAGATGGAGAAATTGTATATACTTTACCATCAGGTCCAGTCCAAGTTTGATCATCTAAACCTTGCTGAACCATTGATAAGAATTCATCATTAGTTGCTACATCCATAGCTTGTGTAGCCTGGTAAGCACTTTGAAATAATTTAATTCCTGAATCATCTAAAGTTTTAAACAAAAGCTTGTTTAAATCATCATCACTAAGATTTGGATTCTCAGCTTTAATTTTATCATTTAACTTTTGAATAGCTTCTTTGTATCTCCAGTTTTTACCTCTTTTATCTTTCCAGTTTTTCTTACCACCCTTATACCCATAATATGAATCCCATTCTTTGCTTTTTAAAGATGCTTGATCATCTTTATATAAATCTTGGATAGCATTAATCTGTCTTTGTGCCCTAACATATGTATCATGGAAAGTTTTCTCATCTACTATATCTTTAGGTTTTACACCCTTAGCTTCTTCTAAGATTTTATATGTCTCATATCTTTTCTTTCTACCCTCTTCATTATCATCAGACATATACCATTTTACCCAAACATCAGAACCACCTACAAGAGTATCACCTTCATCCCACTCTCTTGTTTCTTGACCATCTTGAGCCATTGGTATTTCCATACCATATTCACCCATGTAAGAAGCATTACCACCATATGGAGAACGTCCTTGCATAATTGCATATACATTTCCAGTATTCTCATCATATGTACCTGTATCTAAAGGTCTAGAATCTACTGTACCAAATGCATTATCAGCCATTCCCATTTTAAGGAGATCTTCTCTAGCCTGTTGTCCTTTTATATTTTTAAATGCTTCATTACCAAAATCAGCAAGATCAGTTAGAAGAGTAGATGTTTCTGCAACACCTTTCATAACAGGACTAGACATTAAATTAGTAATTCCTCTATCTAATCTTGTAGCTAGATTTCCTCTATCTCTTGTTACTGTTGGACTTGCAATTTGATTGCCTGTTCCAAAAGAAACATTTTCATTTGCTAAACTTTCCATCATTTGTTGGTATGGTGTAGCACCTAAACCAGGAGTCTCACTTTGCATTTGAGCATCTGCCACAATGTTTCTAGAACTAGCATAATCCATAGGTGCAGCCAATTGATTAAAATAATCTTGACCAGGACTTGTATTCATGTAATTTGCCAATTGTGTAGGATCTCCTGCAAACTGGGCTTTGGCTAACTCTATGCCATATTCTGCCATAGGATTCATTGCTTGCATATCAGCCTCATTCATTGGCTGTGCTTGTTGATCTCCCGTAAACTGCTTAAGACCTTCAACCTTTGACGCAAAGTCAAAAGGATCCATACCAATAGATTGTATATAAGGATAAGCAGCTAATGGAACACCATCCTCAAAATCTTTCATTAGTTCTTGCCCAAATGCAAGTTTAGATAAACCTTCTTTATTTTTTTGCAACATAAGATCTGCAGTATTTGCTTGTATCTTATCTGCATACTCATCATTAAGAATACCGTAATATTTATTAAGATCATATTGTTTAGATACCTTAGCTGGAGTTATCTTCTTTCTAGATTTAATACCATGTTCTGCAAGCATCTCTTTACCCATCTTCATTTTTTGAGTATCTGAGTAAATAAAAGATTGCTCTGGTAAAAACATTGGTACACCACCACTAGAGTGTCTTGGTCCAGTTATATCATAAAGACCAAACTGACCATCATTATTGAGGTCAGTCAAAACAGTTTCTCCACCTTCAGCTTCTATGTTAGCCATGTCTCTAGGTACAGAAGATAAACTATATCTTACATCTGTATCTTTAGGGCCCATTGATTCATTAGCATGAGGATTAAATGTAGTCAAGCCATAGTTATCTTGGTCACCAGTAACATGACCGCCATGAGCTTTTTTAACTAACTCCCCATCTATTAATTCAAAACCTTCAGGTAAACTGTTTATTTGAACTCTATACTTAGTATTCTTTACTTTAGGCATATTACACTATTTTAACACTACCGCCAGCTGCCATAATTTTTGCTATTTGTTCTGTAGTTAATTCTACAGTGCCAGCATCTTGAGGTGATTTCTTTCTATAAGTCTTTTGAGGTGAATTGGTTTTAACCTCATTCATTAGATTATCCAACTGCTGTCTTCGTTGCACTTGTCTCATCATCTGATCTGTAATCATTCCTTGCTCATAAACAAATGGATCTGGAGCCATCATCTCCATGCCAGTTGATGCTCTTTTAAGTTTTCTTGTAGAACCACCATATGACATTTGAGGTTGTTGAGCACCTTGCAATTGTTGCACTACAGCTTGTATTATTTGAATTGCCTGCTCCTGTGCCATACCCATTTGCATAAGTTGTTCTACAACTTTTTGTGGTTCAGCTCCTTGTTGGAGTGCTTGAGCAACTTGCTGCATTAATTGACCTTCTTGTGATGGTTGCTGACTAGGAGCCATCTCCTGTCCTGATTGAGCCATATCCATATAAGGATTTGAGTAGTCAGGTCTAGAGCTTAAGATTGAGTTATATCTTCCTGGACGCATTTCCATTCCTTCTTGCCCTTTCATTATTTTGGCTTGAACAAATTCAGGTAGAGCTTTAAAACCTGGATTATCATATGCGCCACCTTTTTTGTAATCTCCCATCATCATTTTATTTATATTTTCTTGACTGCCTTCTGGTATAGTTGTACCTTCAGGATAATAACCTAACGCCCCTCTTTCATCCATTCCTAATTGCATTCCTTCTGGTAGATTTCCTTCTTTCTTTTGAGATTGAAAATCACCCATAGTTTCACCCATATATTTCAATTGGCTTTTTTGATCTTCAGATAAACCTGACATTGTACTTTGCAATTCTGAAAATGATTTATATCCAGTAAAGTCCGGTCTTAAGTCTTTATTCTTAGACATATATTTTTCAGGCATATTCATTTTTACATCATACGCCATTGTTTCAGGATTATACTTAAGCATTGTAGATTCAGACATTTCTGTTAATGCATCATCTGCATTTCTAAGTGCACCTTTATTTTTTCTTTTGCTAGCTTCAAATAAATCAACTGCTGAAGCTGCATATTTATTTGGATCATTTGGATCAATATTAATATCATAGTCATATGACATTGCCTTTTGAGCTTTATGTCTTGCTCTTTTAGCTTTCATATCTCTAAAAGCACCATCCATTAATCCATCTCCATCTGTATCTTTTTTACTAAACAATCTGCCTACACCTTCAGCAACAGTACCTAATGCTTTAATAGGATCTCCTTTCAATCCAAGATTCATTGGCTTATAGGCACTTCTTATATTAGGTCTATAGTCTGGTTGGTTATAGAATTGATTTAAGTTCATATAGTTCCCTATACCTAAACCATATTGAGCTTTGTTTATGATGTTGCTATACTTTCCTGTTTCACCACCTTCTTCTTGTGTCCAATAATCCCATACACTTTTAAGTGCAGGTCCAACTCCTTCGTCAATTATTTTACTAGGCTGAAAATCTTCTTCGTACATTCTATTTAATTCTCTAGCTCCTCTATATACATCTGCACCTACAGAAATAGCTCTATCCCCCCAGCTTCCAGGTTCTACGCCAAGCATATCTTTTAATCCTTGCTCTCTACCTTTTTGCTTACCTGTAAAATTAGATGCTCTATTCCCATAGTTTTTTCTAAGAGTTTCAAAAACCATCATTGGATCTGTAAGAGTTTGATCTCCCATAAGTGATTCAGGTACACCTGGTATAAGGGCTCTCAATGCTGGTTTCATCCCAACTATAGATTGCCCTACAGAACCAGGATCAACACCGTAAGCTCTACATACACCTTGGGCACAATTATCCGTAAATAGATTATAATCTCTAGCAACCTCACCTTTTGTACTACCTAAAAATCTTTTAATTTCATCGGGAGTTAAATCTAAATCCATAGATCTAATGTATGGATCTGATTCTAATCTTTTACCTAATGCTTCTAAACTTAAAAGATGCCCTTCATCAACATTATCATCTGATCCTTCATCATATCCAGCAATTTTTAAAAATTCATTTCCGGCTTGTTCCCATCTATTTACAAAAGCATCTTGTACCTTGCCTTCTGCATCTACATAAAATGGAACTGGATTACCCTCAGAATCAATTAAGACACTTTCAATATGTCCAGGGGGCATGTCTTTATAACCATAAGGATAGTTTATAACTTTTGTTTTATATCCTCCTTTAAGTATATCATTTATTGAAGGTGCGTTTCTTTTTAGTTTTTCTCTTAATTCAGAGTTTGTCAATTCTTTTTCTTCCTCTGGTAATGTATCAACCCATCTTTTAGCTTTCTTTTTAGCTTGACCCTCTCTATACATTTGACCCATTTGAGCATCCCATTGTGCTTCTTCTGGTGTTCCTTGCCATTCTTCAACTTTGTCACCAAAGATATCTGCTCTAACAGCTTTCAATGCTCTTGTGTTTTTTGGATCTTGAAGATCTCTCCAATTCTTTGCGCCTTCTTTCTTTGTAAAATAAGTTGCTTCCCCTGTCTCTGGATTTACTACTTTTTTATAATCATAGCCTCCTTGGTTTTTAATCTCTTCACCATCCTGCGCCATTGGCATTTGCTCCATTCCTTCATTTGGATCCATTGCAGCTTCTTGCATAGGTTCTGCAGATTCAACAGGACTTTCCATTTGTTGAACCTCTGCTTGAGCCTGAGCTTGCTCTTGTTCTAATGCTTGAAAGGCTTGAGCAATTTCTTCTTGTGCTATTCCTGCTGCCATCAAAGCTTCTTGAATTGCAGGCATTGGAACTTGGTTTTGAGCCAATGATAATATTAACTGAGGTAACGCAACTCCTTGATCTATAGCGGATTTTATTACAGGAATCAGTTCATCTATTGGAGATTCACCTTGAACCGGTTCTTCCGGTTGACCCCCACTTTGCATAAAGTTATTCATACGCATTGCATACAAACCTTTATCATTTAAATCTCTATAGTCCATTTTATATAAATATGTACAATTATAATATACAAATAATTAGCAACATTTGCTAATTTAATAGTTTAAGATATAAGGTTAGTCATTATGAAATTACTAGGGCTCATGTTTTTAAGTTTAGCCTCTCTATAGTAAACTCTATTAAGTTTATCATAATTTTTCTCCGCCTTCTCACTTGCATCTTTACCTACTACATAGTCCTTATACAATTGAAGTTCTGGTGAAATACTAGCTCCACCCATTCTAAACTTTGCAGGAACAATCTCATTGTATGTGTTAATAAGTTGTTCTGTTAGCTGAGCTTTTTCAACAGGGTTTAGATTATACTGTTCAAGCTTAATCAACTCAGCTTCCAATGCTTGCTGTTTAGCAACAACATCTTCAGGAGTAACCTCACCACCTATTTTTTTATTTTCTATTTTATCAATGTAAGATTGAATCTCCTTTAAATAAACAGATCCTCCTTGAGCATCTCCAGATGCTAAAGTATTAGGTGAATTCCAATTATAGATAAATGCCTCCATAGGAGTCAAATCTGCATTACCTTTAGTTTTTTTATCTACAACAAGAACCTCGTCTCCATCATCATTTGTTACATAACGTGCTGTATATCTACCAGGCCAACCTTCTTTTTCAGATGCCTCATCAAGATTTCTTTGAATTTTCTCTAGACTATCTGTATAACCCGCACCAAGCCAATTAATACCGCTAAAAAAATCTACTTTTTCTCCACCTTCTGTTATAAACTCTTTACCATCATATGTAATACCATCCCCTTTTATTTCTTTTTGCCAATCTTTAATTTTACCTTTCCAACTTGGAGGATAATACGTTTTTACACCTTCTTTTTTACCTGCACTTAAATTTTTCATTGCAGCCTGAAGGTTTCTTGATCCATATATCATAGAAGCAATGGCAGACTTATCAGCATCTTTTAAATCTGACTGTTTGGTAATTCCATATTTTTTAGCAAGCTTCTTTAATTTTTCATCATCTGCAATATTACTCCACATTAATTGGGTTAGACCTGAAGTCTCTTGTCCAGCTGTACCAGGTAAAAATTGTTCAATATTATGTTGTATTCCTGCACCACCCTCTGTTTCTTTCATAGCAATACCTATAAGAACTTTGCTAAGCTCGTCATAATCTTTTTCTCTTAATCTAAGATCATCCATTAACTCAAACTTCTTATCTCTTAATGCTTCATAAAAAGGTTGTAGCTCATCTATATCAGCATCCTCTTCATCATATAAGCGTTGTAAATTTAAATCTAGTGCTTCTGGATCTTTTCCTGTATAATAGCCTTTTCCTTTTGCCCATTCTAAGTTTTTACCTACAGCTTGTTTTGGTATAGTAATGTTTGATATCTCACCTACCTTGTACATACTAGGATCATCAATTGGAGTATACTTACCATAATCATATACTACAGGTACACCTCTTTCATCCCAACCAATAACTTGGGTACTATGAGAAGAGCTTGCCATTCCTTTGGATTTATTTACGCCATCTCTGCCGCTCCATGATCCAAAACCAACTATTGTACCTGGAGTCATTTGTGAATAATACTGTTTTAGTGAATCAGCATCAAGTGATTTTTTACCTGCCTCATATTCTTGATCTGTTCTAGTATATATATTTTTACCACCTTTCTCGGTGAGAACCCCATGTACATCCCAACTATCTACTGTAAAATCATAGCTTGTACCATCAGCAGAATCTTTCATAAATGGATATTTATTAACCCACTTATATAAATTAGAATCTGGACCATATTCGCCAACTAGCTTATTATTCTCATATTTAAGAAATTGATCCGTATTTGGATTATACTCATAACCAGAGGGGCTCTTTACTGGATTATATGCAGGTAAACTTTGAAATCCGGCAGACTCTTTTAATTTATTTTCTGTTGCAAAATCCCAACTTGGATATCTTTGACCAACAAGTTTATCATATGCATCGTAAGAACTTGCCAAGCAACCTTTACCACTCGGATCACAATAATATTCACCTTCTTCAGCAGAACTTTTATTTAAATACTCAAGATCTGAAGGAGAGATATAAAGATCATTTAAGTTAAATCTGCCTGAAGTTTTTTTATCATCTGAAGTTTCTTTACCATCTTGTGCTTTTTCACCACCATCTTTTCTATTTA
>Ga0208645_1001979_pt1 | contig 16889 bp, 23 predicted proteins | sample VirMetDEL_Sep_01_FD_184519 | JGI IMG/M metagenome (GOLD analysis project Ga0208645, IMG submission 184519) | Aqueous microbial communities from the Delaware River and Bay under freshwater to marine salinity gradient to study organic matter... | ecosystem: Environmental > Aquatic > Marine >... | reverse complement strand
AGCTTGGAAGGCTGACGTTCTACCACTGAACTAATTCCGCAAGGTGGAGAATAGGAGACTCGAACTCCTGACAGCCTGCTTGCAAAGCAGGTGCTCTACCAGACTGAGCTAATTCCCCTGGAGCCAAATGACAGACTTGAACTGACGACCTTTGCTTTACAAAAGCACTGCTCTATCCAACTGAGCTAATTTGGCAACTTGAATACAATAAGTATTCAACGACTCAAGTAGGATTCGAACCTACGACCGACTGCTTAGAAGGCAGTTGCTCTATCCAGCTGAGCTATTGAGTCTTGCGGTTTCCTTATTATAGAGGGGAAACCCACCTCTGTCAATCTCTGAACTGATTGTATCCAGTTCCAGATTGCCAATCTCCAGGACTATCAGAAAGTTCTTCTTTCCAAGTACCCCAGTATTGGGTCACTCTATCATACATCATTTGGTGTATGTTGTCAACCTCTTTGGATTGGGGTTCTTCAGCAAGTTTTTGATAGAGTTCCTCATTCTTTTGCTTGACATACTCTATTGCCTTTTCAGTCTTAGTAGCAACACCAAACCAAGAATCATCTGACAGAACTACTGGTGCTGGAACACCAATATAGTCTGATTGAACTTTTGTTTTGTTAATTTTTTTAGGTTCAATAAACTCACTCTTTGGAATAAAAACGCCCTTGAGTTTCTTGATTCCTTTAATGACTTTTTTAATCATGCCCATACAAGTTTTTTAACGTAACCATAAGAGTAACTTGTCCTACGTCCTTTGATGCCCCAACCTAACCAATAATAAGATGGAACCATATATTGAGGGATTGAGAATCCTGGATTTTCAAATTCTGGTAAGACTTTTTGGAATTGTGTTTCATTAATCATATAACGAACCTGACCTTCAAGAGAAGATGGGTCACAGTTATACTTTCTGCAGAACTTACCAAGTCCATTATATCTCTTGGTAGTGGTCCACTGAATTAATCCATATCCACCTCTACGGCATTGTTGGTAAGGTACAATGGCGCCACCTTCACATACATTAGGGCGAAAACCAGATTCTGATTTGATATTGCCCATGATTGTAGCAAGGGCATTCTTATCACGAATCTTTGTGCTTTTCTGAATCTCCTTTAGAACAAATTGTTCATTGGGATTGCATCCAGGACAAGTCCATTCCTTCTCCACCACTTTGATTGGAACTGCTGCCACATTGACCTGGGGAGGATTACTAATTTCGCTAATGCTTGGATAAGCACATGCAGATGGAACAGAAGTAACAATCAAAGCAGTAAATAATTTTCTAAGCATCAATTCAGTTGAACTCTACATCCACCTCTTGCTCAAGGCATGGGTGACTCAAAATAATCCTTACGATAGTAACGACCCAGGATGTTGCTATTGTAGTAGGCAGGGATCCCTTCTGTCAATCTCTCTGTAAGTACATTATTTAGAAAGAGTTGACGGGTCTCTTCAAAGTTACATTTGCCTACAGTTTTGTGGAGGGATAGGATTTCTCTAGTAAAAGAGTCCCGTCCATACTTTGCAACATCCTCTTTAAGCTCTGGACTAGATCCATAGTAGTCACGCCAGTTGCTTTCAGACGTAACTCTTCTCCGCTTTTTAGTTTGATTTGTAGATCTAGGCTTTCGTTTTTGCCAGAAATACTTTCTACCGATATATTTTCTCTGGGTGACCTTACAGGTAATAAGGTAAACAAAGCCGTAGTTGTCCCCAATAAGGCTCCCGTCAAACACCCTGCCACAATAGGTCCAGGGATTGGGATATTCAAGATGTTCTTCACCTTTTTCCAAGTTTTATTTTTCATATTCTTCAAATATGTAGTCATCCTTTTTGGTCTACTTCAATTTTAGTGTTTTCTTTCCAGGTTTTGTCATGGGGAATAGGTTCTGTACCATATTCCCATGTATCAAAGTCTTCTTCGTTTCTTGGATCAGAGACTAAATCCTGCGAATGTGTCTTTGGTGACATCTTGTTTAATTCCTCCAACGACATAAGATTCTACTTCTGTTTCTTGTGGTGCTACCTGGAGTCCCTTAGAAGAGATCCAGTGCTGGGTCCATGGAAGAGGATTATTCTTGGCAGCAATATCATAAACTGGTCTGAGACCAATTGCCTTCATTCTACGATTAGCAACCCATTCAACATACTTCTTAAGAAGAGCATCATTTAGACCAATCATAGATCCATCTTTGAAGAGATAGTCAGCCCATCTCTTCTCTTCATTGACTGCCTTATCAAACATAGCATAGACCCACTCCTCTTCCTCTTTAGCAATTTGCTTCATCTCTGGGTCATCACCATCCCTCCACTTATTGAGGATGTTCTGAGTGATTGCTAGGTGTTGGTTTTCGTCTCTTGCGATAAGAGAGATGATCTTAGCTGATCCTTCCATAAGCTTAAGTTCACCGAAGGCGAAACTACAAGCAAAACTAACGTAGAACCTAATACCCTCAAGAATGTTAACATTGGCAACTGCTCTGTACAGTTTTCGTTTGACATCTTTGAGTGACTCCTGTGCTGATGGAACTTGTTCTAAGGCATGAATCCAATCATTAGAGTTATCATATTGGTGTGCTGCGTTGATGAAGTCATCATATGACTCTGTTACACTTCTGGCACGCTCAAGAATTCTCTCATCAGAGATAATGGTATCAAAGACTTCAGATGGATCTGAATAAACATTTTTGATGATGTAAGTGTAAGAACGACTATGGATCATCTCCATAAATCCCCACACTTCCATACATGCTTCCAATTCAGGAAGAGAACAATAAGGAATGAATGCCATTCCTGGTCCCCTACCCTGAATAGAATCAAGCATAATCTGATACTTCAGGTTAGAAGTATAGATGTGCTTCTGTTCTGGACGCAGTGAATGATAATCACCACGATCTTTTTGAAGGGAGACCTCCTCAGGTCTCCAGAAATAACCAAGTTGTTGGGTTGTTAACTTCTCAAAAACAGGATACTTGTATGAATCATATCTTTGAATCCCCAATGGTTTTCCAAAAAACATAGGTTGCTTTTTGGTATTATGAGATTCTGGATTAAAAACAGTCATACCCCTTACAGGGGTCTTTGTAATATCACTCATTGGAGAAACCTTAAACTGCACAGGATTCACACTCTCCCTCCTCGGCTTGACTTAATTCTTCTAATAAATTATCTAGTTTTGACTTCTCTTCAACCACTTCATCAGTTTTGATGTCGTAGGTGTTTTGATAGTAAGAAGTCTTCCAACCATACTTATATGTAGTCAAAAGATCGTTTGCCATCACAGAAACAGGCACCTCATTGTCAGGATAATTCTCTGGATTGTAACTCCAGTTACCAGATATGGCCTGATCAAAGAATTTTTGCATCACAGACACTACATTTATGTAACCCCTATTGTCAGGCATTTCCCACAAAAGGGTGTAATGATTCTTCAAGGATGAGTACTGTGGAACAATCTGCTTAAGAGGTCCCTTCTTAGACTTCTTAATGGACAAGTAATCTCTTGGTGGTTCAATTCCATTGGTTGCATTTGACACAACGGAACTGCTCTCTGAAGGCATTTGTGCGGACAGTGTGCTGTGTCGGAGACCGTGCTCCAAGATAGATGCTCTAAGACTTTCCCAATCATGCTGCAGTTGAACTGATGTGATTTCGTCTACTTCCTTTTTGTATGTATCAATTGGAAGAATTCCATCAGCATACTTAGTGCGACCAAAATATTCACAGTGTCCTTTTTCTTTGGCAATCTCATTGGATGCCTTCAGCAAGTAGTACTGGAAGGATTCAGAGAGACCATGAACAGCATCCCATGCCTCCTGTGAACCATAGGAGAAACCAAGTTTTGCCAAATAATGTGCCAGACCAATGAAACCAACTCCAAGGGACCTACGTGCCTTTGTAGCAACCTCTGCTGCCCTTACAGGATACTCCTGGTAGTCAATGAGTTCTTCCAGACCTCTGACAGAAAGATCACAAAGTTCTTCCAGTTCTTTATCAGAATGAATCTTTCCAACATTTACAGCAGAGAGAATGCACAGAGCAATCTCACCAGGCATCTCCTCATCAATGTGATTGATAGGATCTGTAGGTAAGGTAATCTCCTGACACAGGTTACTCATGTTCACCTTGTCTTTGAAGGAAGAGTGAGAGTTACAATGATCAATGTTCATAATATAAACACGACCAGTCTCTGCTCTCTCCTTTAGAAGATCTAGAATAAGATCTTGAGCCCCAATCTTCTTTCCAGGAACAGACTGATCTTGTTCGTAATCCACATATAGTTCATCAAACATATCAGTCCCAAAAGCATCATACAGACCTGGAACATCATGAGGGGAGAAGAGTGTGATCTCTTCATTCTTGATAAACCTCTCATAGAAGATCTTGGAGATTTGAATGGAATAATCGAGTTTGCGTACACGGTTATCTTCAGTTCCCTTGTTATTCTTCAGTACGATGATATCTTCTATCTCTTGGTGCCAGATTGGGAAGTGGACAGTCGCTGATCCACCTCTGATGCCATTTTGAGTGCAGCATCTGACAGTTGCTTCAAACTTTTTGAGGAAAGGGATAACGCCTGTGTGCTGAACTTCTCCACCTCTGATCTTACTGTTGATGCCACGGATTCTGCCTGCGTTGATACCGATTCCCGCCCTTTGTGCAACGTACCTGCCAATTGCCATATCAGAGCTAAAGATACTATCGAGGGTGTCATCAACATCAACAAGAACACAGCTAGCAAACTGTCGAAGTGGAGTTCGCACTCCCGCCATGATAGGTGTGGGAATGTTGATTTTGTGCTTTGAGATTGCATCGTAGTATCTTTTTACGTATGACAGTCTGGTTTCTTTAGGGTAGTCCCTGAAGATAGTCAATGCAATCATGATGTACATGAACTGAGGAGTCTCATAGATCCTTCCAGAACTACGATCCTGCACAAGATATTTATCTGCTACCTGCCTAAGACCAGCATAGGTAAACAGAAAGTCACGATCATGATCAAGGAATGATTCTACTTTATCAATTTCTTCAGCAGAATACTTAGTGAAGATATCCTTGTCGTAGTTATTGTCATAAGCACATTTAGTAATGTGATCCTTCAAAGAAGGAAGTTCACGCATCTTACCATACAGTTGCTTTCTCAAAGAGAACAAGAGAAGACGAGCAGCAACAAACTGATAGTTGGGATGTTCTAGATCAATCAGGTCAGAAGCACTCTTAATCAGGATCTCCTGAATTTCTGCTGTGGTAATTCCATCATAAAATTGAATACCAGAGGTCATCTCAACTTGACTTGCAGAGACCCCTGCAAGACCCTTGGTTGCCTCTTCAACCATCAGATGCATCTTCTCTAGGTCAAGAGATTCAATTCTCCCATCCCTCTTTTTTACCTTTGTTCCGTTGCTCATATTTTTTTCCAGGTGTTGAATTTAAGTTTTGCTTCTAAACCAGAGTGTGTATTTGATTCTACCAATTGCTGAACATGATGTCCAGCTAGGACCATATCATTTATGTCCTTTTCCCTGATGTTGGATGGCCAGATGACCAGTGAATCACCTCTATCGATTGTACGTTGGATTCTTGAGACGATTTCTTTGTTCCTTGGTTCATTGTCATAGATCCAAACAGGATTGCTAATCCCCCAGTCACTAATATCAGCATCAGCTCCGCACATAGCAATCGCATTTGGAATGAACGTGCTGTCAAATGGTCCTTCTGTAATGAAGACTGGAGCATCTCTTCTGATGTTATCAAGTCCATAAATCTTTGGTGCCTCCTCATCCAACATAATGGTTAAGTATTTAATAGGGTTTGCAGATAGTGCTCTACCTTGAACCCCAACAAGTCTATCCTCATGATATAGAGGAATTATTATTCTCTCTTCCCCATACTTTGTACTTTCAAAGGCATTGGGTTTGATTGTATTGACAAACTCTTTAAAGTTTTTAGCATAATAAAACTCTCCAGAGAAAATTGCTCTGTCATGGAGATATCTCTTAGACTTAGCAACCTCAAAAGCATTAGGGAGATCTATTTTCACCTTCTTCTTAAAGACAGGTTTTGACTCATCCATAATTTTGAATACATCTTCTGGAGCATCTGTCACATAGTTTTTGCCAGTATGACCCTCTTTGAACTTCTCAAAGATGTACTCCTTGTGTGACTCAGGATCAACATCCTTTAGGAAGTTGTTGAAGGATACGCTAATGCCACAATTGTGACACTTGTAATTTGTATTGTTCTTGACCCTGTAAAGATATCCACGAGCCTTATTCTTCTGTTTCTGAGAGTCACCACAAATAGGGCAACGGAAGTTATAAAGATATGGTTTGACCTTTTTGAACTTCTGAAGTCTTGAAGAAATCAAATTGATGTATTTAACATCAATGTAATCCATGCTGTTAGTTGGTATAACTCTTTTCTATTGTAGTTGGTGCTGGTTGGACTGTCAAGAGTTTTGAAAATATCGTGCTACTATTGATGACAAATGAAAGAATTGCCATCGCACCAAAAGATATCCAGACTCTCTTTTCTACTTGACGTAATCTCTGCAGCAAACTGTCATTATCTGAGTCCATTTTATCACGGAGTTTGTCAATCTTTGCAAATAATATGTCGTCAACTTCTTGTTGTTTTGATATTCGTTCTTCATGAACAGCAAGCATTCTGCTAACTGTAGTATTTACCTCACTTAACTTTTCAATAGCATCATCAATTTTTAAAATGACTGGTTTAAGATCTTCAATTTTTTGTTCCAATACCGCCAGCTTAACTTGTTCGTCCATCTTGGGGTTTGAAGTAAGGATTGAAATCTAAAGCCTTCTTCTTTGCCTTTCTTTCTGCTCTCTTTTCTCTTCTATCCATCAAGTCTTTGATGGCTTTCCTGACATACTTGTTTCTACCATCAAGTTTCATAACGGGGTCGTAGCCAGCAGTAGGACCAGCAGCATTGGAGGACCCAGAAAATCCGCCAGATCCCCCAGGAGGATTTGCCACCATTCCTTCCTCTGCGACACTGAATTCATTATACATTGCTGTACGAAAGGCATTTATAACTCTGTCAATTTTGTCCTTATCCATGGGTTACTCTCTTCAGTTCCTCTAAACATTTTTGATCCATTTCAATATCATGAATGATTGTTTTAGGAAACTCTGGAAGTCTATTTAAAAAGACTATGAATGTTTTGGTAACATCCCAAAGATCTCTATCAACTTTATAAAACAACATAGGAGTAGTGGCATCACCAAAAACATTGTACAAGATGATAAAATGATTTATCAACAAGTGTGTCTTTAGTTCACCACTACTCTTATATCTTTTGAGAAGTCTTTTGATGTATCTGAAATGATTCAGATCTTTTTCAAAATCGTCACGTGTGACTGCTTGTGGATTTTCATAATGTTTAATGGCAAAGAGAAGAAAGTTCTTCTCATTCAATTCAGTAAAAAGCATTTAATCAGACGGGAGTTGGGTATGCAATAGATCCATCGCCAGTGCTGATTCCAGACATAGCAACTAAGGTTTCAGATTTGACTCTGAAGTTACCATGGTTGTCAATGTAGGTCTGAACACCAACCCATCCCTCATGACTTACATGATAGGAACCAGTTGTTGCAGTAGAAATACCATAGGCAAGTTTGTCATAACCATCTACCAATCTGGTGAAGGTGATTGCAGTTCCTGCATTGATTGTCAGACCAGCACCAATTGGAGAACCAAGAACAACTCCAGTGGTTCCAATAGATGCAATTGGAGTGTCAACACCAGATGCAGAAACAAGGTGATCACCTACCTGGATCACATCTGTTCCCATGTCATTAAGTGCAACAGTGGTGAATCCAGCAGGAGCTTCAATTGTTGCAGATGTAAAGAAGATATTGGTGTATGATGGTGCAACAAAATTAGTTTCAGAATATGAAGAGTCAAGAACAGATGACTTAGGAAGCTGAGATACAGTGAAGTCAGTTCCTGCAATGGCAACACCTGAGAGACCCATTGTTGATCCAATGGTCAGAGACTCAGAACTTGCAACACTAACTACAACTGCATCACCATAATAGATTCCACCACCACCTCTTGTGCCAAATCTGATTACATCACCTTCTGAAAGTCCACCAGCAATACCGAATGATGTACCAGTTCCTGTGACAACTCTAGTTGCATAGTTGAGACTTACTGTACCAGCTGATCCAACATTGTCGTTATTACCCCAAAGTGCCATGTCTTTGTCCTATAAAAGAATACTTTGCTTCAAATATTTATAAAAATAGGAGACCCATAAGGTCTCCTGTTCATCACTCTTCTCTTGCTTTGATTGCTTTGGAAACAACCTCTAACAGTTGATCATCCATATCTGTTTTGGTCAACTTAACCGCTTTAGAAAGGATAACAAGACAGATCTCAACCATCTTCTCACCCAGTTCTTCATTTTCTGGGATTTTGGCAACTGCATCTTTAATAATCTTTGATGCTAATGGGAGTAGGAATGAAAGCATGATAAACCTCAATACAGGAATATAATGTATATATGATCAATTATCACTCAACACCATATCTACGATCAGATTTGCTGGTGTCCATATTATCCTTTGCCATCTTAGTGGCAGTAGCATACATTACAGACTTAGCATCCTTACCATATCTATCCTTGAAGCTGCTAAACTTCTTCTTCATACCTTTAACAATTCTTTCCTTCTCACCCTTCTCTGCTCTGTCAAGAACTTTCTCATCAATCTGCTCAACTTCTTCCATATGACCTGTAGGAAGTTTGCCTTGCTTCATCATCTGAAGTCTCTGGCGATCAAGCATCTGTTGCTTCTTCAGCATTTGTGTTTGATGCTGAAGTTGCTTTTTCTTCATATCATCATTTTCAGATTCTTCATTATAATTGTCACGTGCCTTCTCATCTGCCATCTTAGAGAATCTCTCATTCTCTTTCTGTCTGGAGATGGCAGAAACAATCTTTGCTGACTTGTTTTGAGCATCCTCTTTCTTTTTGCCTTTTGAAGACAAAGAAGTACGTGCCAGGTTTCCAGCACGACGATACATTGCTGTTTCCTTCTTCTTGTCTATCTCTTTATAACCTTCTTCAATTTCAACTACTTCAAGAATAGTGCCACCAATCTCATCAAATGCTTCCTGCATTGTAGGATTGATTACAATTTTATTATTGACTTTCTTTTCTTTGATAGTCTTTTCCATTTCCTTATCAGTCTTTGCCTCTGATGAAGGAACATCAACTACTTCACGAAGTTCAAGTTCATCTCTCCAAGAAGAATATCTTTCAGACAAACCAAGTTTTTGCTTGACTAACTGACGTTCAGATGAACTGATACCAGACTGAGATCCCATATAATCATTAAAAGCCTTGAAAAGATTACCACCTTCCTTTCTTGCTTTATATCTGATTGCTTTGGTCATCTGAGTGACCCTACTTTTCACCTCTTCTGGTGTATTTTCTTGTTCAGAGATCATGACACTAGATTACTTTTTTTTCTTATATTTATTTATGAATTCCCTACCATATCCTTTGTATGGTTTGGCACCAGGTTGAAGGTTAGTATCATCACCTTCCTCAAATCCAGGTGTAATAGCAGCAGCATTTTTAAAATAACCTGCTGTTCCAACCAATGTATTTGGTTTACCAGGAGCTCTATTCTTTCTATTCATCTTAACTTCACTATATTCACGCAGATCTCTAATCCAAGACTTGAACATGATATTGTCTTCAGTTACACAGATAAGATAGTTAGTCCCTCTTCTGATAACTTTACCAATCAAACCTGTATTGAGATTCTCAACTAGTTGATCAACCTTAAAGATCTTTCCAGTCACATAATTCTCTCTCAGGTTCTTCCAATCAAACTTTGGAGCAATCTCCCACAGATTCCAACTTTCTTTAGTAGTAACTTTCATCTTCTTACGAAGATTATTCATCATCTGCTTAGCAGTTTTATCATCAATATTATTAGGGATACCTTGTCTGAATGACTTGAAATCATTATCTGCTGCTGCTTTTCTCATCTTGGAAGCAGACATTCCCTCTACACCCTCAGAGTCGGGGTCTCTTTCTCCAGCAGATACAGTCTCCACACCAGAAAAATCATAGAGTTGACCATTATAATCTCCTGAGAGTTTTTCAAATTCCTTAACTCTGTCACCACCAACCACAATTTTAACACTTGAATATCCATCTTGGTGTGCCTGCTTCAGAACGTCAAAAATGGTCTTGGCATTAGGATCATTAACAATGTTCTCTGCATGATCAGGGAACATTTGCTGCATCACACCCACCTTTTCATCAGCATCATAAGGATTCTTTTTAGCATCCTGTGATCTTGAGGGATAAATTCTGAGAGATCCTTTACCTGCTGCTTTCTTAGCAGCATCTAAAAGTTTTTTATGTCCTACTGTTGGGGGATTAAACCTACCAAAGGTTACAGTCAGAGGTCCAAGATCCTCTTTAGGAGACCCATCTGCTCTCGTAGGTTGAGGCATTCTCCTTGGAGTTCCATCTGCAAATGCTCCAAACTGTCCCTGTTGTTGGAGTTGTTGTTCAGGTTCTTTTGTTGATTGTTGAGTTGCTGTGTCATCAGTCTGCTGTTTTTCTTTCTTTGACAGCATCTCAAGTCTACCGCCCTTGGTTACAGCAACTCTAGCACCATCCTTATCGTACCAGTTACCATGACCATCACCAGTCAGATTAAGGCGTGCTGCCTGATCTGATGCCTGAGATGTTCTTGCTTCTCTAAGGAAACTAAAAAATGATTTCATCAGTTATAACTTTTCCTCATACAATATTTATGAGTCTGCCAAACTGAACACATCATTATCAGTTTCAGGAGCAAGACCAGTTTCATCACTGAACTTCTTCAGATCACTCTTGGATGGTTCAGCAATCCTCTTCCTTGCCATGTCATGATACTCATCAGAGAGATCAAAACCAATATAGTCATGACCCAACAGTTTAGCAGCAAGACCAGTAGTTCCAGATCCACTGTAAGGATCAAGAACAACACCAGGACCCTGCATCACTGCTTGAATACACCTAGTAGGCAGTTGAATAGGATAGGGAGCAGGGTGAGGATTCTTCATCTCAGGACCAAACTTCCAGACACTAGTCCACTCAGCACAACGCCTTGGGAGACGTGGATGCTTTATTCCCTTACACAACCAATAGATTCTTTCATCAGTTTGGATGAATCTGTAACCAGAAATCTCAGGACCACTTCCACGATTCCAGATAATCTCTTCCCTGATATTCCACTTGGTTTTAGTCAACCATTCCCAAGGTGAAATAGCATCACCCTTGAAGTACCTAACTTTGTGATTGTAGAACAGCGATCCACCCTCTTTGGTTTTATCAAATAGAGTATTCAGCAATTCAATTTGTTGCTCCTGGTACTCATCCTCAGGCAGAGTATCATCAAAAGCAGCATATTCAATTTTACGAAACAAACCACCACCTACACCACACTTGTTGTAGGGAGGGGAGGTGACAGTACAGTCAATAGAATTATCTTCAAGACCCTTTGCCAACTCAATACAGTTACCAGTCCTCAGGTCAATCATAACTATGCGCTTATATGGGAATACTATAGCAGATTATTGATCAGTTGTCAACCTACTGAACTTTTATAAAGGGTCCAGACAAATCATCTTGGTTGATATTCATCTTAGATGATAAGAAATAAGCGTGTGAGATAAGTTCACCAAGTTTTTTCTTTTTATCAGCTTCATAGAACATCTTAATGTATCTTAAATGTCTCAACTTTGCTCTCATTTTTTGATCAAAGTTCTTACCACCTGGTTTCCCTTTGTCCATCAGTGCTATCAGTTTAATAAACTCATCTGGTTGAACCTTTTTACCTCCAATTGTGAAATTGCCAAGATTGATAGGAACATTTTTTCTCTTCCCTGAAATTATACTATCAATATAATTCTGCCAATATTTTATTTCACTGGCATTTAACTGCCTATTCATAGGAATATTATGATTAAGATCTTCCCCAGTATATTTTTTGACCAATTCTTCCATCTTTGGACCAGGGATAGAACCATTTCTAGCAGTTGCTGTTGTATATTTTCCCTTATTATTTAAAACCAAGTCTCTTGGTTCAGTTGCGTCTGCTGTTTTACTTGAACCTTTGCTTTCCCAAGAATACTTTTTAGCATAAGCTCCTGCTTCAAACCTAGCAGCAAATCTTAATGAGTTTCCACCAAAATCAGTATCCCCTCCCCTGGTAGTAACATCCATAACTGTCTTTAGAGGAGTTTCAATATCACCATCCCTCACTTCTAGTCCATCAGGACCCATTTTTAAATTAGTCTCATATATTTTTACATCAGCACCTCTTGTTTTTTGTTTAAGAGAAATAGGTATCATCTTCTTCTCTTTCAACATCTGAGACATCATAGCATTAATAGTTCCAACATATATTGCTGGATCTAAATCATCAAATTCTTTTTTTAAAGAGTCTACAAGTTTTTTTATCTTTGCGTCATCTGCTTTCTTTGTCATATAGACATCAGCAGTATTCCAAGAATCTTTCTTGTTTGTAAATATCTTTTTCTGCTCTTTAGAAAAACTATCCCAAATATAGTTTATTACATCAGTTGTTGCTGAAGCAGGGATAGTTTTAGTTCTTCCATCATAATGAGCATATAACCAACTACCATCTCTTGTTCCTGGTCTGTGACCAAGATATTCCATAACAGCATCAGTTCCAGCAAGAATGCCTTCACGCCATTCTGATGACATATTTGGATACTCAGCATCCATTGCCTCTGTCATTTCAAGACTGGCACCTGGTGTGGTTGATTGGCCATTACTAATTGCTTGATAATATGAGGCTATAGTGGCTGCTTCAAATTTTGCTGTATCAGCCATTGGTCACCTCAGATCTTTTCAATCAGTGCCTCAATCTCTTGCTCAGAAAACTTACCAGTTGCTTCCAACTCTTCTTTGACTTTCTTCTTATCCTTTAGAGCCTTCTTCATTGACTCTTTCTCATTGCCATCACCATCAAAGTCAAGATAGTCAGGCTTTGCTTTCTTGCCTTCAGTTACTTCATTTTCCTTTTGGCTATGAAGTTCAACCATTTGGAGAAGACCCTTCTTCACACCAGAAACATCTTCTGCTACCAGAGCATTATGATGTCTCTTGATTCTCTTCTCTTGATTGAATCTAGCAGACCAAGTTTCCTGAAGTCTCTTGGAATTTCTGTATTGAGCAAATGCTTCAAGTTGATTTGCTTTTGATTGGATGCGATTGAATGTCTCAGCAAATGCATCAAACAGTCTGGAGAGTTTAGCATTTCTTCCAGCATTGTCACCTTCTGAAAGAATCTCCGAAAGGATATCAGCTGCTTCTTGAATTTTATATCCTTTAGAAAAGAGTTCTTCACAAATTTCTTCAGCAATTTCACGAAGATCATTATCAGTAAGAGAAGCAGTGTTCATCTCACTGATTAGATCTCTTTGAGAATAAAATTCTTCTTTTGCTTCTGTATTATGGACAGCACTATATGCTTCCAAGAAGTTACGCATTGATGAAGACATTTTTCGCAATTACTATTTCCTTTCTTTATTTATATTCTTCAAATATTCTCTTTCCTCTTGATATAAAGAGGAGGGATTAAGATATATCTCAATCCCCTGTTGAATGTCTGGCAACAACCATTCATGAACTGGGAGACAGTATTCCCAGTTCACTGGTTTGATACAGTTGATAACTACAACTGACCAAAATGCTGTCAGATAATTAAATAGAGTCAGCATTATCTTGCTTTTTATTAAATCCAAATGGATTTGGACCCTCTTCCAATTTCATTTTCAGAGCGACGCCACCAACAGCTTCCATAACCTTTAGAATGTCCTCAGGTTTTGCTCCTTCACCAAGTTCTTTGGCAACATACCAATACTTTGGCCAAAAGGTTTCACCTGCCTTTTGATAATCTTCAAGAGTCAGTATTTTCATTTTCTAATACCTGGCTAATAGCATCATCAAGGTCAGTAATTACTTCACGAATTTCAAAAACACGATCAGGAACATATTCAGTTCCATATCCTTTCTGAGATTCAAACAGGACCTGACGAACTGCTGCTGCAGCACGAACAGGCATATCAATAGTTACTTTTTTCACAGGTCTCCCTCCTTACGATTTTCAGAATAATAAGCATTAAATGTTCCTTCAGGATATCTTGCACTGAGTTTCTCAATGTTCATATCAAGAATCTCATCAAAGTTGGTATCCAATGCCATGAATGCTTGTGCCAAATACCAGCAGATATCACCCAACTCACGCTTCATGTGGAAGACATTCTCTTCAGTGTAGGGTTTGCCCTGCAGGAAGATCTTTTTAACCACTTCAGTGAACTCACCTGCTTCAGCAGTCAGTCCAAGAGAAGCAGTCAGCAGTTGACTTACATTAGTCCCATTTGCTTCCAGTTCAGCAAGACGTGCTGCTAAGACTGGATAATCAAGACTAGCAGCACTAGTGGTTTGTTTTACAAAGTCAATGTAGTTGTTCATAGATTTAATGGTTGTTGTTGTGATTCAGGTAGAATTTTTTGTTCAGATAGTTGTGGATCAGGATCCATAACTGTGTGTTGGACATTTACAGTTTCTGGTATAGGTGGATAAACTTTAACATATGTGTAATCATATGCCCAATACATTTCACATATCCTTTGTGCATCTTCTTCAGATCCACAATGGCAGTGTCTTTCTCCTCTAGTATCTCTGACCTCAAAATAATGGGGAGGTTCACTAGCAACTAATTGTGATTGTAACTTTTTAGTTGTTAATCCCATTAGAATTTAAATCCATCAAATGATTTCTTTGGTTTTTCCTCATAACTATACTCTTCTTCCTTCTTGCTGTCAAGCAAGTCATCTTGAGCAGATTGCTCACAGTCATATAGTCGCATCTTTGCCCTGTCAATGCCCACAACAAATCTCTTGTAGATTGTAGGGTCATTATATCTGTTCTTTAGTTGCTTCACAAGTATCTGTCCGAGCCCTTCCAGGTCATCAGTAGAAATAAGGGCAAACATAAGATCAGCAGTAGCAGGCAAACCAAAGGATTCAGAAGTATCAGTAAGTTCAACGTCACTGCTACCAAAACCAGAGCGAGTGGTCTGCGTGGCAGAAACGATAGGGACGTTTGCCTCAACAGCCAACCCTCGAAGTTCCTCAGCAATTGCTTTGATATAGCTATATGAATTGACAGTGCTGTTTCCGCGATACCGTTCGGAAGCACATATATTAAGGTAATCAATGAAAATAATATCAGGTCTAAATGATTTCTTAAGAGCAAGCTCATTGAGTAATCCCTTAAAGTGACCACAATGTGCTGAAGCAGTAGGATACTCTTTAATAATCAGAGTTCCTTGAGTCTTCTTAGCAAGATTATTTACCTTAGTTTCAAACATCTGCTTGGGCAATCCAGCAATGTCTTGAATATTGACATTCAAAAGATTAGCATCAATTCTCTCCGCAATTCTTTCTTCAGCCATTTCAAGCGTGATGTATAGTACGTTCTTGCCTTGGAGTAGCACACTGCTTGCGACATGACACATAAACAGAGACTTACCAACACCAGTGCCAGCGAGAGCAATATTGAGTGTTTTGTTTGGAAGGCCACCCTTTGTAATCTTGTTAAAGTATTCCAGGTCGAACTCGATCCGTTCTTCCTTTTTATTGTATAATTCGTACCTTTCAACATAGTCCTGAAGGTAATCATGTCCTACATGGTTATCAAAAGAAACTGCAAGAGCATCAGAAAGGATTGATGGGATGGCGTCAGGAGTTTTCTTCTCATTACCACCATCAGCGATTTGAATAGACTCCATCAGTGCCAAATAAATGGCACGATCACGACACCACTTCTCAGTGGTGTTCATCAACCATTCTATTTCTGCAGGTTCACTATCAAGGTGTTTGATCAGATGAGAAATTTCTTTGAAGGAAGTTTCATTGATATCCTTTCTTTTCTCTACCTCAATATTGAGAACTTCTTTTGTTGGCATCTCATTGTACTGAGATACAAAACTATGTATCTCTTCATAGAGAACTTTTTGATTAAAATCCTGAAAATATTCAGATTTGATAAAAGGAATTACTTTCCTCAGATATTCTTCATTATGTAAAAGGTTCTTGAGAACAAGAAACTCAACTCTATCCATAACTAAATTCCTTCTTAGCGATCTGATCCAACTGTTCCATTACTTCAGGAGTAAAGTACTCCTCAGGTTCTTTGAGAATTTGCTTGGCATAGATCTTCTTACCATCAATTTCATATCGTCCTGCGACATTCTTCCAGAGACCGCCCAGTTCACCGAGTTCAAGAAGACCGTAATAACGATCAAGACCACGCTCGTCATAGTAAAGACGTACTGTAACATCTTTGTTCTCCTTACTCAAACGCGACTTAGCAGTCTTAGCTTTGATAAGATTGCCGACAATTTCTGTTCCATCCTTTTCTTTTTTCTTGCTGAGATAAATGATTGTAGACGCTGCGTACTTGAGTCCGCTGCCTCCCCCCATTTCTTTAGTTGGTACGTAAGCGCCGATAACATCGTAGGTGTGGTTGGTAACGATCATTGGAATTTTTGCTTGACCCAACTTGAGAGTAAGCATTCTGAATGCTCCTTTGACCAATTGTGATTTGGTCATGTCACGAACTTGTTTGTCGTTCAGTGCATCAGTAATTTCTTTCTCAGTGGAAAGCATACCCAGAGAGTCTAGCACAAACATACAAGGTTTGCGATCTTCTGGAGACTTCTTAAGGTATATATCTACTGCTTTGAGTGCTTTGCCACGAAACTCCTCAATTGTTACGACATTAACAACAACTAACCTGTTGAGGTCAATACCCCTA
>Ga0208645_1001977_pt1 | contig 16903 bp, 18 predicted proteins | sample VirMetDEL_Sep_01_FD_184519 | JGI IMG/M metagenome (GOLD analysis project Ga0208645, IMG submission 184519) | Aqueous microbial communities from the Delaware River and Bay under freshwater to marine salinity gradient to study organic matter... | ecosystem: Environmental > Aquatic > Marine >... | reverse complement strand
TTTTCTTTGCTCATAACTATTGTTTATTTATTCATTAAATTTAAAAGTTTTATTTTCTTTTCGATTAGTTCCTTATCTGAACCACTTGCACTTGTAAGCATTAAAGTTAATACTTTCAGTTTTTTATTAATTATATTATTTGATGGATTAATATTTTCAACAAAAGAAGTTTTATTAATTTCATCTTCTTTACCTAATCTGTTTATTAATTGAATAGTGTTTTTATCCACTTCACTTTCAAAAGTTTTTTCAAAAATTTCATCTTCACTTAATTGTTCTCCAAACATATTAGGCTCAATGTTTTGCTCCATTGAATTATTATACTTTGATAAAACATTTTTAAGTTTTGTTGAATTTTCTTTTGTAACTGAATTTATAATTAATGCTTTTTTATTTTTATGCCCTTCTTTTATATCTCCAAAATCAAATGTTTTTTGTTTGATATAATCTTTTAAAGATATGTTACCATTATTTACTAAATCATTTTGAATTAAAAATGAATCGTTTATTGAATCAATTAAACTTCCTTTTGATAAAGACTTATTTTTAATTAATGGTATAATAGCATTAACAATATTTTTAGTATAACTTTTTACTCCATCATTTTGAGAAATTTCAAGGCTATTTTCATTTAAAACTAAACTTAAAAGTATAGTGTTATACATTATTTTACCTTGCTCTGATAAACTATTTGAAGTAAATAAAGCAGAAATATCATTTTCAGTTATTAAACCACAATCAAGTAATATTTTTTTGAATCGTGAAACACTACTTACATTATTATATAATTCTGAAACAATTTCTTGTTCATTTATCAAATCAATAAGTTGATTTTGACAACCTTCGTTCTTTTGTAATAATTGACTTATCCTAATTGACTTATCAATCTGTTTTTCAGACTTTGCCCTACTAACATTATATTTATTTAATTCAGTAGAGTTGTATTCGTTAAAATCTACATCAATTCTAACTAAAATTGGAAACTTGAAATCATTACGATTTAGTGTGCGATAAGGGTCTAATGTATTTCCATATCCACCATATCCAAGTTCTCTTAATAATGTTTTTCTATAATTAGCATAGTTTTCGGGATAATCACTTTTAGCAAGTTTTAATGACATTACTCGATTATTACCACTAACAACAATACCATCTAAAGATATTATAGGAGTACCACTTGAAGTAGCACTTGTTGATATTATAATATTTGGCTCTAAATTTTGAGCAACACTTTGAACTTTAGCTTGTGCATTTTCATCATTTTTGTAGTTCCTATCATTTACATTTCTGCCATTTTTATCTACGGGATAGTCTTTTGAATTACTAAACGTTTTTTCATTGTGAGATGCAACTATGCTATCTAATTCACATACTGCAAAATAAGATTTTCTTATCTCATTATTACCAATCAACAAAATTCTTTCCCTACCTTTTACGATAGGGAATGAACTAAATTTTTCTATTCTGTAACCTACTCTCATAAATTGCTTATTGATTAACTTGCCATTTTCATTAAGTTCAGTAGTTTTATTTTCTTTTCAATTAAGGACTTTTGTTCTCCTTCGGCAGTCATAACCATTAGATTAAGAAGTTTAAGTTTTTTATCAAAAATTGAAAGTTCCTTAACTTCTTCCTTTTGTTCCTTAATTTCCTTCTTTTGTTCCTTAACAACTTTTTTACCCGTTTTTTCTTCTAAATATTTTTCATCAAAAATATCAAGTAGTTCATTTCCAAGGTAATCGGGATTAGGTTTTGCAAATAATATAGATGCTTCTAAAGGACTTAAAGGTTTATCGCCTAATTGTTCACGTTCCTTAATTTCAATTTCTGCTTCCTTAATAAGTTCTTCTTCATATTCTTTACCATCTATTGATTTTAATTTATCAGTAAGTAAAGCAATATCTTCTCTGAACTTCGTTAGTTTTTCTGTTAATTGGTCTTCATTTTTAATACCTAAAGGAATTAAATACTTTTTCCAATATTCATCATTTTCACGAACCCATCTCGACCACTCTAATCCATAGTAATTGCCTTTTAAGTATTCATCAGTAAAGTAGTCTTTTACTTTAGCAAATGAATTGAATGATTCTATAACTTTTTCTTTATTCCAAAAACTTAATAGAGGTTTAAAAGGGGTTTCATAATAATCTTTTCCGAAGAAATTTAAACTTTTATAATCAGTATCTAAATTATATCTCAAACTTTCTGCCCAATCAAATACATCTCTTAATTCTTCAATAGATTTTTTTGAACCTAATTTTAATTCTTTACCACTTAAATCAAAATTGTCTAAAACAACAATAGGATTATCTAATGATTCCATATTGTTTTCGTTTAATGTAATATCTTCGGCAACATTATCTCCACCTAAGTCTATATCATAGCTACGCATCTCTGCACTCGCACTTGGATTAAGCACTTCTAAAATAACTCCTTCTTTATCTCCTCTACGAGTTGAAAATTTTACTTTTTCCCCTACCTCAAATTTTGGTAATGGTTTATTCTTTTCTTCCTTCCATCCCGTTTTATAACCTCTTGGATATTCAATAATTGCATCCTTTCTAAATACATTCATTAATTCAGTTAAGTCTTCAAATGAATAATTTAACGCATCGGGGTTTACTCTTAATTGTCTTCCCTCTTGTAAAGAAGTAGGTCTAAATAATAAATCTTCATCTCTTACTAAAGGTTTGTCAATTAAACTCGGTCTAAAAAAGTTAAGGAAGTTCCAAACTGCTTGAAGTGGATTAGATGTTCTATATCTATTATTATAATTTTTTAAATCGTTGTATTTATCAATTATGTTTCCACTAATCTTTCTAACCTCACGCATACCATTATATTCAGTTGTTTGTTCAGTTAGCTTTTCAGTAATTTCTTTAACCTTTTCTTTTTTAATTAAATCGGCTATTTGTTTCGGGTTTCGTGAAACTTGCCTTGTCATTTCTTCGGGGTCGAAATCATCTAAATCAAATTCATTTTTACCATCACGTTCCCAAATTTGATTAATCCTTCCCGTTTTCTCCTGCAACTTTGAATAAATAAAGGCATCTAAACTATTTTCAAGTAATGGAATAACTATACGAACATTAGCAAATGCGTTCTTTTGTCGCCATATACGACCTTCTAATTGTGTCATATCAGTAGGATTCCAATCTACCTCACAAACGTAAAGACAAGTAGAATAGAATTGTAAGTTTACACCTTCTTTAATTGAATTTGAACCAACTAATACTTTTATTCTATCTTCATCGGGTATAGATACATATTTAGGGTTTTTTGGGTCTGTAATATCCAATCTTCTACCTAAGAAAGCATCTTGAACTGCATCTTTTCCTTTTTGTTTCTTTTTACCAATAAAGTTTTCAGAAGCAATAATACCTACTTCGTGTTCTTTTAAACCTAAATATTCAACGCAATAATCAGTTATTAAGTTAAAACAATTTGTTCCTTTAGTCATAAAAATAACTTGACCCGACATAGGAGTTTTTGTTTTTTCGTGATGCTCTTTTACACTTTTAATACATTCTATTGCATATTCAATTTTTGGACTGCTTTGAACAAACTCGGCAGGAGTAGGGTCTTTATCATACGGAGCAAAACGATAGAAATAAGGAGATAAAGCAATAGTTCTACCATAAGTTAATGCAAATACACTTCGTATTCCTCCTGCGTTATAATCTGCTCTATTACCTTCTTCTGCATCTTTTTGTGCTTTTTTAAGCATCGCTTTGATACTACCACATTTTGTATTGTTCCAATACTCTTGGTCGGATAATTGCTCATAAGTCATTTTTCCCTCTCCGTATGATTCCAATCTTTGCCATAGTTCTTGTTGCTCTCCACTCATTTTAAGCAAAGTAGTAACTTGATTAGAATCTGAAACTTTTATGTTTTCTTCTCCTATTCTTTTATCCCATAATGGGAGTACAACCTTATTAGGTCTTCTAACCTTTGATGCTTCTTCTTCTTTTGTAGGTTTATCAATTAACGAGTAAATTAAACCCTGCATAGCAACCACATTTCTAAAACCTTTTACAACTTGTTTATTAATAGGTTGTAGTGTTGTTGTTACTGCACTTATTGTTCCAATATCAGCAAAGAAATCAAAGAAATCTGCCATACTTCCAAAACCATTAGCTTTAAGGAAATCGTATCTAACTAAAGATAACATCGCATAAATCTCTAACGGAGTATTTGTAAATGGAGTAGCAGTAAGCAATAAGCAGTTTCCGTTAGGACTTTTCATTTGAACATATTGAGCAATAGAAAATAATTTAATCGCTTCAATAGATACACTTCCCGTAATTGTATAACCACTTGACTTTTCTCTTTTCCCCGTTTCTTCATTTATTCTTGCTTTAACGGATGCAAATAAGTTTTTATAATTATGTGCTTCATCAACTACCAAATAATCCCATCCTATTTCATCAAAGAATACTTCTGTTTCAGATTGTGCTAATCCTACAAATTCAGCAGTCTTTTGAGCAATTCTTGACTTTTCTCTTTCCCCTCTTTTATCAAGGTTTTCTTCATCCATTCCTTGCTCAATAATCCCCTCGTATCTTTTATAAAGTTTTCGACCCGTTTCATTGTCTTTAAAACCTAAAATACCTAAAGCACTTGCACTAATTATTGTAATTGAATTATCTTCTACTTCCTTTGCAAGTTCTGAATAAATACTTCTTAAATTGTATAAACCATTTACCTTGTATTGTGGTAAAAGCATTTTTATTTCTTGTAAGAATTGAGGATAAACAGAATTAGGAACAATTATTAAAGGTCTTTTACATAACCCCATATCTAAATTTTGACCTATTGTAAATATGGAACAAAATGTTTTACCCATACCTACACCATAAGCTAAACAAGAAGAACCCGTTAGCATATTAAAACCTAATGCTCTACGTTTTTCGGGTCTTATGTCCATTGTACCAACCCCTACATTCTTAACGAATTGAAATAAAATAGGAACTCTGTTTACATCAAAGTTTAATAATCCGTTGTATTGTTGATTCCATACATTTTCAATACCTATTCTATCTACTTCCTGCAAACCTTTTTCAAGGAATAAAGCAAACAATTCATTTCCTATATCTTTTATCTCTTGCAATTTAACATACCAAGAATCTTTAATGATTGTTTCTTTACCCACACCCGATAAATAATTTTCGGGAATAGCCTTTTTATTATTTGCATTGTATTTACCATTAACAAAGAATTTCATTACTAAATCGTAATTAACCCCCGATGGATATATAATATTATAATCTGATGCAGTATATTGAGAAAAGTCTGTGTACCAAAAAATAAAGGCTTCCTTTAATGTAAGTTTATAATCTCCAAAATAAGCATTACGACCATTTCTTGATTCGGGAACATATCCTTTCGCAGTTTCATTAACTTTCCATTCTATTTTACCATCATCTTTTCTTATCCAAGAAGTCCAAGACCTATCAAAAGATTTTTCGTCTATTGGAACACAAGGAGAAACTTTGAAATCTTCTGCAAACTTACCATCTATTCTTATAAAAATTCTTTTTGACTTATCTGCTCCTGCAAGTGTAAGTTTATTATCATTTACTTTTGATAAAGCATCTTTAATTGCGTTTAGATGATTTTCATAAACATCTTCCCCAAAGTTACTTACATAAAAATCTTTATCTTTTACTAATGCTTGATTTTTCTTTCTAATATTACCACTTGCATAGTAGAATGTAGGCTTATATCTCCTACGTTCTTCATTTTCGGTATTATCAAAACATAGAACACCCTTCTTCATTAACATTTTAATATTTGAAGGATTATCTTGAATATCGTATTTTTGAAAACCACCTTGTATTGGCTTACCCGTAAATCTTTTTATATAAAGAACGTATGCTTGTTTTTCGGCTTCTGTAATAGCTTTTGAGATGAGGTTTCCATCTTTATCGTACCTTGCACCATTATATTCTTCATCTACTTCATCATACGACCAAATATTTTCGGAAGGAGAAAAATCGGGAGAAAGTTTTGTTTCTCTTTTTTTGTCAATCCTTTTCTTTGATTTAGTTAAAGCAGTATCAATGTTTGCTACTTCACTTGGAGTTGCGTTTGTTTCATTTATAACAACCTTTTCAGTAGATACTAAAGGGTCTTCATTTGAAACTTGCATATAATCGGGAATATCTAAAGAAAACAACTTTTCTTTATCTCCAATAATAGTTGTGTAAACTTTATCTTTATCGTATTTAGTACCCTTATGTGTTTTTACTTCTCCTAATATTTTATCGGGGTTATCTATAAACCACCTTGCGAATTTGTCTAAATTTTCCATTTTAATCTACTAATCTATTTGGGTCTAAAATTTGTTCTTTTAAATTTACTGCTTGGTCTATTGTATCTCCCAATGCCATTCTTTGTAAAATGAATTGCTCTAATTCCTTATATCCTTTTTCAGTAGATGCTAACTTACATACATAAAAAGAATCGTTTTCATTACAAAATTCATCAATGAAGGCTTTAATAGTTCTTTTTGCCTCATTAATAATGTACTTTTTATTATCTATATTCATAACCTTATTTTTTTCTTAAAACAATTATATCGGCATCAACACTTGTAAATTCAAACATTGAATTACCTAATCTATAAGCATCAACTAAATCAGATTTAGCCAATATTCTACTTTTAGATGGTGTCATTTTCTTTTCTAAAAAAGGAACTCCACCTAAAGCATTAACACTACCAATTACAAATACTAATAATCCATTTGGAACTAATAAGTCTAATCCTCTTTGAATAAAGTAATCAATGAAATCATCTGCCTTTGTATGTTTTTTTTCTGATTTACTTCCACCCATTACTGCATACTTACCTTTATATTCTCCGTATGGTGGGTTTCCTATAACTAAATCATACATAGGTGTAACATTATCTTTAACCGATTTATAGTTATTTATAAATAACTTTTCAAATGAATCGTGATAGAAATTAAATCTATCTTCAGTATATAGAATTTTGTTTATCATATAACAATACTTGTTAATATCATAACCATCTATATTTACATTTAAAGGTGCTTGGCTAATAAATGCTCCTGCTCCCATTGAAGGTTCAAGTACGTTTTTAATACTTAAATTTCCACTATGTTTATAAGCTAATCCCCACATAATTTGACAAAGTTTTGCAGGAGTAAAAAATTCGTAAAGCAATCCATAATCAAAATCAACCCCTTCGCCTACATCCCTTCTTTTTGCACCATACTTCTCCATTCCACCTATTCCCGTATATTCAGAAATAAACTTCTTTTCTATTACAGAATAGTTATTTGGGTCTTCGCCTTTTTCATCAAGCATATTTTCTATTGCTTCTGCTTTTTCAAAAGGGTTTTTAAAAGAATTTTCTTCTATTAGTTTTTGCCAATCTGTTTTCATTAAAGTTGGCACTACCATTCCTTTTTCTGCTTCATATCTTTTGATAGGTGGTTGAACTCCTTGTGGATATTCTTTTTCTAATATTTCATTAATAGTTTTATACTTCCAATAGAAATCAAGTTGGGGTTTATTTAATGGACTTAAATCATTATCAATTAAATACTCTTTTGGAATATAGCCAAACTCTGCCATCTGCCAATCTCCATTTAAAACTACAAAACCATAAAATTCATTTGCTCTATCCCATTCTGTTATATACCAATCTGTACCACCAACAAAGTAATGTAAATAACATACTGCATTTTTACCTTTACCATCCTGCTTGTATAATTTTGGAATTTCTTGATATGCGTTTACAACATTTATAAGCATATCTCTTACTTCTATTGGGTCTGCTCCACCATCTTCTTCTAACTCCATTAAATAAGCAACTTGTTGTTTTGGTACAAGTTCTTTTCTTGCATCCATCCACAACTTTACTTTATCTTCAACACTTCCACCAAACTCCATTTTACGAGTTTTAATATCTGCATATTCAGTTAAAGGAAAAGACCTTAAATAATGTAATAATTCTCTTATAGGTAAATCAATACGCAAGGCTTTAATTTCCTTATCGTTCATTTCTGCCCACTTCCATCTATGATGTCCATCTAAAACATAATCATCGGAAGAAACAATTAAATGCTTACTATTAACTAAATCTTCCGTAATCATATTAACCCTATCCATATTAATTTCTTTTTGGGTAGGTTTAAGGTTTTTTGCTTCTATAATAGAATAACCATAGCTAATATTATCTTCTTTTAATGTATCTAAAAAATCATCTAAATAATGACTTCTAACTTGTGGCATTTCGTGTCTATATAAGCCTAAAGAATTATCGTGATAAATAATTGTAGGTATCTTAACTCCATTTTTAGCAAACAAATCTATTCTTTGTTGTTTTTGCCAACCTTCGTAATCAATTTCATCACTAACTGAACCACCTTTAGCGTATTTATATTTTTTACCCTCAACTGAATCACAATCTAATGTAACTCCATTATTATTTTTACTATTCAAATCAGAAAGTATTTCGCAAGTCGTTTTTTGTTCTCCCTCAAATTCATATTTAGTAGGGTCTGCAACATTAGTTTTATTGACAATAACTTCTCCACCTTCAAACTCTATTCTTTGACCCGTGCTTTTGACTTTAGCTTTTATTCCACCTTCTGCGTGGCTTTTACCTTTTGCTAATCCACCTTTTGCGTTCATATATTAAAATGTTATTCTTACTAATAATTCGATAAATATACGCAAAAAAGTCGGATAATGATACCCGACTTCTTCACGTTCAATAACTTACGTTATCTTTAAAAATAAATAATTATTTTAGTTAATAACATTCCTCTTTTAAGAATGTTTCTTTATCAACTATATCATTTGGTGTGAGATTCAATGCCATACATATCTTTAGTAACGTAAAAACAGAATAGTTATTTACCTTTCCATTTACTATCATACTAATCCTATCCTTACCAATAGGTGTTTTGCATTTATCTATAATTAACCTATGCAGTTCTGCTTGACTAATTCCTTTTTCTATTAATATTGCTTTTAGTTTATTCATTTTCCTCTACTTTAATTAAATCTTCGTATTTCAATCCTGCATCTGATAAAATTTCTTCTATCGTTACAAAATCACTCTCAAAAGAATCTGTTTCTCCATTATAAGCATAGCACGTTTTTGGAACTCCTATTTCACGTTGAACGAATTTAATTCCGTTTTCAGTAATACCATACCAACCATCTTTATAAACAACCTTATCGGGTCTTGTAGGCATCCTTGAAAGCAAGTCCCAATGGTGTAACAATTCAAAGTTTTCAAATAGTTCTCCGTATTCTTCTATATTTCCTGCAAAAAAATCTTCCTTTGTATAATATTTACTTTCATCTGCATCGGGATTATGTCTATAAAATTTAACTATCTCAATTAAAGAAATACACATTTGAAGGTTTAATTCAAGTGTATTTAAAATAGCTTTATTTCCACAACACCTACAAGTTGTACCATTTTTAGCAAAGTCCTTAATTCTTTGTGCTTCTTTTGAAGTTTTTGTTTCTTCATCATCTATTATTATAGATAACGAAGAAATTGTTTGATTACAAGCATCGCATTGAGCAATTCCACTTTTATTTATTTCTCTTGTTAATCTCTCACGTTCTGATTTTAAAGTTCTATTTGAACCTTTTAACTTTGATAGTCCTAATCTTTCAAATTCTGTTGAATTTTCAACTATTGCATCTTGCATTTTTTTTACATCTCTGTAATCCTCTGTTTTTACTTCTTTTTTATTAGAGTTTTCCATAATTAATTATTTATTGTTTAACCTTTAACCTTCCATCCACAAGCTAACTCTATTATCTTGTAGATTATTCTATTCAAATACTTTTCTCTTTCTCCTGCTAATTGAAAACCTATCCTTCTCCAACTAAAATAATGGTAGGTTTCATTTACCATAAGTATATATTCTATCCTAACAGATTTACAAAAGTTAAGGAAGACATAATTAGTGTCATAGGTATATGAAGTAGTTTCATTCATTTCATTATCAGTAATAACAAAATAAGTTCCCATATTAACTATTGTGTACCTTTTAGAAACCTTTTCAAATATGTTTCTAACTTGACCTTGACTTATTATCTTAACTCTGCTTTGCATATTTGGTTTGAAATATAATTCTGCTAATTTAATTATTTTTATCAATAACAACCAACTTTTAAACCTAATACTATTCAGATATAATTTTTTTTGAAAATATTTTGAAAATAATTTTGTTATTTTCAAAAATAATATTAATTTAGCTATGCGTTTGGGGGTTGAGGGGTTTGAGAGTTCATTGACATCGTGGAAAAATTGTTAGTTTAAATAAAAATCAAAAAAAAATCAGTTATGAAAAATTTAATCGAATTATGGATGAAGTATTGTTGGAACTATAAATCTGTTCATCACGAGTTTAAATATAAAAAGGAGCAATATTGTTATGCTCCCGAATTGGTTGTTCACTTGGGCGACCACTTCGTTGAAAAGTGGAACAACAAAGCAAGTCAAGAAGGAATGAACGGAACTTGGGCATTACTTTGGTTGTGGCACGAATTAGATTATCAGAATCAAGATAAAGCAGTAAAATGGTTAGAAGAAAATTATAAAGGTTAATCATCGGGGGGTTATCCCCCCACAAATTTTAAATCAAATGAAAAAGCAAAGCAGAAAAATAGGGGTTGCAGGTGGTTTTATCAATCAATTAATGGGTAACAATGCAACTGAACCAAAAGTAGGAGAAGGAGCAACAATCCTTCATTATAGCGACAGAGAACCTTATGAGGTTATAGAAGTTAGCGAAGATGGTAATAAATGTGTTATTAGAACAATGGGTTACAAGTTCATCGGACAATGTTACGGAGATGAAAAATATGAATATTTCAGCGACCCCGATGGATATACTACAACTTTGGAATGGAACGAAAAGAAAGGTTGTTGGGGAATGGTAAATTATAGTATTGAGATTATCAAAAAACTTAAAAATGACTTATGGAAAGAGTTTGGTTTTGATTGGAGTGATAATCTTCCTAATGGAATTAAGTACAAAGACCTTATAGATGGAGAACCAAAAGGTATGTACACAAAGTTGAAGTTGGTTAAAGGAGTTACAAAGGAATATAAGAACTTCAATAAGGTTAGTATAATTTTCGGGGTTGCCGAAAAATATTACGACCCACACTTTTAAATTATTAACGGGGGGTTTATCCCCCCACTTTTAAATCAAATATTATGATATACATAAATATAAAAAATCAATACGGAGTTGAAACAATTGATGAATTAGATAGAAAAGATTACACTACATATAGAGAGTATGTAAAAGCATTAAAAAAATTAATTAAAGACTATCAAGATGCAGGAATGAATGCTTATAGTAGCCAAAGAGCAACAAGTGATTACAGAAATAGATAAATCAAATGATATGTTAGCAGAAACTAAACAGACAACAGAATTAGGTAAAAGTTATTGGAGCAATAACGGAGTTTACCAAAAGCAATACGATGAATTGTATGAGCAACTTGTTCCTTCAAGTGGAGAGTCAGATACGATTCACGGAGAAATGATAAGAGCAGTATCAAGACTTTATTATGATTTCTGTAATAATGGTAATTGTAATGTAATAGAAATTGAACGAGATACTTGCCAAGAATGTGGTGGTAGTGGTTATGTAGATAATGATGATGAAGATGGCATAGAAGATTGTTATTGGTGTGAAGGTCAAGGTACAGAAGAAGGAGATATTGTTATAGATGAATATTATAAAGAAATGATAGACTTCTTAGAAAACAATATGGAAAACACAAAGAGCCTTGATGTCCTAATAGATTTTTTAGAAGATAAGTCTTTAGGCTATGGTAAATATAGCTTTGATGATAAGCAAATGAAAATCTATAATGATTTAGTGGATGCAGTAATGTATCAAGTTATAAATAGTGAAAATCAAAAAATAGTTTAGTTATGAATATTAGAAGTGCAGAAGTTTTAGAAGGGTACAATCCCGATATGAAATTAATCGTGAACTATAAACCTAAAATGATGGTTAAAACTCACGGAGTAATTGGAACATACGAACAACTATTTGAAAGTATTGCAGAGATAATTAAAGATGCAGATTATGAAGATAGAAAATTGGCATCGGAAGGCATTAGAAACTTACAAGTAGATAAGATGGAAGTTGGAGATAAACTTATTTTTTACTAACAATTATAAACACGATTTTGGGGGAGATAGTATCAAACCCATTTTTTTTATTTATTTTTGAAAATAATTAAATCAATAAGAATTATGATTAATGGTTTTAAGGATTATACAGAAGAATTGAATAATGAGGAACGCAAAATGCTTCCCATTATCGCAAATGGCTTAAACACAAAGAAAGGTCAAGACAAAGCAGTAACGAATGAAAACATTATTGCAGGGATGCAAAAGATAGGACATAAAATAGGTTCTGCCCGTGTACGCAAAATTATTAATATCATTCGTAGATATGGATTAGTAAATTTTTTAATTGCATCGAGCAAAGGTTATCACGTTGCGACAAGCAGAGATGAAGTCGTTGAATATATTGATTCATTACGACAAAGAGAAAGTGCTATTCGTGAGGTGCGAGTAGCACTTGAAAATCAGTTAGCACAATACGATGAAAAATACGGAGATAATAATTAAATCAAATAAATAAATTATGGTACATTACGACTTAACAGAAATCAACAATTATTCAGATAATTGTTACACGAGTTTAACACACGAAGAATACGATGAAATAAAGAACGATAAACGTATTGAATTAATGCCTTGCCCTATCGTTAAATGTGAGGATGGTTATATACAAATGAAACGTAGAACAAATACGTTAATTTTTCTAATGGCAACTACGTTAGGTTTCGATGAAATTAATGAACGTAATTACGAGCAAGTTTTTAATCGAATTAATTACATTGAAAAATTAAATGGTGCGTATCATTCAGCAAAAGATTTTGATGGTAAGGTTGAACCTATGTATTATACGTTAGATGATATTAAAAAACATATCGGTTTAAAAACGAATGGTACACCTTTAAATAAAACACAATTTTTAAGTAGAATTTCTAAACAATTTAATTTATGATTTTAAAAAGACCTTTGATAATATTTGACCTCGAAACAACGGGGTTAAATATTGCTAATGATAGAATAGTAGAAATCGGAGCATTAATAATTAATCCCGATAATTCAACAGAGTTATATCAAACGTATATCAATCCCGAAGTAGATATACCAAAACAAGCATCAGATATTCACGGAATAACTAACGATATGGTTAAAGATTCTCCTACGTTCAAAGATGTGTCAAAAGAATTGTTTGATATATTCGATAACGCAGACCTTGGTGGTTATAATAGCAATATGTTTGATGTACCTTTTTTAGTATCAGAATTTAAACGTGCAGGTTTGTTATATAACATATCTAATCGTGCATTAATTGATGCGTGTTATATTTTTAAAAAGAAGGAACGTAGAAATTTAGAAGGTGCATATAAATTTTATTGTAATGCTAAATTAGAAAATAGTCATAGTGCAGTTGCAGATTTAAAAGCAACGTGGTTAGTTTTGCAGGAGCAAATTAAACGATATGATGATTTAAGTTTTGATGTTAATGTTTTACATCGTGCAAGTAACGATGAAGCGACTATTGATTTAGCAGGAAGAATGAAGATGGATATGGAAGGTTTTGCTTGTATGAATTTTGGTAAGTATAAAGGTCAAAGAATATGCGACCTTGTTTTAACTAATCCCGATTATTTTGATTGGATGTTATCTTCCGATTTTACAGACGATACTAAAAATCATTTAAAATCAATTTTAAACGAATTGAAGAATGAAATTTAAGGTATTAGATTATATTTTAATTGCATTGATTGTTGCTTTACTATTAATCTTATTTTCTTCTTGTATGAATCAACGTGAAGTAGTAAGGCACTATCAACGTGCAGGAGTTATGCCACACGGAACTAATAAAAAGCTAAATAGTTTTGAAAAAAAGTAAATATGAAAAGGTATATTGATTGTAATTTTATTGAAAAGATTTGGAGAAGCAGATGGAGATTATTAACCCCCATCGTTGCTTTATCCATTTATAGACGTTCTATTAAAGAAAATAAAAAGAATCGTAATCATTGGGTTTTAGAATATGATGATTGTAATAATATTGCTCGTTCTATTACAAAGTGTAGAATGAATTGTTAAATAAATTCTTTAATTTCATCAAAAGCGATATTCTTTTCTATTCGTTTTAATTCTAAAGTAATTTTATTAATTGCGTTATATAGCCTTTCTGCCTTTTTAAAATCAAGTTCAGCTATTTCCCTTAAATCTGTTTTTTTGTATTCATCAATTAATGTTCTTATCTCTTGAACTTCCATATCAGATAATGGTTTACCTTTAACATCTAATTTTGAATCAAATTCTTTTAATTCTTTTGGTATCGTAACATTAATTGAAAGTTTTAAAACATTTGGTCTTGTTTCTTTTTTAATACCATATTGTTTTCTAAACATTTCTTGGTAACCTTCATCCTGCAAAAGTTTTTGTGTTAGGTATGCTTTATTGTCTAAAATACCAACAATAGCAATTTCATTGTTTCTACATTTGATTAGAATATCTCTTAATGCAATTAAAAACCCTCTTTGATGCGTTACAATTATTTTTTCGTTAGGGTTCTTTTGGTTGTATCTAATTACATCAAGTAAATGAGCAAATTCGTGAATAGCAGTATTTAATAAAACTCCATTTACGGGATGAGGTATATTCAAACCACTTGTTCTTTCTTTGAACCTTTTAGTCCATTCTCCCCCTGCAACTAATGTAATACCTAATGAACGTATTTTTCCACTTCCATCTTCACTATACGACATAAAAGAACGTGCTTTTCCGTATGGTTGATTTTCCCAAAACTTTTTATTTGATTCGGGTTCTATCTTTAAATCTACATTGTAATCTTCTAAATCAAATTCTTTTTGGAATTGAGTTTTGAAAGTCAATATATTTTCAGCACTTGCAGTTATCCTTGCTAAATAATTATAATACATCCATAAAGGAAATTCATTTTCAAATAACCAAATAGAAACTCTATCATATTCAGCAGGAATTAAATATTGAGCAACATTTTCTCCACACTTTCTTTTATACACTTCATATCCTTCAAAGTCGTATGTGCAAACTTGACCACCAAATTCGTATTTATTCAAATCATTCGGAACGTAAGCGAAAACTCTATCAAAATCATTGTAAACACTATTTGCTACCCTTCCATATCCATCAACAACTAAACCTTTATCGTTTATTACTATTGGCATTATATGAGTATTAGGGTTTTCAAATTCCGTTACATCTGAATACATTGTTGGATTATCAATAACTTCATCTACAAAAGAAGCCAAGTCCATATCATTATTTATTAATTCTGAAACTTTGATTTCTGTAAGAACATAATTTGATTCGGGATTAATATTTTCGTTTGCGAACTCTATCATATCAGTTCCTTCTCTACTTCCATAAGAAGAAACCTTTTCAATTAATTCAGAACCTTTTATCAAACCACCCATTTCCATTTTAAGTTCTTTGGCATCAAACTTACTTGCCTTTCCACCCCTTGCGTATGATTCAGTTTGCTCTTTAAGTACATAACGTACCTTATTACCATCGGTAATTTCTTCTGCACCCATATTTTTCCATATTTTATGTACTGCATTAGAATTTATAGTAGTGTCTGAATATATTGTTTGACCTTTTAATTTTGAAAATAGTTGCTCATACAAAATAGTACCTAAACCTTGACCTTGAAATTCGTCTTGAATAGTAACATTAATTACTTGCCAATCATTTTGTAGTTTTACATTTTTACCTGCCTCAATAGTACCTAATATAGTTCTAATAGGTAAATAGGCATAAACATCTAATCCAATGTAATCATATCTTTCTACCCACTTAAAATGTAATTCATACTCCTTTCCCCAAAATTTCCAAAAGGTAGGCACTTTACCACCCGTTTCCATTTTAAGTTCTTTAGCATCAACTTTAGATGCTTTACCACCCATTACTGCCGAATAAACTCTTGCGTATGCCCATTGCTCTTTTGATTTAACATTAGGTCTTACACTTGATGGATTAGTCTTGTATGCACCGATTCCCTTATTATAAATTTGCCTAATTCCTTTCATTGATACACCCGTATCTTTTGAAATTTCTTTTAAGCTATGTGATTTATCTTTTGGATAACCATACTTCTTGTTATACTTATGTTTCCAAGTAGTAACTGAACCACCTTTTTTAAATAATTCATCTTCACAATTATCATAAACCTTTTTTACATCTTCTATTCCATCGGCATCCCAAATACAAGCAGAAGTAATATCCCATCCATAAACCCATTCTAATTCTTCCTTAAACTGAAACCTTCTTGGAGAATAAACAATTATACCATTATAATTCTTTGCTACCTTTTTCCAATCTATCTTACCACTTGAAACTCCATATCTTAATGTAAACCTACGATAATCTTCAAAGTCTTTTAAAATTAAAATATCATTACCTAAATCAACTTTAAAAGCAGAACAATATGAAGTAATAAAACTATCCATACCTTCTACTTCAATAAAATCTAACCAATCTGTTCCCTTACCTAACCAAAGACCTTTTGGCTTAAAACCATAATGTCCTTCTTGAAATCTTGTTTCGGGATAAAGTGTAATTTCATCTCTACTTGATAAAACAATCCAATCATTTGAATAATTATCTTCTATTACTTTTCTTAATTCTAAATTCATATCTAACTTTTTTTATTTACACAAATTTCCAAAATATATTTAAAACCTCTTTAAGCTATTAAAAAAACTTTTTTGGTATGATATATCTATTTTAAATAGAAGT
>Ga0208645_1001974_pt1 | contig 16924 bp, 8 predicted proteins | sample VirMetDEL_Sep_01_FD_184519 | JGI IMG/M metagenome (GOLD analysis project Ga0208645, IMG submission 184519) | Aqueous microbial communities from the Delaware River and Bay under freshwater to marine salinity gradient to study organic matter... | ecosystem: Environmental > Aquatic > Marine >... | reverse complement strand
TATTACTAAACATTGCATTAGAACCAATGGCGGTGTTATAATTTGCTGTATTGAATCTTAAAGTTCTATAACCAAAAGCTGTATTATTACTTGCAGTTGTATTATTTCTTAGGGCATAATAACCAGATGCAGTATTCTGACCACCTGTACTATTAGTAAGTAAAGCTTTAAGACCAACAGCTGTGTTTTGGATACCTGATGTATTATTAAACATCGCATCTTTACCAACAGCAGTATTGCTAGCTCCGGTAGTATTACAATATAAACTAGCTCTACCAAAAGCAGTATTATCACTACCAGTAGTATTGTAGAACATTGAGTCTCTACCGTGAGCAGTATTCTGAGATCCAGTAGTATTTTTACATAACGAATACGCACCACTTGCGGTATTATTACCACCTGTTGTATTGCTCAGTAACGCATACATACCAACAGCAGTAGTAGAGTTACCTGTGAAATTACTTAGAGCTTGTTCCCCAACAGCTACGTTGAAATTACCTGTACTGTTCAGATACAAAGCTCTATAACCTATAGAAGTATTTCTAATACCAGTTTGGCTATTAAAGTGCGCTTGAAAACCAACAGCAGTATTTCTACAACCAGTTGTATTTTTACATAACGCACAATTACCTACTGCAACATTTAATGAACCCGTTGTATTTAAATATAAAGACCTCCAGCCTAATGAAGTATTATGACAACCTGTAGTATTGTTATATGAACTTTGATAACCAACACTGGTGTTATAGTTACCAGTAGTATTAAAATGTAAAGACAAATGACCTACGGCTGTGTTACATGCCCCAATTGTGTTATTATATAAGGTGCATGTACCTACAGCAACATTATAGCTACCAGAAGTATTGTTATATAAAGATACAAACCCAACAGCTGTGTTACATTCACCAGTAGTATTAAATCTCATTGACTGTCTACCAACTGCAACATTACCATCTCCTATTGTATTACTACATAACGAAGCAGAACCTAAACTTGTATTATTAATACCTGTTGTATTAGAACATAAAGCCGCACATCCAAAAGCAGAATTACCTGTACCAGTTGTATTATTTCTTACTGCAGCGTAACCAGATGCCGTATTACCGCTAGCTAAATTAGCATATAAGGAGTTGAGACCTACTGCTGTATTATTGATACCTGCTGTATTAGCATAAAGAGATTGATAACCAAGAGCAGTATTATTTAAACCAGTTTGATTAGCAAATAATGATCTAGAACCAACAGCAACGTTTTGTCTGCCAGTTGTATTGACCCTCATAGCGCATTCACCAACTGCTACGTTGAGCCTACCTGTTGTGTTACTATATAAAGACTCGTAACCTAAAGCTGCATTGTTAACACCTGTGGTATTACTTCTTAAGCTATTAACACCTACCGCCGTATTAGCTTCACCTGTTGTGTTACAATATAAAGATAAAACTCCTATTGAAGTATTACAATTACCAGTAGTGTTATACCTTAAAGATTCAGCTCCGTATGAAGTATTAAGTTTACCTGATGTGTTAGAGCATTGAGAATATGAACCACTTGCCGTGTTGCAACAACCTATAGTGTTGTTTCTTAAAGCTCTAGCGCCTAGAGCTGTATTTCTGCTTGAGCTTGTAGTGTTATTTAATGTTTCCCAACCAACACCAGTATTATTAGCTCCACTGGTTATATTGATACCTACCGCTCTTCCTATAGCAGTATTACGGGTACCGTAATCATTATTTTTTAATGCGCACTGTCCTACCGCTGTATTATCATAACCGCTAGTGTTACACTCTAAAGCTGAATTACCTATAGCTGTATTGAAACCACCAGATGTGTTACAAACTAATGCGTTACAACCTACCGTTGTATTTCCTGCTACAGAATTAGAACCTTTTCCAACTCTAACTCCATTTACATACACATCTCCAGCAACATCTAATTTACCAGCTGGATTTATTGTTCCAATACCAATATTGTTAGAAGCGTCTTCGTATATAACTGAGTCGCATATTGTATTAGCATCATGCCATTTGGGTATATAGCACTGGGTGCCAGATCCATCGATAGCCCCAGAGCCAATAGGTATTTCAATAATGTTACCACTTGAATCTACAGCTAACCTTTGGGTTGCTGTTCCTGTAAAAGTGCCAGAACCATAATCATTAAACTGTATTTGGCCATTAGTTGACATTGAAATCTTAGCATTGCTAAGATTTGTTTTTCCTATCGGCAAGCTGCTCCCAGTTAAACCAACCCCCAGTCCAGCTCTTTGATTTTGCGCATCAACAGCTAATTCAAAATAAGTGGTAACATTAGAAGTATTTCTAGCATTTATTACAACGCCTTTGGTATTGGAGTCTGTATTAAAATCATTTTGGAACCTTCCTAATGTATAAGTTCCAGCGCTAGCAGTGCTAACACGCAATGGCTCTCCACTAGTAGCGCCATGTATACCTGCGCCATCAGCAGTTAAAACTAAAATATCATCTGTAGATTCAGAACGGAAGCTTAAATTTTCACCAGCTCCATGATCATAATGTATAGCTCCAGCTGCATTATCAGCTGTGCTTCCAAAATAAATATAACTATCTCCAGAATCAGTATGAATAGATAATGCTGCAGTAGAAGAATCTTCTATGACTAATTGGGCATTAGAATTCGGAGCTGTAGATGCTTCATTTTCAACTACATGTAATATTGTTTCTGGCCCAGATGTTCCAATACCAACACTACCCGTTGTTCCTCCTGTGCCTGAATAATATATTCCACCAGCAAATCCTGATGTAGCACTGTCTTTTATTATTGTGAAATTATTGGGACCTGTTAAGTTCAATATTCCACTAGTTCCAGAAGTTCCTGAAGACCCAGCTGAACCTGCGCTACCTGAAGTACCGCTTGATCCTGAAGTTCAGGTAGTACCCGAAGAACCAGATGTTCCACCAGTTCCTGAAGTACCTGAAGATCCAGAGGTTCCAGAAGTTCCAGTGGTGCCAGACGAACCACTACTTCCACTTGTTCCAGAAGATCCTGAAGTACCGCTTGATCCTGAAGTGCCAGTTGTTCCTGAGGTACCGCTTGATCCTGAAGTTCCAGATGTTCCCGTGGTTCCTGAGGTACCAGAAGTGCCAGAAGACCCAGATGTGCCTGAAGTTCCTGATGTTCCGCTGCTGCCATCAGCGCCACTTGTTCTTTTGTGTATTTCCCCGGAACTATCAATAACTAAAAATTCAGTTAAAGAAGCATCTAAATCTATAGTTTCTATAGTTACTTTGCCTGTAACATGCAGTTCTGTAGACGGAGTAGAAGTACCTATACCAACTTTAGAATTAGCAATATCAATATGAACAGTACCATCTGCTACAGGCTCATCATTTGCATTACCAACAAATAATCTGCCCTCATTTAAGTTTGGTACAGCATTAGTTCTACCAGCGCCCATTACCGTCATGGAACCAGCAGAATTATCTGATCTGGTTACTTTTGTAAGTTTTTGCAGTAAAGCAGATTCACCGGTAGGTGCAACTCCTGTGAGTTGTCCGGGCACTGTAGAAACAAACAACTCAGTACCTTCACTGTAAGCAGAAGTATCTAAGTTAGTAACAATACCAAAAGTAACAATAGTAATATCAGAATTTTGACTAACTGTTTCATAAGCTACACCAAATGCTGGCATCTTTGATGCATTATCTGCATCAGCAAGAGCAACAACAGTTTTGTTGCCGCTAATACCAGAAATATATACCGCTTCGCCTTTTGTGATAGCTTCTCCAGCATTAGCTTTAAATACTACTGGCCCTCTTAAATCGCCAATAAATTCGTCAGCTTCTACTCTACCATTAACTGTTAAAGCTTCAGCAAGAGTAGTCGTGCCAATACCAACACTAGTACCGTTGTCGTATAAAATACCTGTTGTTAATGTATCTTCATCAGACCATTTAGCAACATAGTTAGTCGCGCCGCTACCGCCAACACCAGACAATACGTCTTCAATCTGTTTCCACTGAGGACCATTTTCTTCTGATGTTAACACATAACCGGCTGCACCAGTTGTGTTGTTGTAATCGTAAAGATACCCTTCTAAACGAGTATCACCAACAATATGTAAATCTTTACCGGGGCTGGTCGTTCCAATACCGATACTAGATCCACTTTGATATATATTACTGTCTGTTAGTTCAGTTGTGCCAGACCACATTGGTATGTAGGTCGCAGTACCGCTGCCACTAATAGTACCATCTCCTTGGCCAACTTCTTCCCAGAAAACGCCGCTTTCTCTAGAAGTTAAAACATAACCTGCTGCTCCGGTAGAGCCTGTAGTATCATACAAATAACCGCTAAGAGATAAACCTTCTCCGCTAGCAAGAACTCTATCAGAAATATTTAAGACATCTAAATCTGCATTATAATAAGCTATACCACTTGCAGTATCACCATTAATGATACCTGTGGTATATCCTGCGCCAGTAACAGCAGACGTAATGTCATTAGAGCTAATATAAATTAAATCACTAAATGAACCTTTCTTTCCGTACCTATCAATAGGACGTATTTTGAAATAATATTCGTTATCAGGAGAAAGATTATATGAAAAATTAGGCTCGTAATTTGTAGATATGAACCCAGACAAATTAGTTGCCACTAAAGATCCTGTTATGCCCGTAATCTGTGTAGCGTATCCACTTGATTGTGGACCTGTTGGTCCACTTGGACCACTTGGACCGCTTGGACCACTTGGGCCATAATTTTCATAAACATAATAGCCGCCAGTTAAAGAAGTCGCATAAGTTCCTGTATAAATACCAGATCCATAATATCCCCCAGAAGGATAAAAATAAAATTGTTTACTATCAGGATCTATTTCAACCCCCAAATAAATCTTGTTTCCAGTAGTATTACCTGCTGCTATAGCTATTTCTGTTACAGGTGATTGACCTGTATAATAACCTCCGGGTAAAGAAGCTTGATTATCCAATATAATTGTGTGCTCTTTCCATTGAATACCTGTAGTATTGTAAACAGAAAATACAGGCTCTGAATTCGCGCCACTATAATAGTAATCTTGACCCCTGAATCTGTCCCCAGAATAAAATAAAGAATCTATCCTATTTTCTCCGCTACCATGAACATAATATTTAACATTTTTAATCGACTGGGAATCTATTGAAAATGAATCTTCTAGTTCTCTAGACCCACTTTGAAAAACAAAAACTTCATATTGAGTTTTGTCCAAAGTAAAATCTTTGTTTATCGATGCTTTAAAATAAGGTTTTATATCTTTATTTAAAGAATCTCTTTCTACAATCACTTTGCCTCTAAAACCAGAAGGTTTTATATTGTAATGTAAAGGATCTATTTCAAAAGGTTTTATCGACGAAGGATAAATATAAGCTGCTCCAGTGCCATAAACGTCTTCAGCGTAAAACCCATAGTAATAACCTGAATTTAATGGTGGCTGATGCTGGTATCTAAAATTGCTAACATCGCCATTGTCAGGCCTAATTTGCATTTTAGCAATTGGATTATTAGCAGATCCTGTTTCTAAAACATCAAAATTAGCTCCAGTTCCTATACACAAATGCAAAGCGTTGACACCTGAATTTTTAGAGAATTCCGGTAAGAAAACTATTTCTTTTCCTATATAGGCCGATAGCCCCGTGATATCTGGCCTTTCACAGGTCAAAAAGAAAATACCTGTATGTTTTCTACCATAATAATCATTTGAAACTACCTCAAATCTGAACCTTCTTTCATCTAACCCACTAAAGTAATCAAAATCATCTTTTAAACTATTAATATCTATCTCATAATAATTTTTATAGTATCCCGTCTCTAGCGTTGAAATAAGTAGACCAGTTTCATCTTTAATGCTTAAGTCAAAACCTGAGAAAAAATTTAAACTGGATAATTTTTGATTATCATAAACTTTATTGTTGGTAGGGTTATATAAGCTCCATTGTATATATGGGTTTTCTCTCCAAAAATCACCACTTGATATTAAAGCTCCCGCAGGTACGCCGCTTCCGCTGATAAACAACGGGTCAGAAGTTGGCGTTAAATTAGCAACATACGATGCGTCTGCAGCTGAATTTGTTACGGAAAACCCGGATACCTGTAAAGCTTGCCCAAAATCTTGAGGTGTTTGGGATAGATATTTAGTAAAACTCATATTTTTAAATATTCAATTGTTCTAATTTGAAATCCTTATCATATACATACACTTTATAACCGTAACCTTTTTCAGGAAATAAACTTCTATTTCCTAAAAATACAGAAAAACTTCTATTATCGCTACCATCTAGACAAAATCTTAAATTTTTACCCAAAACAAAAAAATCTACCACGTAACCACCAATATTACTTAAGTCTTCAGTGCCAAAATCAAAAGTTACTTCTAATTTTATGTCGTCATCGCTTTTTTCTTTAACAAAATAAGCATCGTAAATTTGATCATCTATATTTGCGTCAGAAGTAGTGAAACTATCACTTGCAACTGTCTTGGTTGGATAATCAGATAAACTAAATTTAAGCTCATCTGAGTTTTGATTTTCTTCTATGTTTTTATTTCTTTCTAAGGCTTCAAATTTAGTTGCATTATACATCATTGCTGTAATCATAAACTCATTTAACGCTTTTTCTTCCACAGACAACACACGATATTTTATTCCTTTTATATCATATCCTGTATTAGAATTTTCCACAGACCATATTGTTCCTCTGGTGATTAAATTAAAATCTGGGTCTGTTGTTTCATTTATGGTTACCACGTTGCCGTCAGACACTGATGCTATTGTAAAGTATTTGATTTGCGGGGTAGTTTGATTGTCAATTTCCGAATCTGTTATCCCTTTATTATTTGTGTTTTGCCTTTGTTTCGCTAAATTAGAAAGATCTTTAGAAGAAGTTGTAGATTTAGGCACCATAAAATATATTTTTTGACCAACAATATTTTCTTTTATGCCCTTGTCTAAAGTAACGCTTTTATCTCTAAAATTAATATTACTGATTCTACCTCCGTATCTATTGATTGATTTAAAATTATCTTGTATTAAAATAATATCTCCCGGCAATAAAATACTACCTTCCTGCCCTGTTGAAAACTGCACCACATCAGTTTCTGTTTGATTTGTATATAAAATCCAATCTGCGATTCTTTTGGCTTGGGATCGTGATGTTGTGCCTATTGCTACTACTTCTTGCTCATTATAGCCAAATTGCCTCAAAGCAGCAAAATCTTCAGCGTATGCGACTTTAGTTTTAAAATTGTCATCAGCATCGTTGTATCTAACAACAACACTGGAGGTTCTAGATGTTTTTGCGCTCCCTGTGTAACCAAAGCTACCCCCAACAACATTACTATTATTAAACATCAAAATTGGGTCCTTTAATTTATCTATAGATGGATAAACTAGCCCTTCATTCCAATAGGTTATACCTCTAAAAACAGCAGCAATATTATTAATAGTATTTAAAGCTTCGTCTTGCCCTGTGAATACAATGTTGCAAGCAAATCTCGGTTCTAAAATAGGTCTCTCATTTTCATATTGCCTAACTATATAACCAGATGTTACAGAAGAGTTTAAAGAATATGAATTGTAGTAATAATTATAAAAAATTGCAGACCTACTGTTTGATAAGTAAGATTCTGCTTGTTTATTAATTAACAAATCTATTAGCCATTTTTTAGCGCTCTGAGAAGAATTCCCTCTCTGATAAAGGTAAGCTCTTTTAAGTTCAGGATAATCAAAAAATATTTTATCCACCCCAAAATCTCTAACAATTTCAAATTTAAATACTAGCCCATCAATCCGTGTTTTTTTTATTATAGCTCTATAATTCAAATTTACATCTTCAGATGAACTATTTTTTAAATCTAAAAAACAAATTTCTGAGCCCACTTCAAATATAGACTGTAGATCCGTCCTTGTGTTTTCACTTGTAATAGGTATGCTAAATATAGCGGAAGAAGAGTCTGTAGAAAAACCTATTGGCGGTTGTAATCCAGTATTACCAGTTGGCAGCAATTCATCGCAATATTTACCAATAGAATATAAATTCCATTTATCTAGCATAGCTTGCTGAAAAGCATATTTCCCTAAACCATACCTATTGTTAGTAATGATATCGTACAAAATCCATGCTGGATTATCAGACCATTGTTTATTTGGGGCAAATGTGCCATTCCAGTTTCCAGAATATATTTTTGATTCAGGATCATAATTAGAGGGCACATTAATTTTTAAAAGTTTTAAATCATATGATCTTTTTGGTATTTGCCCAAATGCTGAAGCATCAAAAATATTAGCGATTAAAGTGCTATTCGGATACCTTAGCTTTTCTGATATATTTTCTACTATAGAATTTATAGCCAAACTTTTATCTCCCTGAACAAATGCTGGCCCAAAATCTCTATCAACTCTAGTCACTCTAACAAATCTATATTTCGTTCCGCCTGAATCAGGAAGAGGAATGTGATGACTTCTGATATATTCAGAAGAAGCCAAACCTCTAATAGAACAAACTACATAACCAACCGAACCACCTTCCCCTAGACTTAATTCATCGCCAACATGCCCCACCTCTATTACAAAAGTTACTCCAGCTGAATAAGCACTTCCACTGCTAGATTGATATCGTCCTGTATAAGCTACATTAATAACAACAGAATCTACATTATGATTTGTCACAGTATGAACAAAGGGAAATTCTGAATATATAAAATCAGGTTTATATATAGTTGGTATAACTGTATCATATGGATAACCACTCCTATTATTATCTCCATCTAAAAATTTTAATTCTTGACCTTTTACTGTCACGTTCTTTAAAGCTGTGTCAAAAACATTAGCAAATAATTGAACATTATAATTAAACGTCTGAGATGATTTAGCAAAAGACAAGCCCTGCGTTAGATCTGAAAAATGTAATTGGTCTTCTGTACCTAATCTTATTTCTGAAAAAGCTGTTCTATAATTATACGTATTTGTTTTAGTATTTTTTACTGGTGTGTCATTTAAATATATGCCTTTAAAATAATCGCTATTTTTATTTTGGTCGTTAGATAAAAAGATAGATTGCCCAAAAGCATCACATAAACCGTGAACTTCACCTTCCGATAAAATATCAACAGTTTGATAAAAAGAAGTAGATTCTTTTTTTAAATCTTTATGGTGAGCCACGGCTCTATCTATACCAACCATACCTAAATGTGGGCCTTGTGTGATAGTTGAAGCAAAAACTACAGATGGACATATTGTTTTAGGCCCTAAGTTATTCCATCGCGATATGAATGTGTCTAATTTTTCTTCGTGGCTCATATTAAATAGATCTAGCTAAAGCTGATGAAGTAATGTCTATTGAGTCTTCTGATGGAGATTCTTGGGTTATATTGTTAAACAACTTATCATAAAACCCTTGCCCTGAAGCTATCGCTTTATCTATACTTAACAAATTTACAGATATAACTGTAGATCCCACCTTAAAGCGACCATATCCAACAGGCACCGGAACACCCTGTCTAGTATTGTTTTCTGCTTGTGCAAAAATATAAGAGCTAGTTGAAGCTGTATCAGGGTCATCTGGAGCCAACAACTTACTCATCAATAAGCTCATCCCAATAGCAAAAGCAATATTGATGACTACGGCAGCAATAATAGCCCCAACACTTAATGTGCCAATTGATGTTGCAGTTGCGCTTAAAGCTATCATAAGAGTAAACCCCACTGCCCCCATCAAAATAGGCAAAATAACTACTTCTTTATTTTTTACGTTGACTAAATTAAAGTTTTTTTCCTGTACGGCTACGCCATCAACAAAAACGCTCATTGATCTTTTTTTATTTCTTGTTATGTAAGATTTAACTTTACCCGTATTAGCTTCTAGGGCAGAAAAGATCTCAGAGAGCTTACAGCAAGCAAACTGGTGTGTTTTACCTACTATTTCCCCAAATCGACCATGAATACTAACCTTTGTCATCCTTATATTATACACTTTTAAATGGAAAAATAAACTGACTTGAACGGATCTGCTCTAAAAAAACAAAAATTTTTATCTTGGACAGAATAGATAAGAGATGAGTGCTGATGATCATAAGCATACTCCACATCACAATCGCTTGGATCAGCAGATCCAAAAACATGAGAATGCCAAATAAAAAGCACGTTTTCTTTGCTTATAATATTAAAATATTTTCGAGAATCTATTTGAAAAAATAGATTTTTAATAGGATGTATATTCTCAAGAAAATAAAGATTCTTTGAGGTTGCTATTCCACAGCACTCAAAATCATATTCGCAGCAATAATTTTTTATTTGACTACAAAAACCATCAAAATCTATAAGATTCAATAGAGGGAAACCCTCCGAAAGATAATCCTTTTGTATATTCTCCATAGTGTTTGAATCTTATTTTGCACCCGTTGAGAGTTTTAGAGCATTGATCTGCTACCCAATATTCTTTTTCATAACGAGGGTCTTTTGCTGTAGAGCCATTATCTTTTATACAAACATAGAAAAAATTACATTGATCATCTGTATTTTCCAGTGTGTCACTTAAACCTATTTTGCTTAATATTTTTACAGCTGGCCTCATTATAACCACATCACCTTTAACATAATTGGTTATAGTTTTATCGTAATCGCCACGAAATTGGATACTTGTTAAATTATAACCATTTTTTTCAAAAAGTAATTTATCCTTATCATCTGCCAAAGGTATACCTAAATTACCGTTATTTCCAAAAATAGTTGCAGCTGTTTGCAAACCCAAAATTTTTTGTTCATCAAAATCTGTCAATTGGCCATATCTGCAACCCGCGCCCCGATATTTCCAAGGGCAACAATTAGCAATCATAACCCTAGCTGGAAGTTTTGCCCCCTCATACTCAAGAGGAGAAATAAGCTCAAATTCAACATAAAACTTATTTTCTTGACTTTTTTTATTCACAATAAACTGATCATCAGAAAAACGAGCCTCAGGGTCCGGTATTGCGAAAGGATTAAAATTATTAGGGAAATTTGCTGCATCAATATATTTCAAAAAAGTTCTTTTTCTGATAAATAAATGACCTACTAAATCTTGTCTTCTTTTTAGTATATCACTCATCAAACCATCTAGATTGGCAACTGTTAGCGTTGGACGAGGCATTCGACCATCACCTTTCTTTTCAAACCCATTAGCATCAACAGGTAACGAATAATAGGTTTTACCATCAAAAATAAGATTAGAAGCCGAAACTATACCGGGATGAAACCTAAAAAGACCATCTTGTTCGCCTAAATCTAGTTCGTATAATTCTATGATAGTATCTGGCAATAAATCTAATAAAGATGCATTAAATGATTGAGTTGACATGATTTATTTTTTATTTTATGATGTTAGCTTAAAGTAACCTGCGAATCCCGTTTCATCTTCCACTTTATTATTAGAAGTTGTAGTATCAATATCCTCTGTAGTTATTATATTTATATTCATCATAGCTCTTTGTCTAAGATACAAATAAACGGCATTCCTTTCTTCATTTTTTAACTGTTTATTATAAATAATAATATCTGATACACTAAAACTTGATGTTCCATTATTTGCGCCAATTATTGGATTTATATCAAATTTGAAAGATTCTTGATTTGATAATTCTTTGGCTCCCTTGCTTATATTATTTATAAAGCTTTTATAAACTAATTTTCTTCCATCTTTTGATGCAGCAACATTATAAACAAAAGCATATGATGGCATTAATTCATCTGCATTTTCAGAAGTACTAGTTTCCACAGAGTAATTATTTCCTCTATTCGGCATACCGGTGGATTCTTTAATCTCGCTACTCGCGTTATATAAATAACTGACATTATTATTACTATTAAACTTAGTAAAACTCAGATTCTGGCTGCGGATTTTTTTATTATCCGCATTAAATTGCCTTTTGGAGCCAAATGAATCTGGAAAAACTAAATAAAATATATCAAATGCTTCGGTATTATTAGTTAAAGTATAATCTGTTGAATTGTTATAAATTCCATTTATAACTGCAGAAGCTAAATTGTCAAATTGTATACATGGCTTTCCATTGAAGCGGGATACTGCATTGTCACTAGCAGCGACATTGTAAAATTTTGGTTTATTAGTAGCATCACCAACAATCTGAACAGCAACAGCAGAAAGCGCAGAATTTTTCGCAGCAGCTACCCACGTTTCCACATCTTGCCCATTTGTGGCATCAGTTGTTCCGGTGTTATAAACCGTTGTGCTAGCATCCCATCTCGCTATAAAATTACCGATATTTTCAGGTTGAAAATCTGAATTAGGAAAAAACAATGCACCAATTAAGTTACTTGTTGTGTATGCGCTACTAGCTGATTTAACAGCAAATCCTCCTCGACCTCCTAATTTCCCTACTTCGTCATTACTTGTGCTACTAATTACCGTAAATAAACCATCATCAAAAGAGCTGTCTGGTGCCCTATCTCCATATTGACCAAAAGCACCTCCTGCACCCCCCTGCGAAATTTGATAATTTAAGTTGAATGACCTGCCAGCTCCAGCTCTTTGTGTATTACCTTTATTTGTTTCGTTCCATGCTGTTTTCTGGTAAGTGTTTATGCCCTGTTGATAAGTTGAGCCGGGATCAGACTTAAATGATCCTTGCCCACCACCACCAAATCCAGCAGTTTGGATTCCAGCAAAATCACTAAAATCAAATTCTGCGAGCAAAGAATTTTTTCCACCAGCATTAATATCAAGTATTATTTTATTTTCAGATTTTGTCAAATAAACTGGTGTATTTAGATCAATGTCCCTGTCTTGCTTTGCTTGTCTAACCTGAGAAGCAGCTCTAGCCGCAAAAAGCCTATCCCCACCTCCACCTCCACCTCCTCCAGCATAAATACTAAAAATGCTTGGTAAATATATTCTAAAATTATTTATACCGCTAGCTATCTCAATAGCATTCCCCCCTACACCACCGTCTGTACTTTTTCCGTATTGCGCTGGTTGAATATCAAAACTAATACCGCCACCAGAAGAAGGAGAGTCGGTCCATACTACTTTAGCTATTCCAGCATTACCCCCTACACCACCAAGGCCAATTATTTTAGCATTGTTTTTTAAATACAGATTCATCTGTAACTCCGAACCTAAACTAGGACCAACATTAACCACTGCCCCTGTTTTTATAGCTGGGGCTGGAATTTTCGGACTATTACTAAGTAATTGTTCATATTTACTAGAACCAATAGTGCTATTTTCATCAATAATAAAATGAACACCAGTGTAATAATCTAAGAAATTTGATTTACTTATATTTCTTTTGTTGATTTCTGTTTCAAATCTGTCTTTTAAAATTACATTTGACTCACCATCTTGTAAATATATTTCCAGTGCGCCTTTTTCAGCAGTTGACAATTTTATTGTGGGATCAGGATTATCTCCGGGCTCTAAATTAGTAGACCCGGAAACTAAACCTGTTAAAACATCATTACTAACACTTTGAGAAAATGAGTCTACACCACTACAATAAACCCAGTCAGAATAAGAAATTAAAGTGCTAGTGTTTGAACTGTCATAATGCTCTCCTCTTATTCTGTAGTAGTAATCTGTGCTTGCTGTTAAATTAGTATCAGAATATGTATTATAACCATCAATTCCCGTAGGAGTACCATAGTAAAAAGAATTTAAATACGTTCCACCCACAGCAGGAGGCAATGTTGTTGGGCGATCTATTTTTGGTATTTCTATCGTTGTTAATGCGCTCCAATTTTGAGTAGCATCAGTAGATCTTTCTATTTTGTATTTTTCAAAATAATAACCCGTCGGAGGATTGACCCATCTTAGATCATGATAATAAACACCAAAATCATCTTTTTGTCCGGTTATTCCTAAAAATTTCTGAGGATGAGCTGGAGTTAATTCTGATGTACTACCAAAATGACCTGTTACATATCCTGTTAAATTGACCCGTATAACGCCTAATTCAGGTTGACCAGCATAATAAGTACGATCTTGAGTTCCATCTATTTCTGATATAAAACTCAAATTTATTGCTGTGTTATAAGAACCAGTTCCTGCTGGACCAGTAATTGGGGATTGAGGACCTGATGTAGACTTTAAGCCATAAAAATCAAAAGGAATGAATTTAGTAGATCCAGCTAATATAGTTACTCTTCTATCATCATTCACATCATAAGTTCCACTTATAAAATCATAAGTTTGATCAAAGTTATGGGCAGAGCTATCCAGCTCTAATGTCATTCTTACAGATGTTGTTCCGCTATTTGTTAAATAAAAACCCGTGCGTATTGCAAAACCTGTTTGCACAGCAAACTCCATCCCAGTTACTCCAATGTAACCGGTGCCTTCTGCTCTTTGTGTGACTGCTGTAGGTATACTCATGATAAGAAAGGATCAATTGTAATTAAATTTAAAAAATCTACTTCATAAGAAGTATAATCTATAGGCTGTTGTTTAAACTTTACTGATATATCATTATTATCTTTGAATTTTAAAGTGTGAGTCCATGATGTACATAAAAACGCTTTTGTTTTATTGTATGGAGCTGGAGGAGTAAATAAAAATTGATCATAACCTCTGTGCTTCTCTAAAAAATGTAGAATAGCTTTAGCTTCTTTGTCTGACCTGCTTGTGAATGTTATATCTAAATTCAATAAAGATTTATTTAATCCATCTTCTACTCTTACTAAATAATCATTTTGAAAATTTTGCTTGTAAAATCTTGGCGCTTCATTAAAAGATATGCCTTTATTTATTGGCCAATAAAATTGTTTTTTAGTCCATAGTGTATTGTTACCTATTGGGCCATTGTCATTTGTCGCTGTAGTTTCTGCATCTCCTGTGTAATAATACCATCCAGAAGTTGCTATTGTGAAATTAGTTCCGCTGCCATACACAATATCATCTTTTGAGTATGTGTTTCCTGCGGCCCAAAATCCACTCGTATTACTAAATGGAATATAAAAATCTTTCCAGTCTGTTGTGGATCTATCTTCATTATGCAATGCTAAGCCAATATTATTAACATCAGGATATTCTAAAGAGTTATCAAATGTTTCTACAAAAAATTCTAACTCTTGATTGTATGGCTCAAATGGAGTCCAGTATATACCTGTGTAACCACCACTTGGCTTAGCCCCCTTATTAAATGAGTCTTCAAGTAAATGAATAACAGCTTTAGCTTCTTTATCTGATCTTTTACTGAGAGGTATATTAAATTTTGCTTTTATTGCATTTTCAGACTTATTTAAATGGTTGAAATACCCATCTCCATAGTTGATATCATAGTAATGATTTTTAAACTCAACAGAAGCTCCATAAGATACTTCGTTAAAAAACTTATTTGTCCACGGGCTATTATCACCGGTAGGAGTATTGTGTATTGTTGAAGATGCCGCTGCACCAGTATAATAATAGTGTCCTGATACATTTTGTGCAGCAGGATATTCTGTGCTACCAGTTGTGTAGCCACTATAATATACAATATCAAATTTAGAATAAGAATTTCCAAGCTCAAAAGCTGATACGTTAGCTATATTTGTTTCTCCAGAATTTAAAATCATACAGCAGCCTTACCTGTTAAATATTCTTGCGAAACAGAAAGAGAACCTTCCATAAACCCGTTAGCTGCTGCAGACAAATCATTTTGATAAATTTGACCTGTGCAACCAAATTCTGTCAATGGCGACTCTCCATACACATCATAAATTTTAATTACGACTCCCGCATTAGTACCAGTAAAAGATATTGCATTTCCAAAATCTTCGCCTTTTACAGACATATTGATAATAACATTTTCTTTTGTCACCCTGTAAGGAACCTCATTGCCAATTGTTACTACAGGATTTCTATCTGCTTTTACAGAATAATCAAAAGACATCTGTTTGTTTATACCAATATCATCTCCAGCTAAAAACGATCTTAAACCATGACCAATTGGAACTTCTTCTTGAATAGAACTGTAAGATTCAAAGTCTGAATCTGATCTACCATTGTCATTTAAAGACCCTAAAGATCCGTACAAATCTATTTCTGATTGAAATAAAATAGGTTGAAATGGAGCCACAGAAAAACTCAAAGATCTAACAAATCCGCTTTCAAAACTAAGACCTGCAAAAGATCCATTAAAAGCTTCTCCGGTATGTTCTATAGCTGTCAAAGGATTTAAAAAATCATGAAAATCACCTGTACAATAATGAGAAAAACTTAATGTACCTTTTGTTGGCCCTTGTGGCGCATAACGAATAACAGAACCCGTCACATCTGTAACTGGCTCTAAAGAAGCGCTAAAAGATAAAGTAGCATTCTCAGCAAAAATACTGGTGTTTGCTATCTTAAGTAACGCTTTTTCGTATTTTATAAATTTTGTTGCCATTAGGTTATATCGAATTCATAAACAAAAGTAAGACTGGCTCCATTATATCTACCACTTGGAGCGCACCATGCTATGGTGGCTGTTGATTCAGCAGTAAATTCAAGGTAAGATTCTGAAGAGCTATCAATACTAAAAGTTAAAATGCAATTATCAGAAGCTGAAGCACTATCAAAAGATGCTGTTAAGTAACCAGCATTAACACCATTATTGCTAGACTCAAAAGACAAACAAGTCGCACCTTGCGCAGTAGCATCTACGTTGAAATTTCCATAAGCTGCTATTAATTTACCCGCATAAGGCATAACTGATTTCGCAATTTCATCAGAAGTTTCAGGGTAAGGATTGCCACTATTTGGATCAGTAATAGCAGAATAAGAATCGATTCTAGGATCTATATTTATAGCTGGCATATAAGCCGTAATACCCGTATTATTGAAACATTTTAATGGATGAGTAAAAACTTGGACAAATCTCCCGGTATTATGCCCAGAATTAGTTTTGTTATGAGTGTTGATGCCATGAGCTAAATATGCACACCCCCCAGTATCAACATAA
>Ga0208645_1001967_pt1 | contig 16941 bp, 24 predicted proteins | sample VirMetDEL_Sep_01_FD_184519 | JGI IMG/M metagenome (GOLD analysis project Ga0208645, IMG submission 184519) | Aqueous microbial communities from the Delaware River and Bay under freshwater to marine salinity gradient to study organic matter... | ecosystem: Environmental > Aquatic > Marine >... | reverse complement strand
TATTTTTATGTCCGCTGCTATGCCTTGCGCGTGTGTTCCCGGTATCTCTTTTACAGCCTCTATCGGGTGGTCAGGGCTTCTGTAGCCGCTGGTGATAACAAAAGGAAACCCGCAGGCTTCCCTGAGTGCATCTAACTTGTCTAAAAAAGCCTGCTCCATACGGTTCTCACCTGTATGTTGACAGTCAAACTCTGCTTTATTGAAATAGTTCATGTATTAGTTGTTGTATATCGTTCTTAATCTCGCGGATCTTGGACTGCAACAACTGTATCTTCTTCTTGGTTTGTCTCTTCAACTCCCTGCGTAATAGACGTAGCTCCAACACCAGTGATGTTAATCTGTATTGCATTTCTTCCCGCATCTTTTACTATATCCTTTTCAAATGCAGCAACAGGAAGAATACGATCCATTACTAGCTTCCAAGCTGCCGCTTGATTTTTATGGTCAGGGTCTGTGGCTGCTTCAAAGATTGCATCCATGACTGCACGAGAGCGTGGTGAGTTCAACATACGAGCTTTGTACTCGTTAATTATGGCTGCATCGCCTTTAGGACGACCAACTGCTCCTCTAGAACCTTTCTTTTTACTAGAAACAGAAGACTTCTTTGGGCGACCAACAGGATTCTTACGTTCTGTGTCGTTATCCATACTGTATAGATCCTTACCTAGTAGGCTTTTAGGTTTGTTTCTTATACTTGTTGTTTTTTATCTTACATTATAGTTAATATTATAACATACTTTTCTATGAAAGTCAAGATAAATCTATGTAGAAGGAGAAATATTTACAGTTTGTAGGGAAAAACTCTAGATTTACAGTGCAGATTACCTGTGCATTTACAGTGCAGACTACTTTTTTATAACAAATTGATATATAAGGACAATTAACAACAACTACCATGGCCTAATTTGACTCTTTTTTGTGTCTGTGTGGTACCACCGCCGCGTAGCACTGCAAAATCCCTCCCCCGGTGCCAAAATAGAACGCTGTACAGATATACAGTACTGGATATTTATACAGGCAATGCTGTGTGAGCGAGAATGAGAGTCTGGGAAGGTGCTACATAGGCCCAACACTAACGACCGTCAGAGAGCGATTCAGAGACTCTGATGGCCATCAATGTTAAATGCGTTTAACAATAAAAAAGTTGTTGACGTTTCCGTTTTATTCATTCACACTCTATGCATGGTGGTATATCCCACTGACTATTCAAAGGTATATGACATGACAAATTCAGCTAATGTAAAAACTGACGTACTCGCCGACGTTCGCATGGCAGGACAAAGGTTTGCCGAGTTTAAACTGGCTCATGACAAGCGCATCGCTCCGGCACTTTTAGAGCACGCCAAAACAGTCAGCACTCAGCAAGATGTCGACGCGTTCTGCGACGGATACGCGGAGACGTTAACGGGCACTGACGGATCAAAACGCGCGCAGAAAAGCATGGTGCGAACGATCCTGAAGGTATTGACCGCGACAGATGAAAAGCTCAACACCTATCACAAACTCAAAAAGCCCGGCGATGGTCGCAAGGTACTTGATAAAGCCATGTTGAAGTCGGTAGGCATTGACGCGCTATCAAAAGCTCTCAGAGTACCACCAAACAAGTCTGACGCGGCTAACGATGCCGAGCCCGAAGGCGACGGTGATAGCGGCACCAATGAAACCCAAAGCGCATTGCAAGCATGGTGGGACGAATGCATCAAGAAAGGCCACAGTGACAAATACGGTCTGACAAATGACGAAATGCTCGCATTCATTGCGCAGGTCATCGCTAAATGAACCCTGACATCGCATGGCCGCTCATCATCGCCGGTCTTATTCTCATCGGGTATTTTGAGATAATCGAAGACTAGCCAAACCAGCACCAACAAAACCCTGCCAGAAATGGTGGGGTTTTTTTATGCCTGTAATCCTGCCTGTATCGCTCTCTCAGCGACGCTATACCAGCACCCTATACCCTACCATTACCCGCGATAACGTCGCTCACAGCGCCATACAGAGCCTCTAATTTGACATGGGCCATATGCTGTGCGATAATATATACACGGTCGGGCTATAACGTCCGGTCATAACAGCGATTGTTAAATGCGTTTAACAAAGGAGATGATGATATGTACACGATTAATAAAACCGAGGCACCAAACCCACTTAACGTACGCGGTCGCGGTAGCTATTGGCGCGACTTGTTCGAGACAATGACGCGAAACGATTGGATACGTATACCGAAAGAGCATCATGGCAGGGCATCAGCGGCGGCAAGCGCATACCTCAAAGGTCGATACTCTTTGTACCGTATTGATGATGGGTCGAGCGACTACTGCTTGTTGAAGTTACGATGATGGTCAGTGTATCCAAGATGAGTGGTAAGTTGGCGGGTATTCCTGCCATCAATACCAACACGGCAACCAACGCGTACTGTGTCAAGCAGTATGAGAGTGGTGGGAAAGATAATATTTGTACGATGTGCTACAGCCAGCGGATGCTGAGTACCTATCGTAAGAATTGTCAACCATCATTCCAGCGCAATAGTGACATACTTAGTAGTGATAGGGGTGTTGACATTCCCAAGATCAACGCTGCATTCGTGCGGTTTCATGGTCACGGAGAGCTTATCAATGACACCCACTTCCTCAATCTGTGTGACATAGCGGAGAGTAATGGTCACTGTACGTTTGCACTGTGGACTAAGCGAGTTGACATAGTGCGTCCGAACAGGCATCATGTACCTGAGAATATGATTCTTGTTTACAGTAATCCGAAGATTGATCGCGTGATGCGTAAGCCACCTCGTGGTTTTCATCGCGTGTTCAACAACGTCACGACAAAGTATCGTGGTGACGCTAACTGCACGGGGCAGAAGTGTATCGACTGCCAGTTGTGCTACAAGTTCGACACGGCATCAGTCATTGTCGAGCACGTTAAGTAGTTAAATGCGTTTAACATTTAAGGAGAAATATCATGGGTTGGAGAAATAGTTACATTGAAGTAACCACAGAGATTGATCTTAATAATTATGACGAAGAGATCATGGAGTACGTGGAGCCTGACAACATCAGTGATGCCCTCGACATGATGGAGGGTTGGGGCTACAGTGATGGTGACATTCTTGAGCATATGCTTGAGGGTATGGATGACTCTTTGTTCTTGGAGAAGGTGTCGAACATACTCACGGTGGAGACTGCACTGCAACTGGTCAAGGATGTGTACCAGTTTGGTCATGAGATTCAGGTGCGTAACCTGACTGCCAAGGAGAACCAGATCAAGGAGTTGAAGCAGAGAGTTGACGATCTGTTGGCGTTGAACCATACTGTAATCACCGAACAGAAGGAGGAGACTACACATGAGTCCTGATCTACTGGTAGAGCTGCGTAACTTCAGACAAAACTTGCGTGATCTGAAGGCTGACAACCTGAGACAGATGCGTAAGTACAAGCGTGATAGGTTTGATACTAGCTTAGGATCTTTCATGCACGGCATGGCCTTGGGTAAGACAGCGGCGCTGGAACACCTTGATCGAATGATAAGTGTGTTGGAGGGAAGCAATGATACACAGAACGTTTGACACAGAACTTGACTGCCCGTGGATGACAGTATGTGCCACGGTCAAGTATTCGTTTGACGAGACGACAGGTATGGTTGATGATTACTTCATCCGAGTACGTGGTCAGCCTGTTACTGATTGGTTCAACTCGTCTTACATTTATGATCTTATTGCAGATGACATGGAGGAGAGAAGCTGATGGTAGTTGTATTCGACAACAAGTATCCAGAGTATGCAGCACCGTGTGAACGGCCTGTGCTTCAGAAGCTGGTAGACATATGCCTGTGGGATGATGGTAAGGTGTCTATCTGGGACGGTGAAGAGCTGGCTGTGCAGGGGTGTAGTAACAAACTACACATCCTGAAGAACCTAGCGCAGACTGACATGGATCAGCTTGAGGCATACGACAAGGACGGTAACTGTCGTGGGTGGTTCTCGTTGATCTACAACAACGGCTCTGAGCGTGAGCCTATGATTGTAATCTCTGACTACAGCGTAAACGACTGGACGGAGAACGTGTACCGTAAATTAGACGAAGCCTTTGGAGGTGTTGAGGTATGACGTATCACATAATGCCTGATGAAGACTTTGGTAAACATGACATGGAAATATGGAGGAAAGTCAAAAGGTTAGGTGACTTCAAACCAGAGGATGGAGTGAAGTATGTCGTGCGAAAGGGCGTCAAGAAGAAACCCTTTGACAAGTGGACTATCTACGAAGGTGTCAATGGTAAGCTAGTGCCTACTAACTTCTGTTACATTTATGAACTAACCAATCTCTTAGGGAGCGACATAGGGTGAGAGACGGTATGACACACGCGCAGATAGCAGAGGTGTTGGGCATCTCGCGTGAATCAGTACGCAACATCGAACGCAGAGCACTGTGGAAACTCAAACGATCAGGTAAACTGGAACAGTTTTTGTGTTTACTTGAGATGGAAGTTGAGGAGTACTATGGTGAGCAGGGACGGAGAGTTAAACAGTGTGAATAGTACATTACCTTTTTCTTTTGAAATGTGTTATACTCTCTATATAGATAACTAAGTATTAATATTATTACTAATACTATTACTAATACATAGGAACTACATATGACTAAAGACCAGATGATTGAGGAGCTAGTTGAATATGGTGTGTTTCACGTACCAGCCAGCACGTTGATGAATATGTTTATCCAGAGTCAGCGTGAGTTGTTATCTGAACTCAGCGAAGAAGAGATAACTGAGCAATACACCAGTCTGTTTGGAGAAGAGGAGTCGATACACTGATGGCATTCGTAAAGCTACACCAAGAGTGCGATGACTGTGGTTCTAGTGATGCGTTGTCTTACAACGAGGATGGATCCAGTTATTGTTTTGCTTGTGCTAAGTTCACCCCGTCAGAGGCCACAGGAGGCTCTGTGAGCAACATTAAGGAACGAGTAGTGCCCGGACAAGGGTTCGACAAAGCGGCCTTCACAGAGCCATACAGAGGCTTTCAGGACAGGGGTCTAACTGCCGATACCATGTCGGCGTACTCAGCCCAGCAGAAAGCTGGCAATGTATTGTTTGGTTATCACACACCACAAGGTGAGCTAGTGGCTGTGAAGACTAGGTATCCAGACAAGCAGTTCAAGATTGGTGGGGATTGGAAGAAGGCTGGACTGTATGGTCAGCATCTGTTCCCTACTGGTGGTCAATACATAACCGTAGTGGAGGGAGAGTTCGATGCCTTGGCAGCCTATCAAATGTTTGGTGGCAAGTATCCTGTTGTGTCTATTCGTAATGGTGCCCAAGGTGCTGCTGCTGATTGCCGCAGAGCCTACGACTTTCTGGATCAGTACGATCATATTATCTTTTGCTTTGACAACGACGATCATGGCCGCGCTGCTGCTCTAGAATGTGCTGATATCTTTGGTGGCAAGTCTAGGATCTATCATCATGGTGAGCACAAGGATGCATGTGACTACCTGCTGAACGCAGACAAGGATGAGTTTGTTAAGCGATGGTGGGCAGCGAAGACCTACACACCTGATGGCATGGTGATGTTGGGTTCTCTACGTGAGGCGTTGAAGAAACCCTTGGAGGAGGCAGAGGTACGCTACCCATACAAGGGACTTGACGACATGACGTTTGGTGTACGTCCGACTGAGCTTGTCACCATCTGTGCTGGCTCTGGTCTAGGTAAGTCTACGTTCATGCGTGAGCTAGTGTTCTCCATACTTGGGCAGACCAACGACAGGGTGGGACTAGCCTTCCTTGAAGAGACACCAGACAGGACAGCGCGTGGTCTAGTAGGACTACAGATCAACAAGCCTATCCACCTTCCGGGCTGTGACTACTCAGCCAGTGAGGTAGACCAAGTGTTCGACAGCCTTGACCTTGATGACCGTGTTGTGCTGTGGGATACCTTTGGCTCCAACAAGATAGAGAACGTGTTGGCTAGGTTCAGGTATCAGATCAAGGTGCTGGGTGTTCAGTACATTGTGCTGGATCACATCTCAATACTGGTGTCGGATCAGGACAACGGTGATGAACGTAAGGCTATCGACGAGATCATGACCAAGCTACGTATGTTCTGTCAGGAGATGCGTGTGTGTATGTTTGTTGTGTCACACCTGAAGCGGCCTGATGGTAAGGGACATGAGGACGGTGCATACACCAGCCTTGGACAGCTACGTGGTTCAGCAGCGATAGCACAGCTGAGTGATATCGTGTTAGGATTAGAGCGTAACGCACAGGCAGAAGATCCTATGGTACGTAACACCACCAACGTGCGTGTACTCAAGAATAGATTCAGTGGCATGACAGGCCCAGCTACGTCGCTGATGTATAACAAAGATACGGGGAGACTCTCAGAGGTATTTGAATGAGATGTGTAGCTTGTGATAAGGTGTTAAGTAACTACGAACTGACCAAGAAGTTTAGTGTTAGTGGTGAGTTTGTTGATATGTGCAACGAGTGTAGTCGATTCCTTGTTGATGATGACTTGACAGCGGTAGGTAATCTAGACTATGCTGACTTATATGATCTTGAGGAGATTAAATATGTCGAAGATGAGCAGTTGGATTATGGCACAAGAACAGAATATGGAGATGAGGGAGAATGGTTATGAACTCTCAAGTAGACAAACGCTTGATCTCGCCTACTACGAATACTGTGTTTATAGACATAGAGGCAGACGGCCTGAACCCTACGAAGATACACTGCGTGGTTACAAAGAGATCGAACGAAGCTCACTTGATCCACTTATCTAGACGGAGCTTAATGGATGAACTGGCAAAGGGTGGATCGATATGCGGGCATAACCTTATTGGGTATGATGTTCCTGTCCTTAACAGGCTATGGGGTACACGCATTCCAGAATACAGAGTTGTGGACACACTCGTACTTTCTCGTTTGTTTCATCCCGATTTGGATGGTGGTCACAGCCTCGCTGCTTGGGGAACTAGGCTCGGGTTTCCTAAAGGTGAGCATACGGATTGGGAAGAACTCTCTGATGAAATGGTGGAGTACTGCAAAAGAGATGTTGACGTAACCGAACGTCTGCACAATGCGCTCATGTCACAGATGCAGATGTTTGGATTCACTAAACATTGTGTTGATCTGGAACACAGCGTTGCGTTTATCTGTAGGGATCAGGAAGAGAACGGGTTTGAGTTTGACAAGGACGGTGCAGTCAAGCTGTACGACGAACTGATTACCCGTATGACTAGGATAGAGAACGACCTACAACAAGTGTTCCCACCCATAGTAGAGGAGAGGTACAGTGACAAGACAGGTAAGAAACTCAAGGACAAAGTTACGGTATTCAATGTCGGTAGTAGACAACAAATTGCAGAGCGGCTTGTTGGCAAGGGTGCTGTGTGGAAGGAACTCACTCCCGCAGGAAAACCGAAAGTCGATGAGGCGACACTTAAAAAGCAGACTCACATTCCAGAGGCAAAGATCATACTACGTTATCTTCTCTGCCAGAAACGAGCCTCTCAAGTTGACTCGTGGATTAAAGCAGTTGGCGAAGACAAGAGAATACATGGCAGAGTCAGGCACATCGGCGCTGTCACCGGACGGATGGCGCACTCCTCTCCGAACATGGCTCAAGTGCCTGCTGTAAGGGCTGAGTATGGTAAGCAGTGTCGTGAGCTGTTCACCGTTCCAGAAGGCCGTGTTCTTGTTGGTGCTGATGCCAGCGGTCTTGAACTACGTATGCTTGCACACTACATGGATGATGAATCCTACACCAACGAGATACTATCAGGTGATATACACACAGCTAACCAGACAGCCGCAGGACTAGAGACAAGAGATCAGGCTAAGACATTCATCTATGCGTTCCTGTACGGTGCAGGTGATGCGAAGATAGGCAGTGTCGTAGGAGGCAGTGCCGCACACGGTAAGCGTCTCAAGGCAGCATTCCTAAAGAACACACCTGCGCTGGCAAAGCTGCGGTCAAAGGTTATGACTGATGCAGAGACAGGGTTCTTAACTGGACTGGATGGCAGACGTATACGTGTACGATCACAACACGCAGCACTCAACACACTACTGCAAGGTGCCGGTGCTGTAGTGATGAAGCAGGCCATCGTCATCCTGTATGATTTGTTGGAACGTGTTAACTTCAAGCTGGTTGCACAGGTACACGATGAGTGGCAGATAGAATGCAAACCAGAAGATGCAGACTTCATTGGTAAGTCTTGCGTCAACGCAATGGTATTCGCAGGTGAACTCCTGCAACTGAACTGTCCGCTGGACGGAGAGTATAGAGTTGGTACTAGTTGGTGCGATACTCACTAGCACAATTCTATTTTATGTGGTATAATATTATGGTAAGTTTAATCAACGGAGATATTTCGTATGTCTAATGAAGCACCCAACGTAATGGTAAAGTGTGACTTGTTCTGGCCTAACCTGACTCACAAGAATGAGTTAGCTGGTAAGTACACAGTTGATCTTGCCAACCTTTCTGACGCTGCGGTCATTGCGTTGGAAGACATGGGTATCAGTATCAACAACAAAGGAGATGAGCGTGGATCGTACATCACCTGTAAATCTAACAACAAGTACCGAGCATTCAACCCAGACGGATCTGAGATGCTCATCAAGGGACGCACACCCCGAGACGACATGGACGACCCAGAAGCGGGAGTCATTGTGGGTAATGGTTCCAAAGCCAAGTGCCTCATCGGGTATTACGATTGGGAGTACCTCAAGAAGAAAGGTCGTAGTGCCACACTCAAGCGTCTTGTGATTGATGAGGTTGTAGAGTACGCACCGGAAGTCGAAGAGATGGAAGCTCTGTGATACTGATTGATGGTGATATGTTGGTATACCGTGTAGGGTTTGCCTGTGACGAAGAGACTGAAGACGTTGCAACGCAGACCCTAGACAACTACCTGTCCGAGATGGTCATGGATTTGTCTAAGCACTATACATCCAGCATTGTGTACCTAACGGGTAAGGGTAACTTCAGGGACGAGGTTGCCGTTACCCTACCCTACAAAGGTAATCGTTCTGACAAGCGAGTACCAGTACACAAGAATCTGTTACGTGAGTTCATGGTGTCAGAATGGAACGCACAGGTTGTCAATGGCATGGAAGCTGATGATGCTATTGCAATGAAAGCGACTGAGCTAGACCACGATGTTATTATCTGCTCACTAGATAAAGACTTCAAACAGATCCCTTGCCGTATGTATGACTACACCAAGAAAATGTTAAATGCATTTAACAAAGAAGATGCTATGCGCTGGTTGTACAAGCAGGCGCTGATGGGTGACAGGGTTGACAACATCCCCGGCATCCACGGTATCGGTCCTAAGAAAGCAGACAAGATCATTGACCCATGCACAACAGAGTGGGAGTGTTACAGTGCTTGTCTTACTAACTATTGGGACAACGATCTGGATGAAGACAGACTGATGGAGAGTCTACAGCTTCTGTATCTATTACGCTCAGACGATGACAAGTATGAGAAGCCCAGTGAAATATGATTCCAAGTTTGAGAAAGCAGCACATGAGATTATGCAGTGCTGCGAGTATCACCCAGAACAACGCATCTTTTATCTTGTTCCTAAGCACTATGAGCCTGACTTTGTTTACACAGACCGTGGTAAGACTGTCTACATAGAAGCAAAGGGGAGGTTCCGTACATCCGAGGAGGCGCGTAAGTATGTCATCATCGCAGAGACACTTGGGCCAAAGGAGGAGCTGGTATTTTTGTTCCAACGTCCCAAGACACCAATGCCGGGATCCAAAAGACGAAAGAACGGTACACGCTACACAATGGCAGAGTGGGCAGACAAGCAAGGGATCAGATGGTACACACTTGAAACAATACCAATCATATGGTCAAAAGGATGGACAAAATGACTAGACACCTAGTGATACCTGACACTCAGATTAAACCAGATCATCCTATCGATCATATGGTTTGGGCAGGACGCTACGCTGCTGCTACCAAGCCTGACGTTATCATACATCTGGGGGACCATTGGGATATGCCATCGTTGTCATCGTATGACGTTGGTAAGAAGTCGTTTGAAGGTAGACGTTACTCTGCTGATGTTGAAGCAGGCAACGAAGCTATGCAGGTATTCATGGACTGCATCAGAGCAGAGCAGTCACGTATGCGTAGGATGAAGAAGAAGGTATGGAAGCCTCGTCTTATCTTTACTCTAGGTAATCATGAGTACCGCATTGAACGTGCCGTGGAGAACGATGCAAAGCTAGAAGGACTGATGAGTTATGAGGATCTCAATCTCAGGGGCTGGGAAGTGTATCCGTATCTTCAGCCGCTTATTGTGGACGGTGTTGCTTATTGCCACTTTTTCACTAGCGGTGTCATGGGCAGGCCAGTCACTAATGCAAAGCTACTGCTCCAAAAGAAACATATGTCATGCATCATGGGACACGTACAAGACAGAGATATTGCATTCGACAGAAACGCAGCCGGTAAACGAATGACTTCTCTGTTTGCTGGCATCTACTATCAGCATGATGAGGAGTACCTTAACCCACAGACTAACGGATCATGGTCTGGTCTTTGGGTACTGAACGAAGTAGACAACGGCACATTTGATGAGATGCCTGTATCTATGACATACCTGCGGGGGAAGTACGGTGCTAACTCTTGACGAAATACTGGAACGAATAGCGTCACGCTATGATGAAGTAACTATCATGGAGGCGTTAGAGATTACGTCTGAAGAGTTAGTTGAACGGTTCGCTGACAAGGTGAACACAAACAGTTGGAAGTTTGATTTAGAAGAGGAACACTATGAGTAACGAGTGGACTACTTATACAGACGACAGCATCAACAATGCAACTCCTGAACAGTGGGACAAAGCAAGCAAGACGGTGTACGGTAAGCTATCACACCCAAGCAACGTAGCTACCCAACGTCAAGTAGGTGGCAATCATTACAACAAGTATGAGATACAACCAGTTGATTTTATTCTTGCGAACAAGTTGGATTGGTGCGAGGCCAACGCAGTAAAATACATTACCCGCTGGAAAGATAAGAACGGAGTAGAGGATTTACGTAAAGCTATCCACTACATTGAAATGCTAATACAGCGAGAGATAGGATGAAAATAGTTGAAGGTAATTTTGTAAGGAAAAAAGACGAAGATGTTAAAACCTCTGAGTTCCTAGCAGCACTGGCTATGCGTAGTGCTGAATACGAGAAGGAAAAAAGAGAGATTAAATGCGTTGTTGTCATGTACGAAGACGGTGAAGTGTTTGAACTAACAGCCACCGAACAATACCCTGATGGTGTATACTTACTACTTGGCCTAGCTAAAGCAGCAATAGAAAACGAAACATTAGGAATTACTTAGTGGATGGATAGCCCCTGTATAAAACAATGCAAGCTTATTAATAATAAATGCACAGGGTGTAACAGAACAGTAGAAGAAATAGTTAACTGGACAAGATACACAGACCAACAAAGGAGTAACATCATTGGACGCTTATCAACAATACATACACAAAAGCAGATACGCACGATACCTACCAGACGAGAATCGTAGGGAAACATGGGAAGAAACAGTCAATCGGTATGTCAACTACTGGGTAGACAAAGCAGACCTCAACGACTTTGATGTAGCAGAGCTGTTCAAAGCTATACATGATCTAGATGTAATGCCTTCTATGCGAGCATTAATGACTGCAGGTGAGGCACTAGATCGTGACAACGTAGCAGGGTTTAACTGTAGCTATCTTCCTATTGATCATCCCAAAGCATTTGATGAGATGATGTACGTGCTTATGTGCGGTACAGGCGTAGGCTTCAGCGTTGAACGGCAGTACATTGCAAAGTTGCCAGAAGTAGCGGAGACATTCCATGAAACCGATACAGTTATTAATGTTGCAGATTCGAAGATCGGATGGGCGAAATCGTTTAGGGAGCTGGTATCATTGCTGTACTCAGGTCAGATTCCCCAATGGGACATTAGCAGAGTACGACCTGCAGGTGCCACACTCAAGACTTTCGGAGGCCGTGCAAGTGGTCCTGAGCCTCTCGTCGATCTCTTCAAGTTCACAGTTGAACTCTTTCAAGGAGCTTCTGGACGACGCCTTACGTCCATTGAATGCCACGATCTTTGCTGCAAGATTGCTCAAATCGTCGTCGTCGGAGGGGTCAGACGAAGCGCTCTCATCAGTCTCAGCAACCTCACAGACGACAGACTCAGACGATGTAAGCATGGACAGTGGTACATAGATGAACCACAACGAGGGTTAGCTAATAACTCAGCGTGTTACACAGAGAAGCCTGACTTTGAGGCATTCTTAAATGAATGGACAAGTTTGTATGAATCGAAATCCGGAGAGCGAGGCGTCTTTTCTAGAGTGGCTAGTCAAAAACAAGCTGCAAGAAATGAGCGAAGAGATGCTACCTATGATTTTGGAACTAATCCATGTAGTGAAATCATCCTCCGACCCTATCAATTCTGCAACCTATCAGAAGTTGTTGTCAGGTCAACCGATACGCTCGCAAGCCTCAAACGAAAAGTACGTATTGCAGCTATCCTTGGAACTCTACAAGCTACGTTAACTGACTTTCGTTATCTACGTAACGTGTGGAAAACAAACACAGAGGAAGAAGCACTGTTGGGTGTAAGCCTTACGGGTATCATGGATCATCCTATCCTGTCAGGACGAGAAGACAAAGCTAAACTAAAGAAGTGGCTTACGGAGATGCGTAATGAAGCTATTGTTACCAACGAGCAATGGGCTAAGAGACTGGGGATTAAACCTTCTGTCGCTATTACTGCGATTAAGCCTAGCGGTACTGTTAGTCAGTTGGTCGATAGCGCTAGTGGTATCCATCCTCGTTATAGCACACAGTACATTCGACGAGTACGCGCAGATGCTCGTGATCCATTATGCTCCGTGTTAGAGGACGCTGGTGTCCCTGTGGAGGACGATCTAATGTCCCCCAGTACACGGGTATTCAGCTTCCCTATCGCGTCTCCTGAAGGCGCTGTGACGGCTTCAGACATGGGTGCTATGGAGCAGTTGGATCTGTGGGAGATATATCAGGACTACTGGTGTGAGCACAAACCGTCAATGACCTGTTACTATCGTGACAATGAGTTCCTAGAGGTGGGACAGTGGCTATACAACAAGTTTGATAAGGTGTCAGGTATTAGTTTCCTGCCTTATTCAGACCACACGTACCAGCAGGCACCTTATGAACCTATAGACAAGAAGACATACAACCAGTTAGTTAAGGACTTCCCAAAGGAAATATCGTGGGATATAGAAGAGGCCAGCGATATGACTGAGGGGTCACAGCAACTGGCCTGCACAGGTAACAACTGTGAGTTATGACATAAACAGTATGGAGTAACCTTCCCTTTTGCCTACGTCCTCTGGCTTATCCTTTGGGTCATGGGGCGTAGGTATTCCTTCAGCCTGCATCTTTTTAACACGGTCTTTAGAACGCTGACACATACTGTGATAGTCGATAGACGTATATGTTACTGTGTGTTTATCGTCATTCATTTTATTCGTCCTCTAGAATAACACTTAATGATTTACCCACTATAGGGAGAGACTTGATTGTATCGTCTGGTAACGGATCAGGTACTTCCCCTGCCATAACAGCCCTTGCAACATCAGCAGTATCTTCTAACACGTTAGCAGGAAGAGTAGCCCCTACAGGAGGCAGTATGTTGTTCATAAACGCTGTTGCAGGATCGCTCATAAACTTGTCATAGCCGTAGTCATTAGCACCCATTGCACCAAATGTAAGAACAGAACCTACCTGATACAACGCGCCTATAGCTGCCTGCTCTGGGTCTGGTGCTTCTCCTTTAACCACCTGCCGCGCTTCATTAACAAGACCATAACCACCACCAGACAGAACCATATACCTTGCTGCGTTTTGTAGGGCTTCTTTCTTGTTACCTGCCTGCCACTCTTTAATGATCCTCCGCTCCATCAAATCAAACTGCTTGATTGCAAAACCTTTGAGCATATAGAACAAACGAGCATTAGGATTAGCAAGACCAAACGCAGTTTGTGCAGCAGCATTGATGGGCTGTAGCCTGAACAAATCAAACATAACAAGATCACGTACCAACTCGCTGTTAGTGTTACCAGCAGCTATGTCTCGCTTCAGCTGGTCAATCTCTGGCTTGCTGAAACTGTACTGCCACTTAGTATCAAATGATCCGTTGTTGATGTCCTGTCTTGCTTTACGGAATGAAGCGCCCATAATCCTGCTTTTACCAAACTGATCTAGCTTGGAGAAACCTGACCAGTTCATAGACCACTCAAGCAGTGACTCACTAGCCTGTGCAAGATTCTCTAAGAACTTATTACCACTGATCTTATCACCTAGTAGCTTTTGATCTGTACCTTTGCGAGCCTTACGAACAAATTCACCAAAGACTTGTCGAGCTAGTCCCATGTCAGAAGTACTAAAATTAATACCATTACGTCCAAACAAAGAACCAAGTACATTACCCAGCCCCAACTCAAATGATGCGTTAAACAGATCATGCACGTTCATCAAAGCGCCATAGGGATTAGCAATAGTACCTACGTACCCAAGACTACGAATCATCTCTAGCTCGTGAGACATACCCTTGTTGGCGTTGATACCAAGGTCATCAATAATCTGCTTGGCGTTAGCAATCTGAGTATCAGACAGCCCTTCTCGCTTCAAAGCCTCTTCAATAATCCTGTCATCAAACAGCTTAAATGTACCTGCTTCTTTTGCTGCTGTCTCTTCCAGAGTCTTTTTACCTTGAGCAACAAGAGGCTTACCTGCAGTACGGAAACCTAACTGTTTACCTAACTCCATTCTTGTAAGAGTTTGACGTTGCCATCTCCAATGAGAATCGAATATATTTTCGTACTCTTTCTGTTTATCAGCAGGTCTTTCTGCATTCTTCTTACGCCACTCTGCCATTGAAGGACGTTGAATATTCTTAGAAGCTGCATCCTCTGCCTGTGCTTGTCCTTTCTGCCTAAAGGATCTAAGACTTGAATCCTTAGCAGTAGACGTTACATTAGAATGCATCCACAAACGAGACAGATCACCCGCTGTAACTTCTCTACGATACCGGCTAGAAAACTCTAGATTGTCATCAAAGAATTGATTGAGCCTACCTTCAGAGTCCTTACCTATCTTACCTTTGGCAATATTAATAGCTACCTGTAGTTGTTTTTCTCTAAATTCTTGAGTCAAACGGTTATTCATTACATCAAGCAAAGCATCATTAAACTTAACATTAGTTTGTGCAAGTTCACGGAACGGCTCCATACCTTTCCACATCTTATCCAACGCAGTCTGACCACGGATAACACGGTTCATACCACGAACAATACGTTGAGAAAAAGACTTACCTACTGTCTCTTCAGCAAGCGTAGCCAGAGGAGAGGCCAATCGTCTTAGCTTAACGATGGTACTCTGAGCTGCAGGGATAGTTATATTCTTATCTGCCGCCAGCCTACCTGTAGTCATATCAAGCAAATCTTGACGTAACAAAGATAATTCATCTAGATTTTCAAAAGGCTCGTTGATAGCTTCTCGCAATTCTTTGATTTGCTTATTAGAACGATAGACTTTGTTGAGCTGCTTCATGTTCACGCCCATCTCAATAGCAGCATCACGCATACGAGTGAGCATACTACCTAAGTCACTAGGCAAAGCACCTTGTCTGCCTATTACGTCACCTAAGTACTCTACCTCTCGCATAAGAAGCTGGGTAGCTAACTCATCGTCAGTAATGGCGGCATCAGGACGCTCTACTTTTGCCTGTTGAATTAGTTGTTCTTGTAAGTCAGCCTTCTGAGCATTGAGTTCATCAACAGAATTTACTTGGCGTCCAAGATTAGGATCAAAAATACTATCAAAAATGCGTCCAACAATAGCGCCACCAGCACCGTAGTACAGACCTTTCTCCAGCCTGTCTTCTACGTCTTCACCTACGCCAATACCATACGCACCAGTTTCTGCACCGCCAGCAGCAGCAGCAGATGTAACACCAAGAGCACGTAAAGAGCTGACAATACCTATACTAGTTGGTATAGCACCTGCAACCTCACCATACAAAGCTGTTCTTGGACTAGTCTTAGCAAACTCTTCCATTTCAGCTCGTATTTCTTCTACATCACGACCAGTAGCAAGAGCCTCTATTTCTTCACCAAAACCAAGAGTAAGACCTTGAGCAATAGCTCGCTTAGTACCTCGTACATCCCTAGCCTGTCTTTCTTCTCTACCAGCCAAGTAACGCTCAATAGGATCTTCAGGCACTTCAAGCCTACCTAGTTCTACTTTATCTACCTGACCCCTGTTAACTACACCTGACAAATACTGCTCAACAGGATCTGCTGTAGGAGTAACATCAGGAATAGTTTTAAGCGGGCGAGTAGGAACAGATACTTCAGCAAGACGTTGATCCATTGCAGATTTATAGTCTGTGTATTCTTCTAAGTCTTGATAAAACGGACTTTTACCTTCGGCTATTCTTTTTTCAGCATGGGCTTTTGCTTTAACAGCAACACTGTTTGGAACCTTACCGCTTCTTATTGCATCGATTTCTTTATCAGTAAGACCGGGAACCATAGAAGGTATTTCAACTTCTTTACCGTCTATTCGCACACCTATAGTGTACTCAGTCATGGTTTGTCCGGTTTCTTTATTTTTTTGTGGCCCTAAATAACCGCTACTAGATTTACGACTACCATCTTTTCTATACATAGAAGGGTCTAAATCAGGTAAAGTAGATTCATAGTCTGTGTACGGAGCAGGTACTTCTTTTTGTGCTCGTTGTGGGACAACTACTTCAGGGAATCTACCAGCGCGTTGAGGTACAATGATGTTAGTAAGATATTTTTCAACAGGATCTACTTCTGGCTCTTTCTTTTTTAAAACAACTTTCTTTTTTTCTCTTTTAGGTACTTCTA
>Ga0208645_1001966_pt1 | contig 16974 bp, 22 predicted proteins | sample VirMetDEL_Sep_01_FD_184519 | JGI IMG/M metagenome (GOLD analysis project Ga0208645, IMG submission 184519) | Aqueous microbial communities from the Delaware River and Bay under freshwater to marine salinity gradient to study organic matter... | ecosystem: Environmental > Aquatic > Marine >... | reverse complement strand
CTCCAATTTCGCAGGAAGTGTTTTATCGGGTGAAAGATTCAGACATAGATATGTCTTATCTATCACAAATTTTAGCAGTCCGTAATTTATTTATTACATGTACTGCATTGTTGGCGCTTTATAGCGTGCGCCAGCAGAGTTACTAGAGCCGTAAGACTCAGGGTCAATTGCTTGTTGTGCAGCCATTTGCATAGCGGCATCTTGCTGTAAACCAGGGATGCCAACGAGTTGACCAACGTTTGCAACGCCACCGCCAATCATTCCGCCAAGGGCACCTGCACCTAAAGTGTACGCACCAATACCAGCCTTATCGATGGCCCTTCCTAGCTTGGCTTGTTGCAAGTAAGCTTTTCGGGATTCTACAGAATCTGCACTGTTACCTATCTCGGTATAAACCTGACCAGTAGAAGGATCGACTTTGACGCGTTTACCTGCTCCTTCTCGTGCTAAATTCTCCGCGCCTCCCCTGAGGATTCCACGTCGAGCCGCGTGAAGGGCTGGTACTTGAAAGCCTAATGCTGCGCCAAGAGCTCCTGCGCCAAGAGCTTCTAATCCCAAGCGGCCTGGACCCTCTTCTGCTGCTTCACCGGAAACAATGTTTCCAAGGGTGGCCCCACCTGCGGCAAGGCCACCGATACCGGCAGCAGATACGTAAGGATTCATCGATGCTTTACGCATGATGTCACCCATGTAACGTCCTGCAATTTTCATTGCTTCACTCCATTACAAACAGTTTGTTTGCAACGACTTGAGGCTGAGCTTGGTTCAGGATGCGCCAAGCCTGGCTGGGATCTACATCCATCTGTTGCTTGAAGTTGCCCCAGAAGTTTTCGGGTTGCTGAGGAGCAGCTGCCGAAGGAGGAGCGGGGAACTGAGCCATCATGGGATTGACGGCTTCAGTGCGATAACCAGGGGTTTCAAGTTCGGTCTCGTTCTCGTACACAGGATACGGGCCTTCGGGACCAAAGAACTTCAGTGTGTAATCGCTGAGAACATCGGGATTGGTCAGAATCTCGTTGTAAGCCTGGTTCTCTGCACGTTCGTTGACGGAAAACTCGGCATAGCCTTGAATCAGATCTTTGGCTTGAGTTCCCCAGGCAACTGCGCTATCCAGCATGCCTTCCAGTTGAAGGGCATAATTATTTAGAATTGCCGGAGCTTCGACCCCGTACGCGCTTACCACGTGGCGGGTTTCCGGACTCCACTGGAGCAGATCCGCTACGTCCCCCAAGGATTGAACCGAGAAGGTTTGGGAAGAGCTGGGCGAGGATGTCGGGTTGGCTTGCCAGGTCTGCGGAGCCGATTGTTGCGTAACTTGGCTTGCTTGCTGCCCGAAGTTGGCCGGACTGTACTGTGTCGTCTGAGACGGTTGAGCCTGGAACGGGGATTGAACTGGTGCGCTCAACAGGTTCACCACCTTGTTGAATGCCGATTCCCATGGGTTGCTGTTGGTCGCCTCCGATTGGGATTGGGGGGCGTACTGAGACGGGGCGGATTGGTAGCTGGGGGCCGCCTGAGGTACCGCTTGGGGGTAACTGGTACCCACTTGATACTGAACCGGAGCTGCCACTGGAGCCTGGGCCGGAGCTGCCTGGTAGCTGTTGGGTGCTGCCACCACGTAGCTGCTGGGAGCCACCGCTGCCGGAGTCGGGCTCGTCTGTGGGATCGATTGGACGGTAGCGTCCTGCATAACTCATCTCCTTTTGTAGAGCTTCTAAAGTTCGATACAGATATGGCGTTAAATCCAATCTTGGGTCCGCAGCCATCGGAAGATCCGGTGCTTGCGGGTGGGGAGTCTGCATCATGCCCCCCACTAGGCTAGCAAACTTAGAGTATGCACCCTGTAGTTCGTTAACCATTCTGAATGGGAACCCAGATAACATCTCGGCCCTTTCCTCATCCGTCTTAGACGGGAAGAGGTACTTCAATGCTTCAATGCTATCAACACCTAATTCCTGCAGATTTCGCACAACGATTGAGTTGTTGAGGATGTCCTGGGTTGAGTCTTCGTAAACGGGACCCAACCAACGCCATAAGACAGTGACATCACCATCAGGAATAAGACCCATGACCCCTGGTGGAATCATTTGGGTCTCAATACAAGCCATCATGATTCGCTTCAACTTATCGTTGTACATCTGAAGAGCTTGCTGATAAGCAGTCTCTTCTTCTGGGCCTGCACCAGGGGGCAAATTAACTGGCTTCTCAAGGCCTGCGGCTGCTGCAAGTGTTGTCTTAAACAGCTGTTCTTCTTGGTAAATAATTAACTCAAGACAGCGACTAATACCATGTGTATAAATAGCGTTTGCTTTTTTCTTTGACGTTGCCGCAACACGTCCAAACAAAGATTTGTATTCAGTTGCAGTGACGCCAGCAGAAATTGAAAGCTCGTCAACACCGCCTAGCGCAGTACGAATTTCTTCACGATATTGACGCGCAAATGCGTTTTGATCACCGGTAATTGCATCAGGGACAATGTAACCAACTCGGTCGTTTGGTTCCAGGTTTGCAATAACTCTTGGAACACGAATTTGCCCATCCATCCCACGACTGACAGGATCAGACTTAAACATAGAACGGCTCATTGGGCTGGGGCTAGTAAAGCCAGAGTTAGCGGCAATAGAAGGACGCTGGATCATTGCGTCACCACCAGCCTCCATCAAGTCCGTCTTAGGACGAGAAGAAAGAAGAGTTGGGTTGCCAAAGAAGGTAATGTTCTTGCGCATCGTGCGCATCAACTCATCGTGCGTGATGATGTGATTTGCCATAGAATCAAATTCTCCAACACCATCGTTGGAAAGCCCTTGTGGATTATTGAGAATCTCTACGCAAGGAATAAAACCAAGACTATTGGTAAGCTGCTTGGTATTGCCTGCCAGGCTATAGGCGGGCATTTCAAAATTCAATTCAGAGTCAGAGTGAGTTTCTTCAATCTCGTTTGATTTAATCGAAAGCCGGATATAACGCTTTGCTCCAGTGCTATAAGTACCTTGGTTTCCTGTTAAGTTGGTTGTGTTGATTTGCTCACCAAAGCCGTTACCTCGACGAACTTTGTAGCTGTAGATGATTACAACTTCGTCCAGTTCTCCGTCGACGTTGTAATAAGCACGATATTCATGCTCGCGGAAATAATAGAGACGATAATTGCTCTTAGTAGGTCTGATGTAAAAAAGTCCTTTACCATCACAAAGGAAATACTCCCAGATCGAATCCAGTCGTGTATCTAACTTGTTATACTTCATCACGCGATCAAGGAAGTCCTTGCGCTGCGCACCGAAGTTGTCTTGCGAGGGGAAGAACTCAACTCCCTGGCGAATGCCAAAGAGCTTCATCTGAGCGATATGAGACGCGACAATGCCGGTATCAACAACGATGTTGCTATCTTTATCGAGATAGGCGTTGATAATTTCTTGGAGCCGGGCTTTAGCGTCTGCCATTATTTATTGTCTTGTGTTAGGTAAAGCTTAGCAGCTCAATAAACAGAGCGCTGAGGATACAGGCCGGGGTTAATAAAACGATTGATCCGTTGCTGTTTAGTGTTTTCTTCCATTTGATTAAGCTGTTGCTCAAAACCTTCGGGAATGATTACGGGATTTTGGAAGGAAGGGGCGAAGCCTGCGCCAGTATTGACGCTGGGAGGTAACCCCTGTGCCATTAAACCACCGACATTGTCAATTCCCGCAGCAGGTAACGATTGCTGAATCGGAAAAGTAAATTGTTTTTCCTCGTACTCTTTAGTCTCTTTACCGGGAAGCAAGGGTTTATGCCAGGGTTCGCCTCCTCGGATCTTAAAGCGAGGATCGATAAGAGGATTACCGCCTGCAACCTGGCCCAGGTTACCGCCTTGTTCCATGCCACCGTAAATACGCATCTAACTACCTAGCAATCCGTTTATTCTACTCTTCTATAACTTCGTAGCCAGCAGCGTCATTGACCTTGTTAATAACGATGCCAGTGCCACGTACATCCCAATTGAGAACATCGCCTTCTTGCCAGCCAAGGTCCTCGATCACCTCATCAGGAAGGACAATGTATTGATCACCGTTTTCGTCCTCCTGGACCTCGAGGATGTAACTCATTTGCTTGCAAGCATCTTATCGATTAGCTTATCAAGCTTATTATTGATTTCGCGAAAGTTGTCATGCATATCTTGAATTTCTCTTAAGAAGTCAACTTTCAACACATAATCCATAGGCATACGCTTAATGTCTTCTTCTAGCACGTCAATTCTTCTCTTTTGTGATCCGATGTAATTAAAGGCCTGTTGAACCTGATTACTATGTCTGCTCAGTATTTTAGAGGCGGCCCATCCGCCACCTGAAACAGCCGATACAATAGCCGTCAAGCCAATAGCTAAATATTCAGGTCCCACTACAGAAAAATGCTTTTTTCTAATTCTAGAGTTTAGTAATCAAGCTGGAGCTGTCCACGTCGCATTAATCCTGTTAACAAAAACACAAGAGCGTCAACGCAGTCATCATGACTACTGACGCCAAAGTTAGTAAGCTCTTCAAACATTGCCGTAAAATTGCGAAAACGATTGAAAATAATTTTGCGATCTTCGAACATGCCCATGCAACCACGGAAACGCGCCAACTTATCTGCCCTAAAACCTTTGACGGGGTGCCAATTCAAATTGTAAAGACTTTCATTATTTAGGCAAACGCGCCTAAAGTCTGCTTCCAGCGATGCCTGGTAAGCAACTGCCTCACTCCAGATGTCACACGTTGCATAAGTCGGGTAGTAATTACCGTTTTCATCTTTACCAAGAATTGACCAATCATTAAGTAATTCTTTAAGGGCATCCAGTTTCTCAAGGTTGCCCATAACGCGTAAACGTCGATAATCAATGATGTGGATTTGATCTCCAATGCGGCCACCCAAGACCATCACTGTGTAATCATTCTTCTCTTTAGTACCAACAGAGAGATCCACTCCGATACCAAGTGAGTCAAACTCCGTTGCAATCTCTGCTTTAACAATCAGTTCTGGCGCCAGGGACAATTCATTTTGCCTGACAACCTGATTCATGTACTGGAAAGAAAAAGCAATTGGCGCCTGCCTTTTCTTTTCTTTTAAGTATTCAAGAGACCACATGTCTGGCCAGTATGAAACCTCATCTCCCGTCTTGGGATTATTAAGGATCGCAGACAGCACAATCTGTAACCAATTGTTCTGTGTATTGAATGTTGTCGCGTGAATGTCGTCGTGTCGGAAGCGAGTACCTAAGCAGATCGCACGTCCTCCTTCAAACATGGTTGGTGCAATCACCGCGTTCCAATTGTCCTGCATCTGTTTTCTGATGTCAGGGTTAGAAATATCCGCAGCGGATTTAATAGCGTCATCAATGATAACGAGATGTGAACGCTTAGAGGTCACCGAGCCCTTAAGACCTGCGGCACAAAGTGTGAACTGCTCTTCACCAGTGGTATCGATGCCTGCAAACTTATGATCAATAGACCAGTATTCATTACTGGTGACGTTTTTCAGAAGACGTACAGTAGGAAAAACTTCTTGATAACGCTTGCTTTCAATGATTCGTTTAATGGTTGCTGACTTAGAGCGTGCAATGTCAACCGTGTACGAAAGATAAAGTATCTGCAGCGGCATCTTAGCTGCTGTATGTATACCAATAGCCCAAGCAGTAAAAAGACCAAGGACTGTAGATTTAGCGGAACCCCGTGGAGCCAAAAGATCAACGTTTGGTCCAGCAATCTTCTTAAGGCAGTTGCTATCTTCGTTGGTGACAAAGTGACGGTGCCATTCCTTGTGGTGCTCAGCCGGAGGCTTATCGGCTACATAGTCACAGAAAAAACCAAAATCCTCCCTTGCTCTTTCCAGGGATTCAATATTTCGGGGGACACGTATTTGTTGCCTGCGGGCAGCAGCTTGGGCGTTACGACGGTAAGCAAGATGTTGATATGCAGGCACGATAGGTATTGTTCAGTGTATTACTGAATACTACCTCATTCTTCGCCTTTGCTGCTCTTCTTCTGTTCCTTGTACTTTCGTGCCTTGTCTAGGGCTGCTTTCCTCTTCTCCTTGTCCGACATTTCGCTGCCGTCCTCCTTCTTCGCTTCTTTCTTTTTGAAGTGCTCCAGGAGCTGGGGCGGCATTTTGTTCTTGGTCATTTGGCGATACTTGATTTAACAAATCCTCAAACTTTTGAGGATCAGCTTGCGACTCACCTCCGACGGGTGCCCCTTGCAATTGACGTGAGCCACTAAGACGATTCTTTTGCAGTTGCTGCACAAGATTCATCAAGCCGCCTGCAAGATTGGCGTCGGGAGCAGATTGAGCCTGTGGTGCTGGGTTCATTTGTTTATTTTAAGTTAACTATCTTCGTATTGCATTTTGGCCCAGACACTCATCGAAGCCTCTTCTAAGGGATACTCAATGGGATCATCTTTGAATATTGTCAACAATTCACGAATAGCACGATCAGCACCAGCCATTAATAGACCTTTGCGGTCACGGCTTGATGTAAACTGCTCGATCTGAGCAATTGTGCCACGTAGTTCCTTCTGCATACCAGCGATACGGGCAACGCCTGCATCACGTTTAACAATGCCCTCGTCTACGTCAGCACGTAGTTTGCGGATGTCTTCTTGCATCTCCTCAATTTCATAGAGGAGTTTTTTTCGGTGATCAGGCTTGGGGTAATTATCCTTAACCCAATGCTCGCAAGAAGTTATACTGCCGCCATAACCAAGAAACCTAGCGTATAGATACGACTCAATAATTGAGTAAGTATCTTCAGCAAAGGAATTAAAGGCCTCTTGTTCTGCAGATGTGAGATTATCGACCCATTGGTCAAATAACTCAATATCGATAAGCTCGTTGCGCTTGACCGTAGTCTCTCGCTTCGTCTTCTTGTTTGAAGCGCTGGGATTGCTCTGCGGAAGTTCGCTGTTCTTCTGCACCTTTGCCGATAGTTTCACGTTCTTGGCCGCCAGTGTCTTCTAGTTTTTTCTTCGAGAAACCATAAGCCACCTCTGCAGCTTGCTTATATTTATCTAGATCAAACCAGTCGTCAACATCGGTTTGACCTGTAGGCACGCTACCGGGCATTGCTTATACCTCGAAGAAATAAATCAGAAGTTAGACATCATGCTGGCAAGACCCTGAGCAAAGATATCACGACGGCCTTCGACAGACTTCTGGCGTTGTTGACGACCTTTGGAACCTTCCAGTTTCTCCAGTAACCGTTGAAAGTTATCAAGGTCAAAATTAGTTGCAGAATCAGTACCTGTATCCGTAAGCGCGTTGTCGGCCATAACGATAAAACAATCTACTGCTTTATTTTAACAACAATTATCCAAAAACAGAACTAATTAAACCGTACATACTCCCTGCCAATCCCATGCTGGCGATATCGCGATCGGCTTTGGTACGCTCTTGCATTGACTTCAGGCTATATCCGCCTGTTGTCTCTGCAACATCGCGTTGCGCCTGCGCTTCGATATTGGCAACATCTTTAAGACCTGCGTTGATAATGCCCTGTAAATCTTTTTTACCGCCAACTTCAATATTAGCTACATTCTGACGCCACTCTGATTCCTTATCTGCAGAATATTTAGTTCCTTCCAAGCCGCGATCATATCCATATATTTGTGCATCTGCATAAGCTTTTGCCACTTCTTTGTCAGCGTCTCCACGGATACCAGCGGCGCTTACCTGTGCGTTAGCGGCTGCTTGTGCAGCTTGAAGTGAATAATCACCTTGGATGTGGGCAAGATTCTCCTGCCCGGTTTGCATTGTCTGGAATAATGCACTGTAGTCAGCTAAACTAAAATTGTTGGAAGCAGCCGGAAAATCGTCAACTTCTTTTTTTGTCGTTGTTGTACTTGTTGGACTGATTCCATACATACTCCCGACACGAGAATCGGGCTTTAAATTAACAAAACCTTGGAGCGCTTCTGCGCTTGCGCCCCAGGTTTTTTGACCTTTTTTCTTCTTTGGCATTTTTATGCTCCGTATTGATAAGTAATTGCCTGAGGCAGTGCTGTTGGCGTATATTTTTCAATAGAAGGGTAACGATTGGTTAATCGACCAGATGGATCACGCTCTGGTGTACCAAACATGTAAGACAACATTTCTTGCTGTGGTGTCATGACTTTACCAGAAGCAATTAAATCTTGCTTAAGCATGTCACCAAAAGCTTGAGGGCTTCTGATTCCTAATCCTTTAGCTTTCCTCTCAAAGTCACCATATTCTTCTCCCGTGTACCCCAAGCCTTGTTGACCATACACAGATTGCGCAATATCTTGGAAACCTTTTCCAGTAAAGTCTATATCTTTGCCATAACTTTTTGCTAAACGTTTTTCAATAAATTTAGGGTTTGAAAAACGATCGCGATAAGACTCAAGGAAAGCTTCTGCAGCTCCTCGGTTTTGTCTTGTTTTTAAATTTTTATATTGCTCTCTAAGTGCCTCTTTGCGTGCAGGGGTAGCCTTGACTTGCTTGCGTCCATATCCGAGCAACTCTTCCTGTAAAGGAGTTGGTTCGTAGGCTGCGATACCTCCTGGGCCACCACCTCCTGATAAGCCGCCGCCAAGACCGCCGAGTAATCCTCCGGCGATCGTCCCAATCGGCCCAAAAGCGGAGCCTGCAGCAGCACCGCTGAGCCCTCCACCAAAAAGACCGCCGAAGTCAAACGCCATCTTGTAACGCCCTTGCCTTAATATTCTAATTTTAACTGACTATAACTTAAGCGACGAAAGCAGAATAACGTCCGGCAATGCCTGGATTCATCAATGCTTGACGTGTTTCGTATTGACGAGACAAAGGATCATTCATTTTGAAGTTGGGAGCCCAACGAAGAGCATCTTTTTGTTCAAAGATGTCTTTGTTTTGAGCAAACAAGTTAGTACCAAAGTCCAGATCACGCATCAAACCACCAGTTTGCTGCATTTGGTTAAAAGACTGAGCTGTGTTGCTCTGGCCCATCATGCCAAGACCAAGATTGGCGAGGCTTAAAAGACCGCCCATCTGTCCGGTGTTAAAGCCACCACCACCACCATAACCAGGTGCTGACCCGCCAAAACCACCTACGTTTAGACCAGCGCCTCCAAAAGGATTAGAAGCTAGTCCGCCGCCCATGCCGGTTTTATCGATTCCGTAGACAGGATTAGTAAAAGACATTTCTAAATGTTGATGTACTGCCGTTGTACGAAGGGGTTAGCCGTTGTGCGTTGAGCACCCTGCCTAACCATATCAACAATAGGACCAGAGAATCGATATTTCTCTGACATAGCTTCTTGCCATTTATTTGGCAAATTCATCAAACCCGCAAAGACATTTGATTCCATACCAAGGCGTTGCTTTTCGCGTGCAACATCTTTCAGGTAAGGGCCAAGGACTTCGAGTTGTTCTTTAAGGCGTTGCGGATCACTCTCGTAGCGCATCTTTTGGTCCAACATATAAGCAAAAGGGCCAATCTCCTTGCCGAACATATCGGTATAACTCTTCGCCTGCGCTGGATCCAAGGTGCTATAACGTCCCGCCAAGGGCTGTGCGTTCATCTGATCCGCTAGCCCCTGCATATTCAAAGTTCCGCCATAATTTGCATATGAAGGAATTTGTTTCTCTTTTAAGGATTGACCTAAGCCAAAGATGTTATTAGCCATGATTAAAAATTAATCTGAGGAGCCTGTAACGTCGAGCCAGCGTAAGGGTTGGAAGTTAGAGCTGTGCGGAGAGTTGCGCCTGTTTCCCGTTGGCCACCGGTTGCAAGTTGCCCTGCAGTAGCAAGAGTACCAAGCATTGCATAGTTTTGGCCTTGCGTGTTAATCAAAGCCTGCTGGCGGACGAGATCAGCATTCTTCATTTTAGTAATTAAAGGAAGATTGCGTTGGTTGTTTAAATACTCTTGATTTGACATATCACTCGCAAGATCACGCATGTAACCAAGATTGACGCCAAGACTGCGGTCTAGTGCGCTCAAATCTTGTTGGAGCATCTGCTCCCGGATTGCCATCTGAGTGCTTAGCTCACCCTCTCTGCCACGAGTTGGCTTGCCTGTAACGTCTTGACGTACGGCTTCCGCACCTTGTGCAGCAGCACCAGGGAGAACAGCTCCGAGACCCATAAGAGTAAGGCCTGCAACAGTGCCAGGTACTCCTTTGCCCAGGAGAGCGGTTCCTGCGGCTGTAAGGCCAGCGGGAGCAAGAGCAGCAACTGCGCCAAGTGGACGTCCTTCTTGCAATTCGCCCAGGGATTCGGTTACAGCGGGAACGGCGCCAGCAGCAAATACAGCGCCGCGACCGTATCCACCGTATTTACCAAGGAATTCTTGTGCAGCCTGTGATCCCCTGCCGGCCGCTACTTGTACCTTGCGTCGAGCGTTTCGTGCTTGACTTTCAAAAGAACGACCTCCTCCCGCCGAGACCTGTTCTTGAGAAGCTGAACCTACTTGCGTATATCCACCAGTCAGTGGATCCATTGTAAAAACGCGACCTTGTTCGTCAGTAAAAGTCGACATCTAGTTATTAAGCATCTTTAATTAAATAAATTCTATCATTGCATTTCCTGCAGATACTCAGACGTAGTTGGTAGCTTTGGTCGATTTGCCTGTGCAATTAGCTCATTTGCAAGCTTGCCGGCAATCGCACCAGAAGCGGCGCCGATCGCTCCACCAACAACACCGCGTGCGGTCAAACCTTTTGAATAACCAGGGGTTGTTTTGGTCTGGGTAACATCAGCTGCAATACCAGGTAAACCTTGTTGGACAACGGTTGACTTACCTTTTTTTGCAGTGCGTAAAGCAGTGGACACACCAGCAAGGCCGCCAATGGCAGTAGAAGCGGAGGCAACATTAACGGGGTAGCCAAGCATGCGTAGTTCTGGCACACCCTCCAGGTTTTCAGGTGTGTATTTAGCTAGCCCAAGCAGGCCTTTGTCCTGGTAGTAATTGCGCATAAAGTTTGAGTAGCGCTCTGGTGTTAAATCAGGAATATCCTGTTTAGCTGTTTCGTATTTTAAAGGCCTTCCTTGACGACTTAAAAAGAAACGCTCAAACAGCTCCATAGTTGGCTGTGTTGTCTCTCTTCGGTCCTCTGCGCCTTCTTCTGCGTAAGATTGTGCATAACCCTTTGGTCTGAACATCTCGCCAACATTGGTGATGTCGTAAGTGCCAGCCAGGGCAGTGGCGGGTATCGCTACAGTTGCTCCAATAAGACCCGTTTTTGTTTTACCTAGTTCTTTATAAGCTTCTTGTCCAATAGCTGTTTCTACGGTACGATCAACAATTTTATCCAATGCAGCAAGTGGATGGTTATAGCGCCAATAAATACCCCTTGTACCGTCATTTGCAATATCTGTTGCAAGACGTGCTCCAAAAGCACCAACAGCTTGTACGGGCGTCTCACGAAGAGATACTCCTTGTTTCTTGAGTTCTTCGTGATATTTGCCCCGTAAATTTAAAACACTTGGATAAAATTCTTCGGCAGCACGTGTGGCCTCAGCACTTTTGCGTGCACCTTCTTTAAGGCCTTGTCCCAGATTGTTTAATAAGTTTTGGAACCCTCTTGCACTAGACACCGACAATACCTCCCATTACGGCTGCGGTTCCTGCAAGATTAAACTGCTGCGGTTGCAAGGCTTCCTGAAGCTGATCCCTCATGAACGTTGACTCCAGCCCTTGTGCCTGGAACATAGTACCTGGTACGTAAGCATTGCGTCCAGCCAAGTAACCAGCAAGTTCCGTATTCAAAAGATCACGTTGAATATTTTGTTGCATCACTTGTTGAGACTGCGATACATCTGTAGGCATTAAATTCTGTGCGCCTCCACCTAATACACGATCAAGTAGCAAACCACTAGTAACAGAAGCTCCTATGTTTAGCGGAAGTTCAAGTCCGCTTTGACCAGGTTGAATTCTTGTTTCACCCGTCTTCATGTTGGTGATTTTATTAGCTGGTTTTGGCCTTAATTTACGTACGCCTAATGTCACGGGATAAGAAACCCCAAGGTCAGCCAGACCATATGCAAGTGCTTCGTGCGCGGGTAAGCCACCCATCATCCCAAGGCCAGTTGTTAATGCACCACTGGTAAGTGCATTTCTGGCTACGTCTGGATTACGCGAAGCAAAGTTTAATATTTTTTGGAATAACCCAGCCTTCCCCGCCATGGTATCTTTTTCTTTTTATTATAAGCTCCTAGGCTTTTTGGATTTCGTCCTCTTCTGTGGCTTGGTCGTCTTCTCCTTTAAGAAGCTGCGCAACGGATTTGTTCCCTTCGATCTCATTCTCTGCTTTTTTTTCTGCAGTAGCCATAAGGTAACCTTTAGGGTCTGGATTAACAGCGCTTGGCATCGGGTTGGTTACACGATCACCAGGTTCCAAGGTTGGGCTTAGTGCATACATGTCTTTCCAAATGGGATTGAAACCCGGTTGATCTTCTGGACGTTGTTTTGTTAATGCACGGCCATTGTTAAAGTCATAATCTTCCCGGCGATTAAAACGACCAATGCCGGCGAATATCTCCAGAGCTTGAGCGTCTTCGCCAACATACTGAAGACCTGGGTTGAATTTTAACTTACGTGTCTGAATGCGACGTAATAAATCTTTGTCATCGAATCGACTGACCGTGAAAGGCGCGACACCACTGTCTGCCTTAACTGAAAAAAGATCATCAAAATTTAATTTGTGTTTTTTGGCAAATACATCTTTGGTGTAATCAATGTATCTACCAAGATCTAAACGGTCGTCTTTTGCCATTACTTTTCAGTCTTTTTGCTGTCTTTATTTTTCTTTAACCCTACCAGGGTTTTGCGCAACCGTGCTTGCTTCACGGTTTTCTCGTCATATTTATCAGGATTAGCAAGGACATTTGCCTGAAGCTGAGCAGAGGTAATACCTTTGCGCTTGGCTTTGGCAGTGAAGGCGCCTTCCTTCATGTCCATGCCTTGTATCCACTTCTTGTCTTTCTTCTTTTTTTCAGCCATGATTAACGACGACGACGTTTACCTGAGCGACGACCGGCTTGCGCCCTTAATCGCTCCATCATATTGGCGAGCCTGGGATCGTCAGATGTAAATCTTTCAGTTGTACCCGGTGGCTCTACTTTAGCACGCTGGGCTTGTCTAGCTGTAAGCTCCATATCAATATCAGCAGGTGCTTGTGCTCCACGGACGGCTGTTTCAATGTCAGATCCAATTGTTTCTCCAAAATCATATTCAGCAATGGTCTGTGCAATTTCTTCGGCAGGGGACGGACGATCCATTGCCGACAATGCTTGCCGTCCTTGAGACATAAGACGACCGGTGACCGCTTGTGCTCCTGCTCCACGGGATGCTTGAGACGCTTGTTTGATTACAGCATTTACGTCTGCACCTTCTTGTGCAGCAATGTCAGCTGCCATTTGCAAGAAATCTTGTCGCTTCATTGGGCGACCGGAACGCGAACGATAATCAACCAAAGCAGCTGCAAGACGCTTGCCACCTAAAACATCGCTGGGAACTTCAACATTACGGCTTTGGTTTGTAGAAACTAGTTGTGTAACATTTTTGAGCTCTCCTGTATTTGGATCACGCATTTGTGTTTGCGTGACTTGTTGAACGGGAAGCGCAAAAGTTTGTTGACGGCTGGGAATGTTTCTTTGTAAGCGTTCGGAAGACCTTGCACCAAGACCATAGCGCTCTGCTAAGCCTTCATCTTCTGCCCCAGGCATGCGCACCCTTGATTTCTCTGAAGTTTGAGTCAAGGTGTTTGCAATTGTAAGGGCCTCACGTAAAACAGGATTTTTAGATGGTCCTCCAAGAAATTCAAAACCAGGTTGCTTGGCAAGAAGTAAAGCGTCGTCAATTGCTTTTACTCTTTGACCAGTTAAATCTTCAAGAGCATTGTTAACACCTTGAAGGAATAAATAATTGTTTTTAGAGCCTTGCGTTTCTCCTGTAGCTAAAGGAAGGCTTGCGTCATTTAAGCCAAGAGCTTTAGGTTTGCGTTCACCTGTTTTTGTATCAAGATACATTCTGTCTTCAGGTACTTGATATTTTGCTTGCCTGTAGTAAGCAGCACCAAGACTACCATCTTCATTAACAACTCGTTGCTCTTCGATCAGAGAAGGTCCTCTCATTGGCAACCCAGTGTTCCCGTCCCGAAGCACAGCTCCATCTGGACCACGGAGAAACGGATTTAGCAATTGATTTCTAATGGCTTGCGCAAGCGTTACATCGGTTGTAATAGTATCCCCTTTAGGACTACGACGAGTCACTTGATCAATAACAAGATTTGGATTTAATTGAGTAGATACAACCTTGTTGCCGGGCCTAGAAAGCTGTACGTTTAAGTTTTCGCCACGCGACAAAGCATCTACGCGCATCTCAGCGGGTTTAATAAGTTTGGCATTTAAATTATTTGCTAAACGGTTGTACGTACCCAAAGCGTCATATTCAGAAGTAAAATCTTGACCTGTAAGGGGATTTGTATATAAGGTTCCGTAACGTTGATCAACTAGATTTTCGATTCCAGGTGTAGCCTTGAGAATTAAAGAATTAACTTTTAAATACGGTTTACCGTTTGAAGCAATTGAAATTGCTCCAGATTCGACAGCGTCTATTGCATTTTTAAACAAGGGAAGTTCCTGGACGGAGAGATCTACATCAGTGCTACGAGCACGTTGAAGCATAGCTTCAATTTCAGGAGTGGTTTCATTCCACTTCAAACCAAGTTCTTTACGTTTCTGGCGAATTTCTTGCCATGCTTCCGGAGAAATTTGCCTTGTACCTGTGGAGCCAAACTCCTTGAGTCCGCCAACAGCGTAATCAGCTCCTTGTCCTTTATAGCGATAATCGTCGTCATCTTCTACCAAAAGGCGGCCCCCTGGTGAAGCAACAAAACTTTGAAGTTTTTCTCGAGGAACAAAGCCCACTGCTTGTCCAATTTCTACCCCAATGCCAGAACCGCCTTCGCCTTCAGAAGATTGCGTTGCTCCAATATCTGACTTGCGTATTAAAGAACCAGTATCCTCGTCAAAGTATAAGGGCTCTAAATCACTACGTGTATAACGAGTAGAAGCACGTGGGCCAGATACGTTAATTTTTTGCTCTCCTTTTTTATTGGTAATTGTAACTACTTCGGTTTTGCGTGATTGTGTCCCTGTATAACCAAAACCTTTGGTGCTTGGATTTTGGATTTCACCACCAGAAAGCAAATAATCTTTAATTGTGTTTGCATCATCTTCCGCAAGCAAATTCTGCATCACGTGTTGAGTTGCACGTTGCAGAACGCCTGGATTTGAAATCTCAAGACCGCTAAGGTCACCTGAATTTAAGGCTGCGGTACTGGAAGACGCTTTAATAGAACCACGGATTTCATTACGCAAGGCATCCGGAAAGACATTTGGATCGCCAAGGTTTTTAGCAATAACTTCAGGTTTTAACGTTAAAACTCCTCCTTCGCTAACATTGAATAAAGCTTCTTTATATCCTTGAGAGATTGGCGCGGGACCAACGCGTTGGCGACGATCCCTAACGTCACGTAGAGCTTGTTGCGCCAGGGTACCTGCTTTTTCTCCAGGGGACATCTCCTGTTCAAAACCCTCGGGAAGAGGGGCATCTGCTGCGTCAATACCAAGTGATTGACGAGCTTGATTTAAAGCCTGTTGACGAAGAGCCTTGCGTTTATTTAATTGAGCTACAACTGATTCATTTGCATTTACTTTAATGCCAGCAAGGAGCGGATCCGTGGGAGTATCTTCAGCAGAAACAAAACCACCGCTGCGAACGTTGTCAATATCGCGTTGTGAAACTACATCAATATTTTGGATAGTTTGATCTAAACCCGTGTCAACGGCTTCAGACGCCTGTCGTGATACGTCTGTAAGCTGATAGCGCTGGAAAGAAGTTAAATCATCAGGCTGCTTCCCGATTTGCGACATTAAAAACTCATTAACGTCAGGACGAGCTGAAGATAGTTGTTTTGTTCCTGTTGCTGGCGCGGTTTGTGTAGTAGTTGGTTGTCTAGAAGGAGGTGGTGTTAAATCGTCTACAGAAGCTTGGCTTGCGGTTTTTACGTCTTGGCCAGTTACGTCAATGCCGCTAAGATCCACAAACTTACTGCCGCCTTTTCCCTCTTGTTTAGGAAGATCACGTCCTTTAAGCAAAGAACGGATGCCGTAAGCACCGGCACCAGCTCCAGCGGCGGCTAAACCTAAGCCAACACCGACGGAAAGGGGGTCGACACCCTCTGATTCCGGTCCTTTGAGCTGATTACGGCGAAATTCCAGGACTTCAGGCGCCAATGCTGCCCGTTCCTCCGGATCTTCTGGTACCGGAACCCCGGTTGCACGGCTGTAAGCGTAGAAATCAGTAGGTGCCAGGGCCATTTGGGATTTATGCGTTATAAATTTCTTGTTATCTGTATTTTAACGGGAAGAATACAGGAAAAAGCTGCGTGATATAGAATGTACCTAAGAAATATCACAGGTTACCAGGGCAATAGACGCCATGAACCCAAAAGATCGTCTAAGAAAAGCCGCTGCACTGAACGAAATTGCAGATACGGTAGAACAAATGGAAGGATCAGGAGCAAATAAAGTACAGGTCGGTGCATTTGTAACCGGAGCACGTAAAAAGTTAGCAGAAGAACTTCCCGATCCCGAAAAATACGCCGACGCTGCTGCATCTGCGGCTAAATGGGCTAGAACAAATATTAATTTCTGACCTGTTATAAACAAATCATCTTAACGCCGGGGCACATACCCCGGCTTTTTTGTGTAAAAACTAGGGCAAACTCCTTTGTATACCTACACTTTTTAGGTTTTAGTACATTGTGATACAAAAGAAGGCCCTATAGGGGTCCAAAAAGGAGAAAAAATTATCTGAGGCTTCTCCAATACCCTATGCGTAGTGACTTGCGTATAGAAAAAAAGAAAGGCGTGATGGGTTAGGTAAGTATCGGGGGCTGCGCATCCGTGTAACGCAGGTTTCCACAGTTTCCACAGGAGTTTAGTTCAATGGCAACAGTTATT
>Ga0208645_1001963_pt1 | contig 16998 bp, 15 predicted proteins | sample VirMetDEL_Sep_01_FD_184519 | JGI IMG/M metagenome (GOLD analysis project Ga0208645, IMG submission 184519) | Aqueous microbial communities from the Delaware River and Bay under freshwater to marine salinity gradient to study organic matter... | ecosystem: Environmental > Aquatic > Marine >... | reverse complement strand
GCCCGGAGCGGCTTTGCGCTTTTACCGCTTCCCTATTGGCTGGTGATTTTTTAGACTATCCCGTCCGCTCGCCCATTCGGGCACGCTTTACCGTTATTGATGAGGAACACCATGGCCCGCGTTACCGTTGAAGATTGCCTGGACAACGTAGATAACCGCTTCGAGCTGGTCATGCTCGCGACCAAGCGCTCGCGCCAACTGGCCACCGGTGGCAAAGAGCCCAAGGTAGCTTGGGAAAATGACAAGCCGACCGTTGTGGCCCTGCGTGAAATCGCTTCTGGTCTGGTTGACTATGACGTCATCGCTCAGGACGACATCGTCGACGACGAGCCGCTGTTCGTTCAGTATGAGGAAGAGCCCAACGAGGCCCTCTGATTAAATGCCAGGTCGAAGTCGAACCGCAGTCACAGTGCAGCGCCGGCGAGGAGCAATTCCTTGCCAGCCATAGACGCTCTTGCTGATCGCCTGTCGACCTATCTCGGCGACGACCAAGTCAACCTGGTCCGCCGCGCCTATTTCTACGCCGAGCAGGCCCACGATGGTCAGCGTCGGCGCAGCGGTGAAGCCTACGTCACCCATCCCCTTGCGGTAGCCAACATCCTTGCTGACATGCACATGGACCATCAGAGCCTAATGGCCGCGATGCTGCATGACGTCATCGAAGACACCGGCATTGCCAAGGAAGCGCTCACCGCACAATTTGGTGAAACCGTCGCCGAACTGGTGGACGGCGTCAGCAAGCTCACCCAGATGAAGTTCGAAACCAAGGCCGAAGCTCAGGCCGAGAACTTCCAGAAAATGGCCATGGCCATGGCACGCGATATTCGCGTGATTCTGGTCAAGCTCGCTGACCGCCTGCACAACATGCGCACCCTTGAGGTGCTGGCAGGCGAGAAGCGTCGACGCATCGCCAAGGAAACCCTGGAAATCTACGCGCCCATCGCCAACCGGCTGGGTATGCACGCCATGCGCGTGGAATTCGAGGATCTGGGTTTCAAGGCCATGCACCCAATGCGTTCGGAGCGGATCCGCGCCGCAGTGCGTCGCGCGCGCGGCAATCGCAACGAAATCGTCGAAAAGATCGAGCAGTCGCTGACTCACTGCCTTGAACGCGACGGTCTGGAAGGCGAAGTCGTCGGTCGCGAGAAGCACCTCTACAGCATCTACAAGAAGATGCGCGGCAAGCGAAAGGCGTTCAACGAGATCATGGACGTCTACGCCTTCCGCATCGTGGTCGACAAGGTCGATACCTGTTATCGGGTACTCGGCGCGGTACATAGTCTCTATAAGCCCCTCCCGGGCCGCTTCAAGGATTACATCGCGATCCCCAAGGCCAACGGCTACCAGTCTCTGCATACCACGCTGTTCGGTATGCACGGGGTGCCCATCGAAATCCAGATCCGCACTCGTGAGATGGAAGAGATGGCCAACAATGGCATCGCCGCACACTGGCTGTACAAATCCAACGGGGAAGAGGCTCCCAAGGGCACGCACGCCCGCGCACGCCAATGGCTCAAAGGCGTGCTGGAGCTGCAGGAACGCGCCGGCAATTCGCTGGAGTTCATCGAGAGCGTCAAGATCGACCTCTTTCCCGACGAGGTCTACGTCTTCACGCCCAAGGGCAGCATCATGGAGCTGCCGAAGGGCTCCACCGCAGTGGATTTCGCCTATGCGGTGCACACCGACGTCGGCAACACCTGCATAGCCTGCCGCGTCAATCGGCGCCTGGCGCCGCTTTCGCAGGCCCTTGAAAGCGGCTGCACCGTTGAGATCGTGACCGCGCCGGGCGCTCGCCCCAACCCAGCCTGGCTGAATTTTGTCGTCACCGGCAAGGCGCGTACGCATATCCGCCATGCGCTGAAACTGCAACGCCGCTCGGAATCGATCAATCTCGGCGAGCGCCTGCTGAACAAGGCCCTGACCGGTTTTGAAACCAGCCTTGAAAGCATTTCCCAAGAACGCATCCGCACGGTGCTCAACGAGTACCACATGGACGTCATCGAGGACCTGCTCGAAGACATCGGGCTGGGCAATCGCATGGCCTACGTGATTGCCCGGCGTCTGCTCGCCAGTGACGGCGAACAGGCACCGAGCGATGAAGGCCCGCTGGCTATCCGTGGCACTGAGGGCCTGGTGCTGAACTATGCCAAGTGCTGCACGCCGATTCCTGGCGATCCCATCGTCGGCCATCTGTCGGCTGGTAAAGGCATGGTGGTGCACCTCGACACCTGCCGGAACATTGCCGATGTACGGCACAACCCGGACAAATGCATCCAGTTGTCCTGGTCGAAGGACGTCACCGGCGAGTTCAATGTCGAGCTGAGGGTCGAGTTGGAGCACCAGCGCGGCCTGATCGCGTTGCTGGCGGGAAGCGTCAATGCTGCCGACGGCAACATCGAGAAGATCGGCATGGACGAACGCGACGGTCGCATCAGCGTGGTCCAGCTGGTGGTCAGCGTTCACGACCGGGTACACCTGGCCCGCGTCATCAAGAAGCTTCGCGCCATCAAGGGTGTCATGCGTATCACCCGGATGAAGGCCTAGCGACTCCGCCAGTTCCACGCTCGTCACGGGGCTTTTGCCCGCTCGCTTCAGCCCGTATCCTCTTGGGCCGCACTCTTCTATCGGAGCACCCCATGAGCAAAACCGTGATCCACAGCGACAACGCACCCGCCGCCATTGGCACCTACTCCCAGGCGATCAAAGCCGGCAATACCGTTTACATGTCCGGTCAGATCCCGCTGGATCCCAAGACGATGGAGCTGGTGGAAGGCTTCGAAGCCCAGACCGTGCAGGTCTTCGAGAATCTCAAGGCCGTCGCCGAGGCCGCTGGCGGATCGCTGAAAGATATCGTCAAGCTGAACATCTTCCTCACCGATCTCGGCAACTTTGCCACCGTCAACGAGGTCATGAGCCGCTACTTCCAGCAGCCCTACCCCGCCCGCGCCGCCATCGGCATTGCTGCGCTGCCCAAGGGCGCGCAAGTCGAAATGGACGCCGTTCTGGTACTCGAGTAATCGGGCCAGCCTGTCGGCCGGTTGCAGGGAGCGCGACTGATGACTCTACCCGGCCGCTTGGCACCACGCCTGCTGCTTGCCAGCGCTGGCTTGCTGGCAGCCTGCGTGCTCTACCTCGCCGAACCGATGCTGCTGCAAACACTGCGCAACAGCTTGTTCGACCAGTATCAGCGCTGGCAGCCTCGGCCAGCGCCGGCACAAACCAACGTGCTGGTGCTGGACATCGACGAAGACAGCCTCGCGCGTCTCGGCCAGTGGCCCTGGCCAAGGGACCAGATGGCGCAGCTGCTGGACCGGCTGCGTGAGGCTGGCGCTGCCGTTGTGGTATTCGACGTGCTGTTCGCCGAACCGGACCGCAGCTCCCCGACGCAACTCCACGAACGGCTCCCTTCCGATCTCGCTGCGCAACTGAAGCAACTGCCGGATCATGACCGGCTGTTCGCCGAAGCACTCGAGCGCCAGCCCAGTGTTCTCGGCTTTGCAGCGACGCGCGCGCCGACCCGGTCCACGCCCATCAACCGCTTCGCCGTGCGGCTGCAGGCTGATGGGCGTAGCCCCGCCTTTCCGATGTACGCCGGCACCGCCACGGCATTGCCAGAACTGGAATCGGCAGCAGCAGGAAGCGGCGCCATGACGTTCCAGCCGGACGGGGACGGCGTGGTAAGGCGCGTGCCGCTGATGATCAAGGTTGACGATCATCTGCTGCCATCGCTTTCGGCCGAAGCGATACGCGTCTTTCTAAAGCAGAATCTTTACCGGGTCGACGCCGATTCACGCGGTGACGTCGCCCAGGTCAGCGTCGGCCGTATCGCTCTGCCAACCAATCGTCGCGGCGAACTCTGGGTGCACTATCGCGCCGACATGAGCGCACAGAACTTGCCGGCATGGCAGCTGCTCGAAGGACGTCCAGACCCCAGACTGCAGGGCGCTGTCGTGCTGGTAGGCAGCTCGGCGCAAGGGCTGCAGGACCTACGCTTCAGCCCGCTTGGCGGCATGCTTCCCGGCGTACAGGTGCATGCGCAGGCCGTCGAGCAGGCATTGTTCGGCACGCCACTGCAACGTCCTTACTGGGCCAACCCGATCGAGGCTGTGACTCTCCTTCTCGCCGCCCTTGTTCTCTGCGGCATTACCCTTACCACCGGAGCTCTGACGGGTGCCCTGGTATCGGCTGGGCTGCTGGTAACGCTGAATGTCATTGCCTGGTGGGCCTACTCACGCCATGGCTTGCTGTTCGATGCGCTCAGCCCAAGCCTGGGTCTGACCATCACCTACCTTGGCGCCGGCATTGCTCGCCATCGTGCCAGCGAACAGCAGCAGCGCTGGGTGCGCGCAGCCTTCTCCCGCTATATCTCACCGAACCTCGTCGAGCATCTGGTACGTCACCCGGAACAGTTGCGCCTGGGTGGCGAGCGGCGCTGCTGCAGCTTCGTCTTCACCGACCTGACAGATTCGACCCGGCTGATGGAGGGGCAACCGCCAGAGCGAGTGGTAAGCATGCTCAATGAATATCTGGAGGGCATCATCCAGATCGCCTTCCGCCATCACGGAACGCTGGAACGCATCATGGGCGACGGTATGGCTATTCTTTTCTCCGCACCGTTGGCGCAGCCCGACCATCAGCAACGCGCACTCGCCTGCGCTTTGGAGATTCGCCAGTTCACTCGCGAGCATGCCGCCGCCCAGCACACCGCCGGAATTGCGCTTGGCCCCACTCGCATTGGCGTGCACAGCGGTGACGTAGTGGTAGGCAATTTCGGCGGCTCAACGCTGTTCGACTACCGTGCGCTCGGGGACGCGGTCAATGTCGCAGCGCGGATCGAAGGTGTGAACCGTTATTTTGGCACCGAGCTGTGCGTGTCGCAGGCGATTCGCGATGCCAACCCCGACACGCCGATGCGACCGGTCGGCAATGTATTGCTCAAGGGTAAGGAGCAGCCGCTCCGCCTTTACGAGCCTTGCGAAACGCAACAGGACGCTCAGTACGAGGCGGCACACAAACTACTGTCAGAGGACGAGGGCGACGCCCTCGAAGCATTCGAGCGGCTGGATATTCAGCGGCAGGATGATGCGCTGGTGCGCTACCAGCTCAAGCGGTTGCGCAGCGGGCAACACGGAGAGCTCATCGTGATGACAGATAAGTAGATCTCTTAACGGACGCTGACTTCCACGCGACGATTGCGCGGCTCGGACACGCCATCACGGGTTTTGATCAGCAGGTTGCGCTCACCATGCGACGAAACTCTGAGATCGATCACATCGATATGACGCTTACGCAACATCTCGGCGACTGCCTGGGCCCTGCTCAGCCCCAGTTGCTCGTTCCAGCGTGGGCCGCTGAGTGTGTCGGTATGACCTATCACCGAGACCGCAGACGGACCGCGCTGACGGATCGTCTCGAATACCTGGTCGATGGCCTGCTCAGACTCTTCGGTGAGTTCAACGCTACCGATCTTGAAGTACAGCTGGAACCGCTGAGGCAACGCTGGCTGTGCAGCCAGCGCGGCGGAAAAATCGCGAGCGATGCGCATGTCGCCAACCTCGAAAGGCCCAGAGCCGAAGCCCCGTGAGCCGATCACGGCACCCTGATGCTTGCGATCAAGACGCGTCTGACCCTGTGCATCTTCGATGACCACGGCACCGGTGGTGCCATCGGGACTCTCCAGCAACACCACATAGTCACCCGTCGCGCAGCCTGTCATCAGCAGCGCTAGACACAACAGCGCAAACGTTCTCTGTAGCATTCGCCTCACTCGCTGACCTTCACCAGAAAATGCGTACCCCGTACTCCGATGGTCCCGGTCGGCGTTTTCAGCTCTACCGCCTCGGGTTTCAGCTTTGCGATCACACCGGAGATGAAGTTCAGCGTACCTCGGCTGATTTGCGCGCTCAGCTTCAGTTCTTCGTGAGCTGGCTCAAACTGGTACTCATCCAGCGTGAACTCGCTGTTGGGACCGAACGACATCACCGTGTTGTCGCTCAACGTGACGCCCATCGACCCCTGGGCACCGGTGCGCAGTGTCGCCCCGATGATGACCGCCTGCCCTACCCGCGCCTCGATGGTCTGTCCACGGCTGGTCATGGTCGCCTCGCCCTGGACTTTCATGATGTAACCAACGGGCTCGCTGATGTCGTCCGCCACTGCCAGCCCAGAGGCCGCCATAAAGCCAAGGACAAGCACAGTTCGGGCAATTTTTACCACTGGGGCGCTTCTAGTGGCCATGATCAATGTAACCTCCGTGGTCGGCCAATGGCCTGCGAATCGGTGCACCGCGCTTCTGGCTGCGCTCACCGATGTTTTCCTGGCATTTCCGTCAAGTAATCGCCGCAGGATGCAGTATGACCTCTAGCAAATACAAGCTCAGCTACGAGACCTGGGCCTCAGCGCTGGTGACGATGTTCATTCTCGTACCCACCGTGCCGGTGCTTCTGCTGGCCGGCTTCGAGTGGCTCGACTTGCGCGGCGTGCTGCTTGTCGAGCTGCTGTTGATGTTTCTCAGCCTGCCACTGCTGTTCGTGTGCCTAGCGAGCATCCACCGCTCGCTGGGCGCACTGGCAGAAGACACACGGCGCATCCGCGAGCTCGATTTCAGCCCCCACAGCAGTCCTCACTCGCCGATTCGCGAGCTCGACGAGCTGCACCGCCAGCACGACAGCATGCGGCGCTCGATCCACACACAGAACCAGGCGCTGGTAGAGGCTCAAGAGAAACTGGCGAGCCTGGTCGAAAACGGCATGCTGATGTCATCCGAGCGCGACAAACACCGTTTGCTCCAGCACATCCTGATGCAAGGCAAGCGGATCTGTAACGCCGATGCCGCCACGCTCTATCTGATGACCGATCACGACAGCTTGCGCTTTACCCTGCGTTCGAAGGCTGACCAATTACCTGCATTCGAACTGCCGTTGCACGATCCGGACACCGACACGCCCAACGAGCGGCACGTGTCGACCTATGTGGCCCTGCGCAGGGAAACCGTGATCATCGACGACGTGTACAGCGAGACGCGCTTCGATCTCTCCGGCACCCGCCGCTTCGATATGGAATCGGGCTACCGTACGGTTTCGATGCTCTGCGTGCCATTGGTTGCGCACGGCGGCGAAGTACTCGGTGTTCTGCAATTCATGAACGCGACCGATCCCAACAGTGGCGACGTCACCCGCTTCAGCAGGCAGAACCTTCGATTCGTCGAAGCACTGGCCTCCCAGTCGGCCGTCGCACTGGAGAACCACAACCTCATCGACTCTCAAACTGCGCTGATCGACGCGATGATCGAGATACTCGCCGGCGCAATCGACGCCAAAAGCGCCTACACCGGCGGGCATTGCGCCCGCGTACCTGAGCTCGCGCTGATGCTGGCGGAACAGGCCAGTGCGACGGCGCAAGGTCCGCTGGCGGATTTCCGCTTCGAAACCGACGAGCAGTGGCGGGAGTTCCGCATCGGCGCCTGGCTGCACGACTGCGGCAAGGTCACCACACCCGAGCACATCGTCGACAAGGCAACCAAGCTGGAAACGGTCTACAACCGCATCCATGAGATCCGCATGCGCTTCGAAGTCCTGCTACGCGACGCCATGATCGAGCGTCTCGCCGCCTTGGCGGCCGGCGAACCAGCAGAAGCCGTCGAGACCCGACACGTCGCCGAGGTGGCGCGTTTGCAGGAGGAGTTCACCTTTGTGGCTGAGTGCAACATCGGCGGCGAGCTGATGGCCCCGGAGCGGATCGAGCGTTTGCAAGGCATCGCCGAACAGCGCTGGACACGTCACTTCGATGACCGGCTGGGCCTTTCCCATGAGGAGGAGACGCGCCTGGAGGGCTTCCCGGCCAAGCCGCTTCCGGCTTCCGAAAGGCTATTGTCGGACAAGCCAGAACACCTGATGCCACGCGCCGAAACCAAGGCGCTGGACCCCAAATACGGCTTCAAGATGAGCGTGCCCGAACATCAGTTCAACTTTGGCGAGCTCTACAATCTGAGCGTCAGCCGCGGCACCCTGACCGCCGAGGAGCGGTTCAAGGTCAACGAGCACATCGTGCAGACCATCGTCATGCTGGAGAATTTGCCGTTTCCCAAGAACCTCCAGCGCGTGCCGGAATATGCCGGCACCCACCATGAAACCTTGCTTGGCACCGGCTATCCGCGGCAACTGGGGCCCGATCAGCTATCGATACCCGCACGAATCATGGCCATCGCCGACATCTTCGAGGCGCTGACCGCCTGCGATCGCCCCTACAAGAAGGCTAAACCGCTGAGTGAGTCGATCCGCATCCTGGCGCGGCTGCGAGATCGCGGCCATATCGATGCCGACCTCTTTGCCCTGTTCCTCTCCTCGGGAATGCACCTCAGCTATGGCCATCGCCATCTCAAGCCCGAGCAACTCGATCAGGTAGATATCAGCGAGTTTCTGCAGCGTCCCACCGCAGCCGCCAGCTGACGACCACTTAGCTCTGATCAACTGGCGACGCGACCATCCCATAGTTCCTTGTCGTCGAGTTGGCAGGTGTCGACGTAGCGCGGCATGCCGCCGATCTCCTCCAACTCCGTCATGCCGGCGAGCTGGCTGACGATGCGGTAACGCTTGCCTGCGGTCTTGTCTTGCAATGGATAGAGCGCGGCAATCTGCTGCGCCAACTCGGTCAGGGTGGACATGGTGCGGGTAATGCTCTGGGTGCGAAAAACCAGGCTATTTACTACGAATCCTCCCTGATTGCGCGGGGTAGCCGACGTCCAGCAGGCCGCTCATCGGAACGGCTTGTTTTTACACATAAATCTCTCTTTTCAGAGCAGCCCGGGCGCTTTTCAACTACAGCGTGCGCGCGGCCGTGCCAGCCGAATGGACAAGCGGAGATCATGCGCGAGTGACCACACCTCACGGCGTCGTTCAAGAGTACGGCGCTTGAGCTGGTCGGGCTACGGGCTACGGGCTACGGGCTACGGGCTACGGGCTACGGCGTGCGTCCCCGTCTCAGCCGTTTCGTTCCACGACCAAGCGGTCATTCGTCGAAAACTGGCCTGCCATTCGTCGTGCAGCCGCTTGTATGGTGGCACTTGCCGTATTCTCGCCGGCTATCGGCGTTCAGCAACCCGATTCGCAGTCCGGCATATAAATCGCATCCAACAAGCCCGAACTGTGCTGCGCCACCCAATTGGCGCCGCGGGACTTTCCCGTGAACAACTGTGGTCCGCCCTCCGGCGGTTGTTTGTCGAACATCGGGCCCTCCCGATTGGATGTGAAATGAAAACACCACGTCTGCTACAAGGTCGCCGCGGCCCTGTGCTCTCTGTTTTCCTGTTGCTGCTGATCGCCGCGTGCGTGGCCTTCTGGCAGTTGCGGCCAGCTGCTCCCTCCACCCCTGCGACTGGCGCTGCCGCCAGCATGCTCGAGGCCTTACAGCAATCTACCGATCCCTGGGAAGCCAATCGCCGCGATCTTTCGGTGTTGATGGCCGACCTGCGGGGCGCCAGCATCAGCAGCGCCGCGCTGGGCAAGGATGCAGTCTTTATCAGCCTGCACGATGGGCTTCGTTACTGGGTACCGGACCAGTCCGGGCGTGTCGCTCAGCTGCTGCTCGACCAATACGCCAGCAGCAGAGGCGAGCTGTTCCCGCTGTCCATGTTTGAAACCGACGGCGAAGCGCCCTGGTACAAGCCGGTCGTGCCCTACGCACCCTTTATTCTGTTGCTGATCGGCGCCCTCACCTACCTTGCAATCAAGAGCCAGGCCTTCCCGGTCCAACGCAAAGGCAGCGGCATCAGCTTTGCCGATGTGATTGGCGCCAGCGAAGCCAAGCAGGCGCTTAGCGATGTGACCGCCTATCTGCGCGATCCGGCTGCCTACACCGCGCTGGGCGCGCGCCCGCCAAAAGGCGTGCTGCTCACAGGCGAGCCGGGCACCGGCAAGACTCAGCTGGCCAAGGCACTGGCCACCGAGTCCAATGCCAGTTTCATTCAGGTGACCGGCAGCGATTTCTCCTCGATGTATTTCGGCGTTGGCATCCAGAAGGTCAAGGCGTTGTTCCGTACCGCGCGCAAGCAGGCGCCGTGCATCATCTTCATCGACGAGATCGACGGCATCGGCAAGCGCGCTGAACAGCAGCGCTCCAGCGATGCCGAGAGCAACCGCATCATCAACCAGTTCCTTGCCGAGATGGACGGTTTCGACGGCGCCAACGGTGTACTGGTGCTGGGTGCGACCAACTTTCCGAACTCGCTGGACCCAGCGCTGGTTCGCGAAGGTCGCTTCGACCGCTCCATTGCCGTGGGCCTGCCAGGGCTGAACGACCGCGAGGCACTGTTCCGCCTCTACGCCGCCAAGATCCGTGCCGAACAGGATCTGGACTACGCACAATTGGCGCGCAATACCGTGGGTCTGACCCCCGCCGCCATCGCTTACATCGCCAATCATGCGGCCCTGCTCGCCGCACGAGGCGCCGCGAAGTCGGTCAGCATGGCGCATTTCGTCGACGCGGTGGAAACCTGCCGCATCGGTGAGCAGCCTTCTGGCGTGACGCCCATGTCGCCTACCGACCGCAAACGCATCGCGGTGCACGAAGCCGGTCATGCGCTGGTCGCTGCCGCGCTGAAAACCGGTCGGGTGGAAAAGGTCACCATTCTGCCGCGCGGCCAGGCGCTGGGCGTGACGCTGGTAACGCCCGTCGAGGACAAGCGTCTGCACATGGAGTCCGAACTGCGCAACCGCATCCAGATGCTGCTGGCTGGCCGTGGGGCCGAGCAGCTGTATTTCCACGAAGTGTCCTCGGGCGCCGGTCAGGATCTGCAGGAAGCCTCCAAGATAGCCCTGTCGATGGTTGGCGCGTTGGGCATGGGCCCGAACGGTTCGCTACTCAGTCTGCAGGCGGTACGCGACGCGCATATCGAGTTCGACTCCGGCGAATCCATCCGCGCGGCCGACAACCTGCTCAAGCAGCTCGACCGTGAATGCATGGCCCTGCTGCAGCAGCTCAAGCCGGCGCTGGACGAGATCGCTGACAAACTCTTGGCCGAGGAAACCGTGCCGGGCGAAGAAGTCCTCGCCGCCATCGCGCGCTTGCCCGAGCATCATCATGAAGCCCGCGTCAGCTCGATCATCGGCCATGCCATGAGCAGCATCGACCGGGTGGCTGCCAGCGCCATGGAGAACGACGGCTTTATTGATCTGGCACCGGTTGAGCAACCCGAGGACGACGGCCCCGGAATGCTCTGAACCAGACGCCCGCGATCGCTCACGCGGGTTTCTTGGCGACCGCCACTGCGTCGTATGCCAAGCGGCTCAGTGCGGTTCTGCTGCCGCGGCCTGGATGGTCGCCACCCCGGCCAGACGCCGCGCCAGCACACCGAAACGTCGGCGGTACTGCGCCGGCGTCATGCCCACCTTGCGCCGGAACAGCCGACCGAAAAAGCCGGCATCCTGATAGCCAACCTCCCAGGCGACCGCTTCAACCGGGAGGTCTCCGCTTTCAAGTAGTTGCTTGGCTTCCTCCAGTCGCAGCGTATGCACGTAGTCCAGCGGCGACAGCCCGGTCGCCTGGGCGAAACGGCGCTGGAACGTCCGCTCCGGCAGTCCACTGATCCGCACCATCTCAGCAACCGGCGCGTCGGCCTCGTAATGTTGAGCAGCCCATTCCTGACAATGGGCAATGACCGGATCGGCCAGTTGACTGGTGCGCATCATCGCGGCGTAGGCCAGCGGACTGGTCGCATCCCAGTCGAGCAGATTCATCCGCGCGACCTCCATGGCTTCCGTGGCGCCAACGAAGCGGGCAATGAGGAACAATCCCAGCGCATGTCAGCTGCTGCCGCTGCCCGACACCACCAGCCGCTGGCCGACGCCAGCGGTGACCAACGCCTTGTCCGGCTGCCAGTGAACCTCAGGGTATTCCCGCCGCAGGCAATCGTAATAACCCCAGTGCGAGGCACCTTCGCAGCCTTTCAGCAGGCCGGTACGCGCCAGCAGCAGGGCGCCGGAGCAGGCCGAAGCCAGCGTCGCACCGGCCTCGTAGCGCTCGCGCATCCATTGCGCTTCGCGGTCATAGCGATCATCCAGCGGCGCCCAGGGGCTGATGGCCAGATCACTGACAATCACCACATCGGCCGAGACCATGCTGTCCAGACTGGCGTGAGCGTGCACAAGGACATCGTTGAATACCCGCAACGGCTGTCCGTCGCGGCTGACGATCCGCGGCAACAACGGCGCATCGACACGGGTCTGATTGATCAGATGCTGCCAGTCGCGGCGGGCACCCGACAGCAGATCGTAGAGGCCGAACAGCGTTGACGCCGTGCTGTCCGGTGTCGCCAGGAAAGCGACAGTCAATGGAGGCAGTCTTTCAGCATGAGCTGAGCGTGTCATGGCGGAAATGGCCGTTTTGTTTCCAAGATGGCTTTAGTCCGACCGGCCCCATACCCCGACTATGGGCTCCGTTGGCACCTGCCAACGAACTGGACTCATGGAGCATAGAACAATGAAAGACGCACATGGCTACCAACTGACCGGCTGCAACGGCCAAGCGCAGGCGTTGCTTGACCAGGCGCTGGAGCAGTTCCGCTGCCTGCGCACCGCCTCGCTGGCGAGCACCGAAGCCGCACTTGAGGCTTCTCCTGAACTGGTGATGGGCCACGTTCTCAATGCCTGGCTCTATTTGCTAGGCACCGAAGCGGCTGGAATCCCCGTTGCGCAAGCCTCGCTCGAACATGCGCGGGCTCTGCCGCAGAACGACCGGGAGGCGCGCCATATTCAGGCGCTGCAACTGTTGATCGACGGCCGCTGGCACGCGTCCGGACGCACGCTGGAAGACCTCAGCCTCGAGTATCCGCATGACCTGCTGGCATTGCAGGCAGGCCATCAGCTGGACTTCTTCACCGGTGATGCGCGCATGCTGCGCGACCGCATCGCGCGGGTATTGCCGGACTGGTCATCCTCGGTGCCGGGCTATCACGCCGTGCTCGGCATGTACGCTTTTGGGTTGGAAGAATCTGGCGACTACCTGCACGGCGAGCGCGTTGGCCGCGAAGCGGTGTCACTGCAACCCGATGATGCCTGGGCGCAGCACGCCGTCGCACACGTGCTCGAGATGCAGGGCCGGCGTGAGGAAGGCATGGCCTGGATGCTAGGCAATCCGGCCTGGCAGCAGGACAGCATGCTCGCGGTGCACAACTGGTGGCACCTCGCTTTGCACTATCTTGAGCACGAGGATTTTGAAACCGTGCTGGCCCTCTACGACGGCCCGATCGATGGCCATCAGGGCAGCCTCGCAATGGAATTGATCGACGCCAGTTCCCTGCTCTGGCGCCTGCAATTGCGCGGTGTGGATGTCGGCAATCGCTGGACAAGCCTTGCCGAGCGCTGGGCCGCGATGGCCAACGACGGTCGTTACGCCTTCAATGATTTTCACGCGGCGATGGCGTTTGCCTGCAGCGGTCGTACCGACCTGCTCGACGGGCTAAGCGAAGCGCAGCGGCGCGCCTGCCAGCAGGACGACGACAATGCACGCTTCACAGCGATGATCGGCGCTCCAGGGGTCGAAGCAGTGACGGCGTTCGTCGATGGGCAATATGCGCGTTGCGTGGATTTGCTAAGGCCAGCCCGCAGCCAGGCTCATGTATTTGGCGGCAGCCACGCCCAGCGCGACCTGATCGACCAGACCTTGCTCACCGCCGCACGCCGCAGCGATCAGCACAGTCTGGCGAGAGGCCTGCAGCGCGAACGCGAGCTGCTTGCTCGTCAGCGCAGCGCGGCTTGAGACAGAAGGGATGTCGGCAGTGCCGGCATCCCGGCTTCAGGGCAGCACCACCAGGTGGTTCGGCAGCTCGTTGCGCTCGTGCGTTGCCGGGACGTGCTGCTGGAGCAGCGTGCCGCAGGCGTCGATGCAGCCGACAAAACCCTCCAGCACCCGTCCGTTGCGCACATGGGCGGTAAAGGTCTCGACGATCGACTCCCAGGCGCTGTTGTCGATGCGGCTGGAAATGCCTCGATCCACCAGAATTTCCACATAACGCTCGGCTTCGGAGACAAAGATCAGCATCCCGGTGCCATCGTCGGTGTGATGCAGGTTCAGTTCGATGAACTGCCGCCGCGCCAGGTTGCAGGCACGCCAGTGCCGTACCGAGCGAGGAATCAATCGACTGGTCACTTTGGGGATTCGAAACAGTACCGCCAGCACCAGGAAGGTCAGCCATTGCACCAGCAACAACTGCCAGCCTGCCAGCCAACCGGTAAAGAACAGCAGCGCACCGGGCAGCACCAGCGCAATCAAGCTCGCCCAGAGTAGCGGGATATAGCGATAGTCATCGGACTGGCCGGCCAGTACGGTCACCAGCTCGGCATCCGTTGTGCGCTCCACTCGGGCGATGGCCTCGGCCACCTGCTGCAGTTCGCTTTCGCTCAAAAGGGTCATTGCATGTCCATCATTGATGAGGCTCTTGTCGTTCTGATCTGAAGGGGCGAGCCTGCATGGCAGGCCCCATCGAGTTCACGTGCCGGCTACCAGCCACCGGAAGCGCCGCCGCCGCCAAAGCCGCCGCCACCGCCGCCGAATCCGCCGCCACCGCCAAAGCCGCCGCCGCCACCACGGCCCATGCCGCCAAGCAGGGCACCGAGCAATACCGCGCGACCCGCACCTCGTCCGCCTCCGCGACCACCACGGCCGCCACCGATGACGAAAATCGCTACCAGCATCAGAAAGAAGCCAAGAATGCCGAGCCCGCCCGGCTGCTGCGCCCCCATCGGCATGGCCGGCGGCAGCGCAGCGGTCCGCAGCGGATCGCCACCCAGCACCTGAATAATGGCCGCGGCGCCTTCGGTAATCCCACGGGTGAAGTCGCCCTCGCGAAAGGCGGGTGTGATGATGCGATTGATGATCACCGACGACTGCGCATCGGTCAGCCGGCCTTCCAGGCCATATCCGACTTCAATGCGGACTCGGCGATCATCACGCGCAACGATCAACAGCGCACCGGTGTCCTCGTCTTTCTGCCCGATACCCCACTCACGCCCCAGCTCGACACCAAACTCTTCGATGCTGCGGCCTTGAAGATTCGGCACCGTAACGACCACTACCTGCTCGCCGCTGGCCTGCTCATGCGCGGCGAGCATGCTGGTCAACCGCGCCTCGGCCTGCGTATCGAGCAGTTCGGCCTGATCGACCACTCGGCCGGTCAGCGCAGGCAGCTCGACGCCCTGGGCGGCGATGCCACTCGCCCAGAACAACAGCGCGAGGATCAGGGGGAGCGTACGCATCATTGGAATTGCACTTGCGGCGCCCGTTCAGCGTTCTCGGTTGTGGCCTCGAAGTTCTCGCGGATGGGCATGTCGCCGTACATCAGGCTGTGCCAGATGCGACCGGGAAAGGTCCGGATCTCGGTGTTGTAACGCTGGACGGCGGCGATGAAATCGCGACGTGCGACTGCGATACGGTTCTCGGTGCCTTCAAGCTGCGACTGCAGCGCAAGGAAATTCTGGTTGGATTTCAGATCCGGGTAGCGCTCGGACACCGCCATCAACCGGCTCAATGCGCCAGTCAGCTGGCTCTGCGCCTGCTGGAACTGCTGCATCTTCTGCGGATCATCGAGGTCATCAGCGCTGATCTGGATCGAGGTTGCCTTGGCGCGCGCCTCGGTCACTGCAGTGAGGGTGTCCTGCTCCTGGCGGGCGAAGCCCTTGACCGTCTCGACGAGGTTGGGAATGAGGTCGGCGCGGCGCTGGTACTGGTTTTCGACCTGAGCCCAGGCCGATTTCACCTGCTCGTCATACTGCGGAATGTTGTTGATGCCACAGCCGGCCAGCAGCCAGGACATGAACAGGACAACCATCAGTTGCCAGGTGAATCGATAACGCTGCATCTGCATGATCCGCTCGTCCTTCCAAAAACCCAGGGTACAGGATAAGGAAAGCCGAGCGGTCCGAGAGTTCAGGTTGTAACGACCTCAGATCACGCCGGCACGACGCAGCGTGTCGATCTGCTCGGGCGCACAGCCCAGCAGCCGCTGCAGCAAGGCTTCGCTGTGTTCGCCGAGCAGCGGCGGGGCCTGGCGGTATTCCACCGGCGACTCGGACAGCCGAATCGGGCTGGCCACCTGGGGCACGCTTCCCGCCAAAGGATGCGGCATCTCGACACGCAGTCCGCGCGCCTGCACCTGCGGATCAGCAAACACCTGAGCCAGGTCGTTGATCGGTCCGCAAGGCACGCCAGCCTGCTCCAGTATCGCGACCCATTCCGCCGTGGTGCGGAACACCGTGACCTGGCGGATCATCGGCACCAGCTCCTTGCGATGCGCCACGCGCGCCTTGTTACTGGAGAAGCGCGGATCATCAGCCCACTCCGGGTGCCCGGCCACTTCGGCGAACTTGCGGAACTGACCGTCATTGCCCACGGTGAGAATGATGTCGCCATCGGCCGTCGGGAAATCCTGATAAGGCACGATGTTGGGATGGGCATTGCCCATACGCTTGGGCGGCACGCCGGTGGTCAGGTAGTTCATCGCCTGGTTGGCCAGGCAGGCGACCTGCACGTCCAGCAGTGCCAGTTCAACGTGCTGGCCAACGCCGCTGTGCTCCCGGCGGTTGAGCGCCGCCAGCACCCCAACGGTCGCGTAAAGCCCGGTGAGGATGTCGGTCAGCGCCACCCCGACTTTGACCGGCCCGGCGCCCTCTTCGTCCTCGGCGCGTCCGGTCAGGCTCATCAGGCCACCCAGACCCTGAATCATGAAGTCGTAGCCCGCACGCTGGGCGTATGGACCATCACTGCCAAAGCCGGTGATCGAGCAATAGACCAGCTTGGGGTTGATTGCTTTCAGGCTTTCGTAATCCAGCCCGTAGGCCGCCAGCCCGCCAACCTTGAAGTTTTCCAGCAGCACGTCGCACTGGGCCACCAGCTCACGGATGATCCGCTGGCCCTCGGGCTGGGTGAAATCCAGCGTCAGCGACTGCTTGTTGCGGTTGGCCGACAGGTAATAAGCGGCTTCCGACGTGTTTTCGCCCTGCTGGTCTT
>Ga0208645_1001960_pt1 | contig 17015 bp, 13 predicted proteins | sample VirMetDEL_Sep_01_FD_184519 | JGI IMG/M metagenome (GOLD analysis project Ga0208645, IMG submission 184519) | Aqueous microbial communities from the Delaware River and Bay under freshwater to marine salinity gradient to study organic matter... | ecosystem: Environmental > Aquatic > Marine >... | reverse complement strand
ACGTCTTGAGTAATATTTAAACTGTCTGTTATAGAAAAGTTTAATAAATCAGTAGTAGCGTCAGTGCTAGATAAAGTTAATGTTGGGATTAGTGTTGCCATATTATTTTTGTTTTATTGTTTTCTTCTCTACACTACCATCGTTGTAAATGTAGAATAAAAGTTGATTTTTAATTTCTTTTGTTTCTCTACCTAATAAATCAGTAATCATTATTAGTTCTTTTTTTGTTTGCACTCTTGTTAATAGTGGTCCAACCCAATTACCCTCGCAGTAATCATAAGTTGCTTGACATATTGTATCCCACTCGTTCTCACAACAGTAATCATCTACCGATATAACCCAAGCATAGCAAGGATCGTTTAACCAGTAAGGATTTCCAGGGCCAGTAAAACAATTAGCGTCATACAGACAAGATATAGAATCGTTAACATTAGCAGTTGATTCATAGTTATATGCATTTGGATCCATGCAGCCCATAACGATTTCAACGCACGAGTTGTTATCCGTGTTAGCAAGTGGATCAAAGTTAAGAGCGGTACTATCCATACACCCATAAATATAAGCAATACAACTAAAATCCTCCGTGTTTGCCGATGGATTATAATTGAGCATAGAAGGATCCGTGCAGCCAGATATAAAAGGTATACAAGAACTATTATCACTATTTGCTAAAGGGTTATAATTAAACATTGTTGAGTCTGTACAACCGAAAACGTAAGGTTCGCAATCACCATCATCAGTATTTGCGTTAACATCAAAGTTGAACATTGTCGGATCTATACAACCATATATTAAAGGTATACAAGTATCAGGCGTGTTTGCTAAAACGTTAAAATTAAACGCTAAAGATTCCATACAACCTAGTATAACAGGTACGCAACCACCATTATCGATGTTTGCTATTGTATCGTAGTTAAAAGCCGTTGAGTCCGTGCAACCCCACTCAGCTTTAGTCTCGCAGCTACCATCACTAGTATCAGCTACAAAACCTTGAGTATAATATTCTAAATAAGCAGGGCTAGTACAACCAAGAACATAGAAGCATTGCGTAGGTGTGTTAGCTGTATCTACATAGTTTAACGCTAGCGAGTCCATGCAGCCAAAGATCTTATCAATGCAATAGTCACCACAATAAGTTGGTACAGTACGTTTAAATAAAGGCTGTATAAAAGGTGGTATAACTTCTATGATAGTCATACCTAATGGGTTTGTCAGCTTAAATCCACAGTGAGCTGCAGATTGAAAAGCTTGTTGTGTTATTGAAAACTTAAATGAAACTAGTTGAGGTGCTTTTAAATTTATAGTATACTCTTGAGAGTAAGCAGCTGTGTCTAGCGTGAAGTTCCAAACACTATCACCTTGTTTTACCTCTAAATTTGATGCCGCCCAACCGTCACCAATTAAATCTGTTAATGTTAAAGTGTAGTCACATGAAGGAACTAAAGACATTGTGTTGGCTATAGAATCATAGTTGTACATAGTAGAATCAGTACAGCCAAACACTATTAGCTCAGAACACGAGCCGTCGCTTGTATCAGCTCTAGGATTAAATTCTACATACGAAGAATCCATACAGCCAAATATTGGTGGACATGGAGCAGATAGCAAAACATGAGTTGTGTCATGTAAGAAGTTAGGAACAGTTCCATATATTAATGTATCATAACATTGTACAACGTAATAAGATCCGTCTAAACCACCCCAGAGAGCTCCAGCAAGACCATCTCCGTATGAATCGTACATCGTGAACGTTAAATCACCAGCAGGTAAACATCTTTGCTCTACAACAACACCATAATCAGGTTGAGACCAATAACCACTACCAGATGCAACTACAAAACCATTGGTGTCTTTTACATTCCAGGAAGTTTCACTTTGGTATTGATCAAGGTTTATAATAATAGTAGTAGGCACACAGTTAGGTGGACCTTGCGCTAGCGTTATAAACGGTAATAATAGTAGTAGTAACTTTTTCATTTTATTTTTCTCCACATTTTTTAGATGGATTACCAACTTGTCTCCAGTCTTGCTTAACCCAGTCTTTTAAATTTTTACTTTTAGTGCCAGTTACGTTACTCTTAGAAGAACGCTTGTACTTACCAGCTTTCCCAGCAGCTATTTTAGCATTAATAACCTTCCGTCTTTCAGCCTTACTCATACTAGCAATCTTAGCTTTAGGTAGGCATACTTTTTTAGTACCACCACCTTTGGCCTTAACTTTTCTAACTTTAGATAAAGGAGATCGCATTGTAAAACTCATTAGCACTTACCTTTTTTCTGAGTCTTTGAAGCCCACATATTAGCATAAGCACTAGGATAAACTTTAAACTTTTTTCTAGCCGCAGCTTTACAAGATGAAGATAGCTTTAAAAGAGCTGGTGATTTTTTTATTTTATCCATTATTTCTTTTTCATTTTCATGGCACCAGCTTTTTTCATTATCATAGCTGATTTTTTAACCATCTTCATACCAGCTGTTTTCATTTTCATAGCTGCTTTTTTCATTGCCATTGGAGAATTGTCAACAGCTTTTTTAAACTCACCAGATAATTTTCCAGCTTTAGAAGCCGCTTTTAATTTCTGGTTAAATTTAGTTGGAGCTTTTTTCATAGTCATTGCTGACTTTTTCTTCATTTTTGCAGGTGCTTTTTTCATTTTAAATTTTGTTTTTAATATACTTATACATTTGTTTTCCTAATTCAGTTCCATTTTTACTATCACTAAGATAGTGGGCGTGAGCCATATTTCTACTATCAGATATATTCTTAGCTGTTTGCATAAACGCAGAGCTTTTACCGTACTTATCTTTTAGCACTGATGCTATAAGTATACCCTGTGCAGAGTGACCAGATGGATAAGAAGCTGTGTTCATTGAATCCATTTTAACATAACTTAAAGATTTATCTAACTCGTATGGTCTTGGTCTGTCATGATATTTCTTTAATTTTAATATTACAGGTGCAGACTCTTTTATAAGTTTAGCTGCTATTTTTTTATCATAATCTTTTACGCCTTGCTCATCAGCTGTTTTTTTAAACGCAGCCTCTATGTTGTCGTATTTTTTAACAAAAATTTTGTTTAGTTTTATTTTCTTTAAAGCTTTAATTTCTTGAGCTGTGTCAAAACTATTATCGCTAGAAGGCTTTGTTTTTTTAAAGCTTGATATATTAAAATCTTTTAACATTTCCATCTTCTTCTTGCAGCTTTACCTCTAACTCCAGTCCAACTTTTAGATCTAGCACAAAAAGCTTTTCTTCTTTTTGCCGCTTTACCACCTGGTTTAACTTTTCCTGTTACAGCTGTTTTTAGTTTACTTCCTGGGTTTTTACGTCTATAAGCTTTAACTCCCTTAGAAGTCATCCCAGCGCCTTCTTTTACTGTTCTAAAGTTACGACCTTTACCCTTTGTTGTTTTTCTTAATCTTTTTTCTAACGGCGAGTCGCTTTCAATAATAGATTGACCAGTGTTTCTTCTACGGCCACAACTAGTGACAGCAAGAGGATTACCCTCTTGAACGTATCCTCTAGTTTTTTTAAACATACTATTTTGCTTTTCGCTACCAGGCATATTATTTTATTTCACAAGCACACCATCCAAAACATACTTTACCAAAAGTTATTTTCTTTATAAGTTTACAAACTGCTTTTTTCATAATTTATTTTTTTTAAAAGTCACTCATTAATTGATTATCTATTTCCTCCTGTACTTCTTCTCTTGTAGCTAGCATTTTAAAACTAAGATCAGCTTGAAACCTAGCAACCTCCTCCCCATCTTTAAATATTATAATAGTAGGTACAACAGCTATCTTGTGTTTTGTTTGCGCCTCTGCATCTGTTGCTATGTCTGAGTATGCTATAGTTTTGCAGTCAGACAAGTTGTTAACCCAAGCAACATCATTAGCGCTATTCCAACCAGCATTAAATTGTGTTACTTGTATTTGCGCAAAAGCGCTAGTGTTAATTAGTAGTAGTAAAAATAATAAATTTCTCATTATCTTTTGTATAATTTGTCCTCTATCTTATCTAAGGTTTTTTTAATCTCGTCAACATCTTTTTTTGTTTCCATAATAGTGTTGCGGATCATTTGATCTTTCATGTTAAACTCCATACGAGTTACTTCATCCGGTGGTATAACTGGTAGTTCTTTTGCTTCAGCAATATCTGCTTGCAACATAAACCACATGCTAATTAAAGTTGCCATAGCAAATCCTATAGCTATTAATGTTTTTACGCTTAGTACAAAACCGGTATCTTCGTTTAACTCTTTTGCCATTTAAAAAATCGTGTAATTTAATCCTAATTTAAAATCGTACCATTCTCTATTCCAGTACTTATTATATTTTCCTTCTACAAAGTATCCTAACTGCTTGTTTACTTTTATTCCGTATATTAAACCACCAGAATAATCGTACCATTGTCCGTCAACATAATTGTGATAAGAGAACTCACTACCATCATCATAATGATAAGGCATTAAACTTCCCCAAGCATGCATCCATGTTTTTTTAGAATATTTATAGTAATCAAAACCAACAACAAATGAGTGTTGTATAGTTTTCTTTAATTCGTTTCTTTTCTTTTCAGTATAATCAGCTAATACTTCAGGTATAACAACCGCCTCCCAAACCTCAGCACTAGTAGCAACTAACTCGCCTGCAGGGTTAAAGTATTCGTTGCTATACACATCAACCTCGTAACCCTCTTGTAAAGCTAGGTAAGTGTAATGTAAATCACCGTTATCCAACATCCACTCATCTAAAGCATTGTAACCATACGGCTCAGCGAGTCTATGTGTTAACCCAACATTCCAAGATAAGTTTTTACTTTTACGTTGTCTGTATCTTTCCGATGCTTCAAAATACTTAATATCAGCAAAACCATCTTCTAAATATTCTATTTTTAAAGCAAAAAAGTTTATACATAATTCATCTGGACAACCATCATCAGAGCTAAATCTAATAAAGTGATGTTGATCCATGTAGTCAACACCTTCTTGCCTTTTGTAATCAACCTCAAATAAGTACTCAACTCCTTTAACTTTACCGACAGTGGCCGCATCACTGTAATTAGATTCCGTTCCGTCATAAAAAGTTTGAGCTTTGTTTTCATAGCCAAACCTTGCAATCTTACGTAATCCTATGGTAAAATTATAATCATAAGGAGTTGATACAGTCTGTGTAGATAATCCATTATCTACAGAGAATACATCAACATCAGAAAGTGATGTTCCACCGTTAACAGCCGTATAAAAAGTAGAGTACTTTAATAAGCCTTTAACGTCAATGTTTCCAATTGTTTGTGCTATCGTTATATTAGACACAAGCAGTAACAGTATTATTAGTTTTCTTACCATCTTTTTATTATCACTTATTTTTTGAATTGTTTACTTATAAATTTATAATTCTTGGTCCTGATCTTTTTTTAGATTTTTTCTTTTTACTCTTAGTTTTTTCTTTAATCTCTTCCATTTTTTTGTTTTCAAGATCAAGATTATATTGACTCCAACCTAAAAACATTAAAGTTCGTTCCCAAGTAGCGTGTTCATTGTTTAAAGCCTGTCTAACATTTTGTGTTTTATTGTATAATCTATTCAAAGGTATATTTGTAAATGCTTCCGTGTAATTTGTAACAGCAGACCATTGAGGATTATCAATATCAAAAGTTTCCATCTCTTTTATAACTTTTTTGTTATAGTTAAGAGTTTTTTCAGCATTAACAATTTTCCTAAGTTTAATACCTAATACTGGTGATAAGTTTAAGGCTTCTAAACCAACAGCGCTTTCGTCTGGATTATATTTAACATCTCTTTGTCTAGCAAAAGCAATAGCTACGTTTTTCAAGGTAGCAACTACACCACCTATTAAACCAGTGCCTCTTAAAACAGAGTCAATACTACCGTTTATTAATCTTTCTTGTTTTTTGATAAACAAATTATTTACATCTTCCTCATCATCATCAAACATCATAGCAAACAAAGCTGTTTGTAACGTGTAGAATATAGCGTTTTGAATAGCAAAGTAATACGTTATTCTAGCAGCGTTAGATATATCACTTTGCATTTGAGTTGTATTAGGTTTTGTTATTCTTCTATTGTATATATCTTGAAAAGCTTTTTTACCTAATCTATTGAACTGAGACGTAACGTTTTGGAAGTTTAATATAACTTTACCAATAACAGACGCTTGTTGCTTAGAAACCATATCAGGTCTTGCTGACTGCTGAGTAGACTGAGTTATATCTTGAAAATCAGTAAAAGCAGCTGCTTCAGCTTCTTTCTGAGACATACCTTGTTTTATATACTTGTTTATTCTGTTTCTGTAATAAGCAGCGCCACCTGTTGCAATTGCGATGTTATCACCAATTTGTGTAGGTAAAAATCCTAGTTCTAATAGTTTAGATATTAATTTTCTAGTTATATCTTTAGAGTTACGTAAACTAGCGGCTAGTTCAGCGCCGTTGATATCCGTTTGTATACCACCTCTTCTTTGTTTTAACATGTCAGAGTTGAATATAAACGCAAAATCTTTCCAATATTGTTTTTGGTTTGCAAAAGCTTTAGCTGCTGCAAATATATTATTATCAGCAAAGTTAATATAATTTACAATAGACATTTGCTGAAGTAACGCAGATCTCATGTTAAAGAACATCACTGTACCAACAGAACCGTTTAAGTAATTCATAAGCTTGTTAACTTGCTCGTTTTGTCCAGTTGGCCTGTTTCTACCAGTTTCTATTCTATACAACATGTCTTCTAAAGACTCTCTAACACCTTTACCGTAACCAGCTTCAATTTTGTTTAAATTTTCTTGAGAAAATATAACACCAGCGTTTTCAATAAACTCAGCAAAGTATTGTTTTCTACCAACTCTACCAGTAGCATCGTCTAAATCCATTCTGATATCACCAGAGTTCCAACCATCAGTCGGATTAACGTAATCACCTTGCTTAGATATAACGTTTAAGGTTTCAGCGTAAGATTGTAGCTGTGAATCAGATTGAACTAACTCTACTAATTTAGCTTGATCAGTTTCGCTTAATCCAGGAATTTTGTGACCATGTTTATTCCATAAATAAACTCTTATAGCATCTTGAAAAGTAAAATCACCATCTGCGGTTTTCTTAGTTAGCTTCTTTCTTACATCTTCAAACTGCTTGTTCAAAGCTTTGTAATCGTTGGCAATACTTTGTCTAGCTGTGTCATACTCTCTATTAGCTCTATTTAAAGGTCTGATTAAAGCTTGCTCAAAAAAGTCTCTATGAGCATTACCTTCTTTACCTTTACCTAAAAAGTTATATAACAAACCTACAAAATCTTCATGTGATGGTGGTATAAATACTCTAAACTTACCTTTACTCTCCCCACGCTTTCTACCTTTAATAATAGAGAATCTTTTATCAGATTCAATGCCAGTTACATTTTCTAGTATATCGTTAAAGTTATCGTTCATTGATTTACTAAACTTAACCTTAGCTTGTTGAACTTTACGTTTAACATCAAATTGTTCTAGCATGTTATCTACAGCTTGTACGTTTTGTAAAGCATCGTCTGCAAAATAAAAGTCATTATAACCTTCACCAACCTTATCAGCGATCCAAAGTGCTTTTGATTCTGATGTAGAGTTTGCTAAACCAGTAATATTTTTTAATGGTATGTTTAATCCATTAGCTTTTAAAAATTCAAATATAGCTGGAGCAGAATCAGCAGGCCTTGCTGTTAATACAAACATATTCTCAGGACCAAACTTACCTTGCAATTTCATTGCTTTCTTAAACAGTGAAGCAACTTTACCATCAACAACTTTACTAAACTCTGAAAAATCGTGTGTCCAACCTTGGTCTAGTAAATCAGCACCTTCAGTAGCAAACTCTTCAGCTGTTAGTTTTCTAACTGTACCTTCAGGTGATGTAGATATAACTAAAGATTTACTAGTAGCCAATGTGTCATCAAAATCTAAAACTGTAATACCTTTAGTTTCGTTGTTAGCTGATCTAGAAAACATTATTGCTTTGTTTAGTGTTTCAGTTTTGTTTATACTTTTACTAAACTTCACTCTAGGACCAATTACTTCGTTGGTATTAATATTTCTAATAGAAACTATATTGTCAAAACCATTAGTTAAAAAGTTATAGTATCTAGTCCAAGATGGATCTGTATCAAAATTGTAACCAGCTAACATCTTACTTTGTAAACCTTGTAGTTTCAAAACGTCGTCCATAGTTTTAGGAATAATAGCAACGTTGTAGTTTTTATAAAACTTATTTAAATTTTTTATACCACCTTTGTTTTTGTAAGCATCAATAATTCTTAATGCCATTTGGTTAGCTGGTATCATGTGCTCATACTCGGCGAGCTTACCAAGGTTTTTAGGATTCATTTCTAACACTAAGTCAGAAATATATTCTAAATTTGCAGCTCTTCTAAGAGGTGTTTTCATTGAAGATAAATTACTAATCATAAACATAGCTATGTCTAAATCGTTATCTAACATGTTCATAACATCATCTATAAGTTCTCTAGCTTCTTTAGCTTCATTTAACCTACCGTTGTAATCTTTATCTTTTATAGCACCAACACTAGTTTGAGCGTACAAAGGTTTTTGGTTTCTGTAAGCTTCTTTAAATAGTTTTGTTTCTTTATCGTTTTTACCTTGTATTTGATCTACGTAAGCGTTAAACGCTGGTACGCTTTCAAAAAGTTGGTTTCTACCCCTACCAAACGTTTCTCCTTCTTTTAATTTTACAGGTATTACTTTTGGGTTTTTAATATCTGTTAAATCAGTCTTAAACATACCTCTACCAACCTTAGCGTTGTTTGCATACATACCTTTTAATAACGCAACCATTCTAGCTGCTTTTTCAGGACCGTATTTTTTTAACAACATATTACCAGCATCAACAAACACTCTTCTGCCTTGTTGTACGTTATTTATATTATCATATAAATCTCCAGCAAATTTTACAGGAACTCCATCTATCTCAAGATTTAACATCTTAATTATATTGTTAGCCTCTTCAGCAAAACTGTTAGCAACAAATTCTGTCCACTTGTCTTCTTTTTGTGTTTTGTTTTTAGATATCTTTGGTTGGTATAACCTAGCGTAACCAACTATGTCTCCAGCTATTTTCCCTAAATTACCATCTTTTATTTGATCACCATAAACTTCTTTTAAAATATTTTTTATAGTTTTTTTATCTAAAATGTTTTTTAAAGAAGGGTTTGTTTTGGCAGCAACCTCTGATAATCCGTCCCAAAAGATAACTTGCTGATCAATACTTAGGTTTCTTAGTGACTTACTAAACATTACAGCTGACTTTCCATCTCCAATAAGCTGTATGGCTTTTAATGGTCTTTTTTGCTCTAACAACTGTTCTCTTACAGCTTGATTAGTCATCATCTTACCAGTTTGATTAGCTAACGCTAACACTCTAGCGGATGTATTTCTATCTGTACGATCTGGCTTACCATCTATTATACCAAACGTTTCTAAGAAATCAGTTTTCTTTATATCGTTTTTAACTTGAATAGCTAAACCAGCTTTAGTACCAGTTTTAGCCATCTTAGCTCTATCAGTTTTAGTGTAAAAAGCTTTCAACAAGGTTTGAGGAACACCTGTAGCTGTACCACTAGCAGTTGCACCTTCAGGTAACATTGATATCAATACTTCTGCGTTTTTGTTAATAAACATTTGTGCAGACTGTAATTCTTTTTTAGTTATATTAGCTCCGCTAATAAGTTTCTTAGGTGGTATACCAAACATTTCACCTGTAATTTCTGGAGCTTGATCTTTTAAAGTTTTAAAGTTTAAGTTTTCAATATCTAATTCAGGTAATTTTGTTTTAATAGCTTTGTCAACCTTACCTTTAACTCCTAACCTATCAGATAGAATAATTTTCTTTTTCTTAGGTTTTGCTTTAACATCTACATCAGCAACTTCTTCAGCAGCTATATCAACTCTTTCAGATACATCTTCTGTAAACTCTTCTCCTAGTATTTTACGAGAAGCCTCAATCATTCTATTAGAAAGTTGTTTGTTTATAAAACCAGCTAAAGGTGCTACTTTATTACCAGACTTTTCCTGCTTAGCTACGTAGGCTGGGTAATCATTAATAAGACCCATAACACTTCTTTGCTTACCAGTCTCGTCGTTTATCAAGCCATATTGTATTTCGCTGGTTAAAAGCTCTCTATCAAAACCAGGAGCTTCAGATCTTTTTTCTACAAATCTATTTATATTATTTTTTATAAAAGAGTCGTCCATTATCTCAAAAGCGCCATCAACACCTTTTTCATCATAAATACTTTGTACTCTGTCAGATGCTTCTTTAGAAAAACGCTCTCCTTTAACACCTGGGTCTTCTTTAGCAAATTCAGCTGCTCTTTCTGTGAGTTTACCTTGTTTTATGTTTTTAGAATAATCCTTTAAAAAGTTATAAGTTTGTCTAGCGCTTTCAAATTCTTTTTTATAACCAAACTTATTTAAAACTTTGTGAACAGTATTTTTAACTTTACCAAAAACACCTTCGTTAAACGCTAAACCACCGTCTACTATTTCGTCAGAAAAAGCTGTAAATAATTCTTCAGTTTCAAAAACTTTATCACCAGTTATGCCATAGCTATTAGCTAGCCTAGTTAATATTGCTTGTTTTTCTTTTGAGCCTAATAAGTTTAAAAACTCCGTGTTAAGTTTTACTTTTTCTTCTTTACCTAGTTTTTGATAAGAATTACCTATAATACCATGTAACAGCTCGTGAGACCCAACCCCAATAGCACCTGTTTCTCTAGCAACATCTCTATTGATAAAAATTTTATTTCCTTGAATAGCCCCATCACTATCAGCATCATCAGGAAACTGTTTTGCAAACTCCTCTTGAGACAATTCTATTTGCTCTAAACCTAGTTTTTCAGTTTCTTGTTTTGTTGTTTCTAACGATGTTTGTAATAGTTGTTCTTTAGCTGTAGCGTTGATTAAATCTATTTCTTCACTTAATCTTTTATCTTGGTTGTTTAACCCTCTAATAGCGTAGCCAAATTCCTTAGTGCTAATATTACCGTCTTGTAGTTGTGTTTTTAAAGACTCAACTTTAGATTTTATGTTATCTTTTTTGTTTATAGTATTTATTAAAGATTGTTTTTGATCTTCATTAAGTATTTCACTTATTTTACGTTTTTCAGTAATATAATTTTTAAGATCTTTTTCAGCTTCATTTATTTCTAAATCAATAGCTTCTTTAACCTCTTGGTTTCTTGTGTTGTATTTTTTATTATTTAAATCAGCTAAATTATTTATTTTGCTATTTAAATCTTTTACGCTAGCATTGTCACTTCTTAATGCTCTGTTTAACGCTCTGCCACCAACACTCATTTGTCCAGCTCCTAAAAAACCATTCAACCACATTTCTAAACCCTCATCGCTAGTCATAGCGTCCCAAGCATCTTTAGAGGCTTCTTCTGTTGATTTGCCAGCTCCTAACCCTTGGTTTAATTTTTCTACTCCTAACTGCCCGACCTCTGTAAAACCTTCACCACTACCAGTCCATAGCAACTTAGCTATTTGAGTTCCTTTTCCAGGTACAGATTGTATGTATTTTGTTACACCTTTTAAGCCAATATATTCTAAACCAGTAGCAACAGCGCCTAAAGCAAGTGGCACGGCTATTTCCGTTTGGTTGTTTTCTACTAATTTTTTAATAGCATCAGGATCATCACCATATAGTTGTTTTGCCTTAGCTTTATTATAATCAGTGTACATTGGAGCGGCAACTTGAACCGGTAACGATGCGCCAAACGTCAAGGCTGCTGGTATAGCTGTTTCAGCCATGCTAACACCCGCTCCAAACACACCTGCGATTAAACTAGCTGCATCACCTTCTTTTGCCCCAGCAACTATACCTTTACCAGTGTCCTTAAACTCTAGCTGTTCTAAATCTTGATATTTTTTAATCATAACATCCTCAGCCTTGTCTCTTCTTTTTGCAATATTAGAAAATGCGTAGCTCTCAAGATATTTCACTTTATCAGCGTTTGTTTTAAAACCAGTAGGATCGCCCATTGGATCCACGTAAGGAGCGTTGGGATTTTGGGTTTTTAAATATTCTAATTCATCAGGGTCATAGTCTATATCTTGTGAAAATATGTCTCTAGCAACAATTCCTGCAGAAATTAAAGCGCTTTGAAAAGCTTCTGGAACATTATCTACTCTGTTTTTTAAATACTTACCAAGTTCAGCTCGTTCTTCGCTATCAACAGCTATTTGTGGTAAAGCTTTAATAACATTGACAATGGTCATGCCTTTTTTAATGTTAGATGGTAAGTCTGAATCATAAAAAGCACCCATAGACGCACTTTTAGCTACATCCTCAGCTTCTGGTTGCTCCAATAAACCACTTTCCGACCCTGAATCCATAACGTTTGACGCAGGGTCTGTCGTCTTTCCCGGCTCATCTACTTTTGTAGCGTTTGGAAATTTAACCATAAATTCTTCTAATCTATTAGGCGCCACGTTGTACGTCGTGCCTTCAAATGTGTATTTCTCCATATTTATTGAGCGAATTCGTTATTTTCGTAATTACTATTTATCCAAGTCCAAGTATCTTTTATTTTATTTTCATCACCAACAAGAGGATCAGCCGTGAACACTTTAGAGGTACCACTAGGCATTGTTATTCTAAAAGTATCATTACCATCTTCTGGATCATCACTTGTTGTTCTTTCAACCTTCATACCGGGATATAAACTTGGATTGTTTTTAAAATATTGTACTACTTTTTTTTCATCATCTCTAAACGCTTTATTAAAATCTGCTGGAACTTCAGGTGTTTTAAGTGGAGTTTTGCCACCACCAGCTCCACTCATATCATAACCAACTTTTTCGCTAAATTCCAACGTAGTTCTCAATTGTTCTTTAGTCACATCTACAAATGCATCGTCTTGATATACCTGATACTGTCCATCTACTTTTCTAAATATAGCTTGATTCCAAGCTGTTCTTGCTGGTATATCTTTTGGGTCTTCATTTAAAATGTTAACATCAGGAGTTACCGCTGCCGCTGGAATATATTGTTTTCCTAAGAAAAATTGGTCTGGACCACCTTTACCATCTGTTCCACTACCAAGTGCAGGCTTATAATTATCCGCTCTCCCTTGCCCGTGACCATCTTCTACTACCTTAGTAAAATAATCAGAAACTTTGTTTCTAAGTACATCTCCATTTTTATTTTCAAACATCCAGTCAGTATCGTATGTTCCATCTGCTTTTGCAGTAAAACCTGCGTACATTTCTTTACTTAATTCTCCAGAAGCAAATTGCTCTTCAAAAGATAAGCTACTTTCGTCACTTGTTAAATCTGTAGTCACAAAAACTTGCAACGCGCTGTTACCAGTATTTTTAAAACTATTATAAAGGCCTCTTCTAACATTACCTGAATTAAAAGCATTTCCTTTACCACCTTCCTTGTATGAGTCTCCGTATATTTTTAATAAGTTTGATTCGTCGATGTTGTTTTTAGATTGCCACTTTCCAGCTTTATCTTTATATTTATAAGAGTTGTTATTAATACCAAAGTTAATATCACCCATTTCGTCTATTGAAAAAGCAGCGTTATTAGTAAATGCAGATGTAAAAAAATCATCACCAGTTCTATCGTAAGTTTTAAGACTTGCTAATTGATTTTCGTCACTAGCAGTTCTGTAATCTAATTTATCTTGATTAAAAACTTTTATTTGATCGTTTAGGTTTACTAAAGAAAACTTAATTTCTTCCATTTTATCTTTTACCTCTCTATCTTTTGTTTTATCATATATTTTGCTAAGCTTAATATACTCGTCTCTCTGTGTATTTAAAAAACCTTTAATTACTTGTTTATTTTTAGGGTCTTCAAATTGATTTGTGTTTACAAGACCACCAATTTCACTTTCATACGCCTCCATTCTAGCGTCTCTTTCTGCGTTAGCTTGCTTTATAGCTCCAAATACAGAAGCTGCACCAGTAACAAAAGATTGACCAACGTTTGCTAAGCCAGCTTCAGAAGCAGCTACTTGAGCTTCACCCGCTATTAAACCCGTGTTAGGCCCGTATGATAATTTTGGTTGTTGTTTTTTTGCCATAATTATTATTGATTAAACATATTCATAGAAGTGTTAGGTGTGTAGTTTAAGTTGTTGTCGTAGGTATTAAAAATAGTTTGACCAACACCACCTATTCTAGGACCAGTTATAGGATTTGTATTATCAAGACTAACATTACCAGTGTTGACACTTTGGCTACCACCAAACATTGAGCTAACATCTCCAAACTGCCCCATAGCAAAACCAGTTGCTAAACCTCCAAGACCACTAGCCATTTGTCTTTGACCAGCTGCTACAGCTTGGTTTGCACCAGCTAATCTTTGTTGTGACATACCAAACATCGTACCTGTCGCTTGATACTCTAAAGCTCTTGCTTGATCAGCACCAGCCAACCTCATTGATTGCGCTTGCAGTTCACCAGCTCTTTCTAATTGCTGTAACCTACCAGCCTCAGTTGCTCTTGCTCTTTGGTTTGCAGCTTCTTGCTGTCCTATTGAAGCTGACATTTGTCCCGCTTGTTGTGTTTGTTGGTTGGCTAAAGATTGTGCTAAAGCCGCTATACCACTTCCTCCGGCAGCGCCTTTAAACGTACCAAGTATATCTGCTCTAGCTTGAGCACCTTGTTGCGCCATAAAATCAGCTTGTTGAGTATTAACACGTAAATCTTCCATAGTGTTTTCCATACCCGCGTAAGGATTTTGTACGTTAGCATATATATTGCTAGTGTCTAAACCCTCATAAGCTGCTTTCATTTCATTGTATTTGCCTTTAGCTTCTCTTTGTTGTCTTTTTCTTCGTCTACTACCAAAAAGACCGCTAAGCAAGCTAGCGCCTGCGGAAACTAAAGCTGCAGTACCAGCGGATAAAACTGGAGCGGCTGCAGCGGCAACAGGAGCGGCAGCAACAACTTTAAAAGGTGAGTTTTTCATATTATTTTTTTTACTTTATTATTATCACAGTTTTCACTGTTTTTTTACTCTGAGTACTCGTTGGTTGCAGTTATAAACTTTTCTAAGTCAAAAATTAACCTACCATCCCAATCAGATCTAACTGCGCCAGCATTTTTAACTTCAATATTACCAGATATCGTTATAGTTCTACCAGCGCCATTAAATGTTAAAGTTTCTCCAGCTTCTAAACTTTGTGCAGAGCTCAATGTTAATGTTGCTGTAGAACCAGTATAGCTAGCTATATTTGTTACTGTTGGCTCTGCTACAGAAGAATCTATATTGATACTACTAACGGTACTAACGTCGTCCATAATACCATCTCCATCGTCTATATCTACAGTTGTACTGTTAACGGTTGTTGTAGCAACTAAAGCCGTGGGTTTTGTTAACGTTACAGCTATATCACTAAGCTCAATTTCCCAGCCAGATAAAGCTTTAATAGTATCCGGTCCATAACCATAAATTTTAATTTCGTCACTAGCCAAAGCAGCTGCTTGTTGTTTGTTGAAAACGATGTTACCAGTCTGTACTGTTGTTAGCGCTTTTGTAGCTGTGTTTATCGTTATAGTTGGTTTAGCCCCCAAAGTGTCTAATGCTTCTACTCTAACTTTAACAAATTTTCTCTCTTGAGCGGTTCCTTCTAATTCAGTTATAACCTGTTCATAAGGAGATATTATAGTTCCAGCTGTTACATTACCTCCAGACGCTACCATTCCAACTGTAAGCCCATCTATATTATCAATTGGCCATCTAAAATTAGTTGATCCACTAACATCTTCTCCTTCTATAGCGATAGGAGAGGACCCAATGTTTCTAGTAACAAATATCATTACATCACTAATAGTTGGGATTTTATCTATTTTAAAAGAGTGTGTACTACCAGCTGAAACTGAAAATGAAAATGGAATTTTACCTGTATTTTTACCTGTATTTGTAGTTATAACTTGAGGTGTTGCTGCTGTGCCTGAAAAAAGCGTCGCACTACTAGGTGATATAGCTGACAATGTTAATCTTACATCTAGCGCTTGGTATATAACTTTTCTAAGTAATAAAGAATCAGATCCTATAGAAGAGTTTATATCTATGCTGTCGTCAGCAAATCTAGCCTCGCTGTAGTTAGCGTGTTTAGTTCCTTCTTCCGCAAACAAGAATACGTCGTATTGATCAGATCCAGTAAAGCTCAAAACAGCATCATCTGCTATTGCAATTGCTTCTGACATAGAAAACTTTTTAGCGTTACTATCTGTACTTAGCTCAACAACAGTTACGTTTGCAGCGTTTAAAGCAGCGTTTCCAGTTACTCTATCTCCAACTTCCATTTTTGTCGCTACGTTATTATCCATAACTACTTTAACTCCACTAGTAACAGCACCGTTAACTACATCTGTAGTTGTTGGGGCTACTGGAAAACTTATATTACCACTATACGTGTTTCTTAATTTTACGTTAGCTAGTCTAGTATTAGCTGCCTGAAACTTGTTTGTAATAAAGTTGTAATGTTGATCACTTTCGTTTTTAATCATTAAACTAAACGTTCCGTTACCTGTTATTGTAAACCTTCTTTTTTCACCACTAGCTTTTAAGTTCGTAGTATCTAAATTAAACAACTCTATTGTTCCACCACCACCCCCATACAGTCTAGCGTGTTCGATGTCAGACATTAAAGTTCCATCTGGCATGTAATGATATCCATCAGGTGCTATTAACCCCTGAGCATTCACAGTACTTTGTCTAGCGTTGGGAGGCGTGCTTGATGAGCTTGATGAACTTGATGAACCGTAATGGTATGACATATTTTATTTATTTATTTATTTATTTACTACTTTCTGTTACTTCAGAACTAACCGCAAAAAGCTCAGCTTTAACTTTTGAATTATTTTGAAACCTTGCGTTAGCGTAATACCCTGCCAAACCACTCATATTAACTACTTGATTTTTTACAAAGAATATAAAATAATTTTTTACAGGGTTTGTGGGACTACCAAATACGGTTTTGTCTATT
>Ga0208645_1001959_pt1 | contig 17020 bp, 19 predicted proteins | sample VirMetDEL_Sep_01_FD_184519 | JGI IMG/M metagenome (GOLD analysis project Ga0208645, IMG submission 184519) | Aqueous microbial communities from the Delaware River and Bay under freshwater to marine salinity gradient to study organic matter... | ecosystem: Environmental > Aquatic > Marine >... | reverse complement strand
AAGCATTAAACTCGGCACCGAATTCCCAATATTCTTTATCTTCGTAATCAACATCACCGACTTCAGATTTATCATCGAGTTGCCAATTAAAGACGACTATAATTTCATCAGAACCATCAGAAGGATAAAAATCTTCTTCCCAACCTCCATCTTCATCTTCATTTTCAAGGGCTTCATCGATGTTATAATCCATCCATTCCTCAATTTCTTTTTCAGCCCATTGTTGAATCTCTTGACGATATTTAGTATCTACTTTTTGATAAGTTTCCCAATCAACATCAACTACAATATCAAATTTTTGAACTTGAGTAACTTGTCGCCTTCCCGTGGTTTCACGATAATGTCTATTATCGCCATCTATAATTTCTTCGGCGTTAAAACTCCAAGGTCCAATTTGAGCGTTAAATCGACCATCATCTTCAGCATGATATTTAGCAGGAACATGGCTATGAAGTTTCTTAGGACACTTAATATCTCCATTAAGAAGAACAACTTCATATTCATCAGGTTTACCCTTGATAGGTTCTAAAGCACCACCGAGACCACTACAACGAATAACTAAACTGGGAGTTTTAAGTGATTCTACATACTCTTGAACCATAAGTTTCATGCTTCCGGGCATACTCTTAGAAGGTTGGGTAGGGAATTCTACAATAGCACCATATTTGGTTTTGGTAACCATGTGAACTCCAGCACGGTTGGTAGCATCCCACTTAATTTCATCAATCTTGTAAGGCCCATCTTGATAGGTAGCATAAAGACCACCACGGAAAGTTTTGTGACGAGCAAGATATTGTTGTTCGGTATTGTTTTGAGCGTGGGAAGAAGGGAAGTGTGCTACCATAGCGAATTCTCCGACTTCTACTTTGCCAGTATGCTTTAGTTCGGTAGGTAGCATTCGTAGATCCATCATGGTTCCAAAAAGGAAGCCAATGTTTTGTCCACCCAATTCTGATACTTCTGGTCGAGTCTTAGCCATACTGTAATATCGCCCTTACGACTATTTATAGTTTTTGATTACAAATAATCTGGAGAATCATCATCATGACGAATCAAACGCTTTTCTTTAGCAACAATTTGGCGTTGATTTTCCAACTCGTTAAAAGCCGTTTCAATAATTTTATTGGATAATTTGGCTTGCTTTTCAGAAGCAATCATAATAGAAAGATTGGCTAATTCTCTAAGATAGGCTCCGGAATAACCATCAGTCTTTTTAGCCCACTTAGAATAATCTATGGTTTCTTGAGCCACCGATTCTAAATACTTGGAAAAGATTTTTTGACGAGAATCTTTATCAGGATAACCAAAATTAATTCGCACATCGAAACGACCGGGACGGTCTGCTAACGCCCAATCAAGATTTTGAGGATAATTGGTAGTAGCCAAAGTAATAACTCCGTCATTTTCTTCAACACCTGCTAAGCAATTTAAAAACTCTCCTAATAAGGGATGGTCAGATTCTTCTCGATCGATACCGCCAAGAGTATCAATATCTTCAAAGACCACTAAGGAAGGTGATAAGAAACGAGCCAATTTATACAACTCATCAATTTGACTTCTTTCGGTGACCGCATTACGAGTGACATAAATTACGGTGACATCAGTTTGATTAATCAGAATACTACAACACAGAGTCTTGCCTGTGCCCGGGGGTCCGGTAAGCAAAACTCCACGACTTAATCTCATGTTGTAGTTTTTATAAGTTTCCATATTGTCAATAAAATTAAGGACATTGCGATTGAGGTGTTGTAAAGGTTCGGAATCAATAATAATATCATCCCAAGAAACATCTTGATAATCTAAAAATTCAAAATCAGCAGTAATGGCTCGATTTTTATAAATTCCATGTTGTGAAAAATAATCTTTTAATTCGTTTTTCCAATGCGTATAATCAAAATTGCTGTCAGAACAAAAATGATACATAATATCAATTTCATAAGTGTCATAAGGATAAAATGTAATTACCAATTTATGATCTCCAGACTTGTGTTCTAAATACATAGTCATGCGATGAGGCACTTTAATACGAGTTTCTCCTTCAGGACATTTAATGCGTTCATCTAACCAAATAGGTGAGGCTTCAGCAGACATACGATTGTTATAATTAGTAATCTTTTCAATTCTATAATCTCGATTAATAATTTCCATCATAGCGTTGCCCCAACCAACATAGGCTTTGTTGTGGTAATAATCACGCTTAGTTTCTACGGATGGTCCTAACCATTCCTTAATATGTTCATCTTGGATATCCATGCTGGTGGCTTTAGCGACATAACCATAAACATTTCTAAGATTATCGGCGTCTAATTCTAAGGGACCCATGGGTGAAGTAATGGTTAGTGGTGGTGGAGCAATTTCAGGCATAAGTTATGATATGGCGATGACTAATAAATACTTATCAGTTATCATAAACAATACCACTATAACCAAATATGTTGGTAGAACCACAAAGTTGTGTCCATTGTTGTTCGGTAACTCCTTCGGGTTTAACTTCGGGATTTAAACTAATATATTTTTCACGAGCCATTAAATTTTGTTGAAATTTTTCTTCGGCTTCAGAACCCCAAAGATCTTGACAAGGGTTTTGTCCTTTGTTAAAAAAACCTTTGACTCCACCATGGACATCGCCTTGTAAATCATGAAAAGCACCTACAAAGTCAGATTGAGCAGTTAGAAAAACCTGATTAGTTTGACGATTATCTCCCAACATTAAAACCCAACAAGTTGTATCTTCTCCGGCATAAAGGTCTTCTGGAAATCCACCGACTTCTAAAAATCGAGAACGGGCTACGGCTACGGAAGAAGGGAAAACTGCATTACGCATAATCCAAACTCCGTGGGCAGAAGCAGGCCACTCGGCATGGTCAGCAAAATAATTACAATATTTGTGAGATTCAAATTTATTTTTTGTGGTTTCCATAACAATAATAGTATCCATAGGATTCCACCACATAACATAATTGTTAGCAATCGGATAACGATCGATTAAAAGAGATAGTTCGTGAAGATGTTCGGGATACCACCAATCATCGCCATCGAGAAAAGCAATATAAGGATTATTTCCTTCAGATACACCTTGATTACGGGCTTGAGATACTCCAGTTCCAATTTGACGACAATAATTAAAATTATAATGAGCAACTAAATTTTGACATTCGGCAGTATGTGTCCAATCTAATGGAGTTCCATCAACTACATAAACTTCATAATCAAAAAAATCTTGGTTACTAACTGATTCTAAACATCGATTAAGTAATTCGGGAGTAATTTTATAAATCGGGATTACCACATCAAACATTCCATTCACCGCCATTGATTCTAAACATAGACCATTCGTATAACTCGGCAGGTAAATCCGAAGGACACTCTTCGGAAAAATATTTTTCCACTACTACTTTCCGACCTTCTAAATCAACTATTTCATCAAGATCGCCGGGGGTTTGGGAACTAATAAACCCGGTAGAAGAATTATCATGAATGCGATAATACCATAACGAATCAGAAATAATTTCAGTTCGTGGGCGTTTACTAAATAAATGCAATAAAAACTCCGTATCTTCCCATAAACTTAAAGATTCCATAAAAGGACTAAAAAGCGTCTTTTTAAGCGTAATTCCTGATAACCATAAGGGGCGACGATACATAAACCACAACATATGATTTAGATCGGCATAATCGGTAATTAATTCGTGGTGATTTACCCATACCGGCCATTTGTCATGTTTTCCGGTTTGAACTGATTTTAAGACTCGATGACAATCACCTTTAGTAACCGTAACATCGGCTTCAGGATAAGCCAAATCTACTTCTTCAAGATAAGTGGGATACCACCAATCATCGCCATCAAGAAAGGCTAAATAATCGCCTTGTGAAGCACTTACGCCTTGATTACGGGCTTGGCTAACGCCTCGGCCTGTTTGACGAAGAGGTGTAATTCCAAAAGAATCGTAAACTGCCGTTAAGCGTTGATAATGTTCCCAATCTACAGGAGTAGCATCAACCACAATTAGTTCCCAATCGGTGTAAGTTTGGTTAAAAACCGAACTAATAGCCTCGTTTACTAAATCAGGATGAACCTGATAAAGTGGCATAATGATAGAAAACATATTGAATCCTAAGATTCAATCCTATTTATACCTATCGTGTAACTCGTCGGCAAGCAAATTGTTGCCGATGTTGAAACAGATTAAACCAAACAAGGCGTAAAGCAAGTGCCATTTTCTTTGATCTTGAGTAGTGTCCCACAACTTATTAGTGTGGTAAACTGTGGCAAGACCACCGAGAACAACAAATCCGACACCGATTAAGGCTAACTTCATGATATCATCTCCACTTTAAAGCCATCTTCAGCGTTCTGTGTAGTCGAGCCTTACGGCTGTAGACCACTCAACGCCTCATCAGAGGGCTTCAAGCAGGTTGGATAGCGTCAGTTATCTTCAGGCTTGGGCTTGAAGTAGGCTTCGCTTATACCAGTCTACATTTCCTGGGTTGATGGAGATACCCATTTCCAACAGTTTGTTGGCGATGAGGGCATCAGGACCATCGTAAAGCGTATACTTGACGAAACATTGTAGTTCGTCAGCAACAGCGTTACCCGTGGTGTTGGTGAAAGCACCTTGGTTGTAGTAGGTTACGAGAGCGTCCCAAACTTGACCTGGAAGAACATATACATCAGGGTATAGGTTGAAGGAAGGTTGGAAGTTGATGCTTCGTGGGTAAGGTGAACCTGAACCTGGGATACCATCGTTAGGAATGTTATCAGGGTCGAGGAAGTAGTCGGTGGTGTTAATTCGGACTTGCACATAGGCACGAGGTCCAGCGACACCAGCAACACCCGTGCTACCCGTAAAGGTAGTTAGACCACGGATCTCAGTTCCTGCAGCGACAGCGGAGTGAACACCGAGGGAAGGTGTTACAGCGATGTCTTCAATAACGACGAATTCGGTTGCAGTTGTTTCAGCAGGCTTGGTAATGTTGTTACCGAAACCACCAACAAAGATAGAGGTTCTCTTACCTAAGTTAGTAGCAACAGTAAGTGCGGTTCCACGGCTTGCGTCCCATTCATATACTTGGCTTCTCATTGACATATTTTTCATCTCCTAAATTATTAATTCCGTGTCGGAATCAGGCTTGACCTCCAGCGACACGGGAGCGTTGTTGTTGTTCGATAAGGCTTCGCTTATACCAATCAACATTGTTGGGGTTGATGGTGACACCAAGTTCGAGCAACTTGTTAGCGATAAGAGCATCTGGACCATCGTAAAGCGTATACTTGAGGAAGCAAGATACTACTTGAGTGGTGGTGGCAGTTGTTCCATCTCGGGAAGTGTAGAGAATTTGGAAAGTTTGACCTGGAAGGACATAAACATCAGGGTAAAGATCGAAAGACTTTAGGATGTTTTCTGAACCTGCGGAGGTGGAATCGACAACAGTAGTATCGATGGTTGAAGGAGCACCACGAGGGTATGGGCTTGCCAATCCTGGGATACCGACCATATCGGTAACATCAGGGTTTTGGAAGTAATCCGTCGTGTTGATTCGGATTTGCACAGCACTACCGATTACGGGTGATGCAGCAATATCTTCAATTACGATGAATTGGGTGGCGGTCGTTTCTGCGGGCTTGGTAATGTTGTTACCTACACCACCAGTAAACAAGTCGTATTCACGGTTTGCCGTGAGTGCGACAGGTTGGTCGGTTGATGTGCGTCGTAGTTGATTACTACTTGCTTGTAGGTTACTCCATTCATATACTTGGCTTCTCATTGACATATTTATCTATCCTGCCTTAATGGCTAAGGTAGAGTTATATTTTTGACTATATAAACTTTTGCCTTGAAGGTAAGGGTCAATAGTTTTTATTAGCGATATCAAGACCTTTCTTGGCTCCATAAAGAGAACCAACAGTCATAATACTAAAGGCAACAATTTGATTAAGTTTACCAAAGCGAATTCCTTGAGCAATTCCAAGAAGTCCACCTAAAGATCCGACAAGAGCCGTAGAGTAAACAATAGAATCAAGAGAAGTAAAGCCCATTTCTTGATAATAGGCCACGGGGTTGTTAATCAAAGGTATCACCCTTAGTAACCCATGGCTTTATACATTTGCTTGGCTTTAGCCATGTCGCCCTTAGCATCTCGGACACAGGATCGCCATGCTTGTTGCTTAGGAGATCCCGAAGTCTTTGCTTTTACTTCAGTTACTTCAAATTCTTCGTCGCTTTGCCCGCCTTCTTCAAGGGATTGCATAGCAGCATTACGGTCTTTGGCCGTCATTTTTCCACTATCAATTTTTTTGCCTTGGGAATAAACATTGTATTCAAAATCGGCAGCCTTGCTTCCACAGCCACAGGCAGCGTAATAATCATCATGTTCGGCACAGAAAAGTGCTTCTTCAGCAGCCATTTCCTCAGCATTCATACCGGGAATGGGAAACATTCCAGAGTCTCCAGGAACGATTTCGATTTGTGAAGTAATATCTTCGTTAAGATCGTCTACATATTGAACGACGGTTTTTACTACGGGAACTTCAATAACTTCTCTAACAACAGGAACTTCTTGGGCTTTTCGGAGTAGAACTGCCAATCCAAGAGTTGCGGGGACAACACCTAAAATGCGTCCAACAGTAACGGCTTTTCCACCAAGATAAGGAATCATAGAGGGAACTGTGGCGACACGGTATGAAAGAATATCAGCAAAACGAGTGCTAAAAAATCCAAATCCGACGAGGAGGAGAGATCCTCCGACTGTATATTCATTAACAATAGTGCTTCGCAAATTCATAGTATCACCAAATTTTGTAGTGGTTAGTAAACTCAACTACCGTAGTAGGTTGGGACACCGTTTCCGCTGCCACCTGCTGAGTCTTCGCCCCAGTTGTAGCCGGTTTCTGCGGCTGCTTCTTCAGCGATGTCACCAAGGAAAGGAATGTCCATTCCAAGGTATCGGCGGCTTAGGGTTACAGCACCAACGGCAAGAGGAACTACATACATAAGAGTTCCAAGGTTTACATTGATGACGGGAACGGTGTAGGACATAACATCCGTGAACATTCCGCCAACAAGTCCGGCTGCACCGACTACGAAGAGTGAGGCTCCGACAGTCGTTGGGTTTACAAGGGTATTCATAATTGTGTTTAACATTTTTTATCTCTCCTTTTGGGGGTTATTTTTTATTTTGCTTTTCCACTATATATATTTTTACATTCCGAACACGGAGCCATTTCCTTCGGCACCACGAACATGGTTTCCAATAGTAGTGGAGAATAAGCCTTCAGCACCATAGTATTGAATGGGCTGACCGGGATTGACGACACGGTGAGATCCGAGAATGTAGGATTCACCTGAATCTGCCGTAGTTGGAGGTTTCATATGGGGAGAAACTTCCTGAACCATTGGGTTTGGAGTTCCCATTCCCATGGTAGGTTCTTCGGCATTATAATTTACAGGAGGTTGATTAGGGGTGTAAGTAGACATAGTTAGGGGGTTGCTACGACCAAGGTTTTGAGCGTTAAGTCCCATAGTGTCGGCAGCAGAAACATAATCAGCCATTTCCATTTCGACAGGATTCATAACTGTGGTAGATTCAATCATGCTACCACCAAAGTTTTGGTCTACTCCACCAGTAGGAGTAACTACATCTTGAGCACCAAAGTCTTGAAAGACTCCGTGACCAAGTGGGGCATCTTCCATAACAGAAGACATAGGAAGGTTATCCATACCTCGTTGCTTGAGGCGTTGTGTGGAGGCTTCAGTATCCCAATCTTCAGCACCCTTGATATCAGAATAAGAGTGAGTAGCAGTTTCTTGACCGATAACAGATCCACTACCGGATTGAGGTAGTTCTTCAGCAGAATATTGTCCTAAGAATCCACCGATTCGTGGAGATACCATACCGGCTACTTGAACTACTGAGGAAAGGATAAGAGCCGTTCCTGCAAAGTTGAGGGCTTTTCCATAGCCTGTGGGTCGAGCACGAGAAGTAACAATAAGGTAACCGCCTGTGAGAGCAGTAAGAGCAGTTCGACCTACTTCAGCCCCACGACCTAAGCGGTAAAAAGGAAGCATAGTAAGAAGACCGCCGATAAAAGCACCTGCGACTAATCCAAATGCACCTGCGTAAGTTGATTCTTCAGTAAGGACATCAAAAGATTCGTCCAATGTTGATGGAGCCATGTTGTAATCCATATTATCACCTTTTCCTTTCGACTATTTATAGTTTATCATAGTGAGCGACTATTTTTTCGCTGTGTATCGCCTGCCATTTTGGTAGGTGGGGCAATGTGTTGTCCGACAGGGTTTTGATTAAAACCTTCTGCGTTTCGGAAAGCACCGCCATGAATGTGAGAGAGAGGAGTAGGAATAACAGTATCGCCCATAAAGTGATCGGAACGAAGTTTCTTAACTCCGGAATATTCGGCGGCTAAATCCATTTCCATAACATTGCTTTGATTAAAAGTTTGAGCAGAAACCGGGGTTGTGCCCGCAAGGTCAGGAGCATCGTCGAATCGATTGGTTTCTAAAGTTTTTTGGTGTGCTCGGGCATCAATAGGGGCCAAAGCGGCAACTCCTAAAGAAGCGACCATTCGCTTAACGGCTTCAGGAACAGGAGAAGTTTCAACTTCGGTAAGGAATCGGTGAGTAGCAGAAGTTCCAATTTTAGTAACTACCACAGATTTTCGACCCCCGTTAGGACGACCCAAAAGTTTGTTAAAGAAACCTGAAAGACCTTCTTCGGGAATAAATTCGATTAAAGTCCATCGTTGAGGTCCGGGTTCATAGGTAACTTCGAAAGCACGACCATCAGCCGTAATAGATTCAGAAAGAGGTCCCAAATCAGGAACCATAACTTCTTGATGAACTGGTTTTGCCAAAGTCATATCAGAAATAGGGGCTGTAACTCCGACGGAATCTCCGAAAAGTCGTTCTTGAAGAGATCCGTTTTCAGTATAACTCTTGAGTTCGTATTGAGCACCAAATGTGGAGGCAACGCCGTGCATAGCCGAGTCCATAGGACTACGCTTCAGGGTGTTTTGAATGGCAAGGTCCAAATTCATAATATTATCTCCGTGTCTCTACTATTTATACTTTTGTCCATCTACGCATAAGAAGAATAGGAATCACAACTGAGGAAATTCCCGAAATACCTACTACAACAGGAGTGGCCCAAGAATTACCTTTAGAAACGGTGATAACTTCTGGAGAATCAGGAACCATAGGAGGATATGGTGAAGAAACTAAATCGGTAGTAATCATGTCAGTAGCAGGAATCAAATTAACAATTTCGGCAGCCGGAGCCATGGTTAAATCTTGACGAGTGGCTTCTAAATCTAATCCTCGATAATGGGTTTGTGACCAAGTAGCCGCCGCAATTTGAATTTTTCGAGGAAAAACAACGGCATCTTCATCTAAGGAAACGGTGTTATATCCTGCCGAAGCCAAATTAGCGATAACTCGGGCTAAACATAGTTGGCCTTGATGATATCCGGGGTGTCCGAGGGCAGGGAATAACCATGCTTCATATTCAGCAGGCAACATTTGGGCTACTTTAGAGGATAAGCCATAGGCTTCCTGAGCCGCCATAATTTCCTCGGCTTCAAATTTGGGAACTTCGGGTTGTGGTGTGGGAGTAGATTCAAAGTTAATACTTTCCCCTGCCGGTTCAGAGTCTAATGCTGAAGCATCTGTCATTTCTTCTAAAGAAACTTCTTCTATAGATTCATCGGTGACACCATCTTCTCGATCTTCTAAACCAGCCATAACGGCTTTGGCTTTAGACATAGCACCCATAGCCATATCAGTAGCAGGAGTAGATTCATCAGCCTCGGTAGAAGGCACAGATTCTTTGACCTCTGCATCAACATTAGCAGCGTCTTCAATCTCTTCTTTGAGACCGGCTAATTCAGGACTCAGATCTTCCATAGAAGATAATTAGTCATTCTGCTATTTATATTTATCCATGGATAGTCCAAATCGCCCCTTCAGAAATTTTATCAAAATCAACGGTGTGAAGAGGCACGGGGCCAAAAGAAGATGATAACAGATTGGCTAAGGGTTCAAGAGATTGAAAAACATGAACATAAGGGGCTACCTTGGCTTCGATAGGATCGTGGTCGGAATTAATAGGTTCTAATCCGACGATAACAATTTCTACGCCATTTAAATCTACGGAAGATAGTAAGCGAGTAACTTGATAATTTTCATTTCGTGGGTCGGGTTGCCCCACGACTAATTGAGCCGCCGTGACACGGACACCTTCGGGGCCGTGAAAACCAGAATAAACATATCCGGTAATTTCTGATAATTCTTTGACATCAAAGAAAGAAGGAAAGGCTACGGAATTGTTGCCCCAATAAACATAATCTAAGGAATCGATATCAAAGGATTCCGTAAGATCGTCGGCTACGCCTTGTTCGGCGTAGTATTTTCTAAACTTATCATTGATATCCATACCGAAACTATGTTTCGGTCACCTATTTATAATTATTGTTTCCAATACCAATAATCTTCAGCCCTTTTAGTGGATTTAGTATCCCGAGCCCAACGGTGAACACCATTTTTATTCTTTTTGACTTCCCACATGAAACCATCATTACCACGCTTTCGAGTTCCTACTTTGGTAGCCGCAGCCGATTGGCTGGGGCTGGGGCGAGCCTTTTGAGTGGCTTTAGCCTTTGGTTTCTTTGCCGCAGGCTTACGAGCCGATGCTTTCTTTGGCTTAGCGATAGGTTTAGAAGCATTAGATTTGAAAGCGATTTGGGTAACGGGTTTAGACCAATAACCTGCTTCATCATCATTACTACCAGTAGTAAAAATAAGACGATACTCGTTTCCTTTATTCATTAAAGCCGCACAACCTCCCAATTCGCCCAATGAAAGTGATTCTAAGTTATAGTCCCAATTCCAATTACCAAGCAAGAAATATTCAGAAGCGTTTGTGGTATTCCACATCTTTACTTTCTTTTGACCCCACTTCTTTCTGATGTCAGCATCATGGGATTTGAAGGCTTTCTTCAGTTGGCTGGAATGTTCTTTCAGAATCTTGGTGGATTTGGCTAAACCGACATTTTGGTAACCGTATCCTGAAAATCCTATTTCTTTCCAACCCTGTTTTTCCATCTTGCCAATAATATCAAAGGCTTTTTGAATCTGTTCCATCTGTCTTTTTTCACAGCCTTGTGAATCATCAGAGTCTTTGTTTGACCAATCGCTGATCCACATACCGTTTTTCTTATGGAGAGTCATGCAAGGATGTTGTCCTTATGACTATTTATATTTTACTATAATTACTTTTTAAGCAATTTCATACCAATAACTGCGAGAACGGCTCCGGCACCAGCCATAGCAAGAGGGCTACGATACATTGGTGGTCGGTATCGGAGAGACATTCCATCAACCGTATCGGCAAGAAGCATCATAAAGTCGTCAGAAGAGATGTATTCTCCGGAATCCATTTCGTCAATAAATTCGTAAGGTTGGTAATCCATAGGTTCTGCCGCATCTACCACAGATGGTGTGGCTTCGGCACGGCGAACCATAGCATCGCCTTGGTTTCGGAAACCGACAGGTTGTTGAGTTTTAGCACTACTTCGAAGGTCAGCCTTGATAGAATTGCTAACTCCAACATTGCTAATAAATTGTCCTTTAGCGTTGCGAGCCACATATCGAGAGTTGCCCTTGATGTGATCGAAGCGTTGTCGCTTTCCGTATTTTCGCTTGCGGCCTTGAGCAGCGAAATTGGTTGGGAAATCTTCGGATTCCAATTCAGCACGATAATGGATTTCGTGATCATAATCACTACCGGCTTGACCGACGGCTTGAGTAGTCATAAGTTGTGAATCAGCACCGAAGTGAATATCAGTAGGTGGCACGGAAGCAGAAGAATAACCATTTTCTTCAAATTGAATAATAGCGTTAGAAGTTTCAGATTCCATCTTCATCTTTTTACGAGAAGGTCGGCGTTTAATAGCACGAAGTTTAGATTCCATACGACGCTTTCGCTTAAGAGCAAGTTTATCAGCAGGAGTCATATCACCTTCTGCAAAGAGATTAAGAGAAGTATCCATTTGGTCGGTAATTAGTTCGGAGCCTGAGGCGGCTTCAGTAGTAGGATTCATCATAAGTGGTTCGGAAGCGTCAAGAGCGACATCAGCCGGGGCTTCGGAAGCATAAGATTCAGCAGCATTAATTTGTCCCAATTCAGATTGAAGTTCTTCAACCTTGGTTTTGATAGCAGATTCATTATCGAAAATAAATTCGTTAATCATGAATTCGCCGGGGGAAGAAGTTGCCATATCTTTAAGTTCCTCAAATGTGGTAGCAGCGGGATCGGCTTGTCGCATAACATCGCCACCCGTTTCGTAACCAGACTTTTGGCCTTTGGTATACATACGGCGAATAACTGTTCCTGCGGAAACTTGTCCTACAATAACGACATCGTTTTGAGATTGAATAGCCACAGGAGTAAAACCGTGATTATCAGTTTTATCAGTTACATAGAATAAAGCACAGCGATATAGTTTAGCACGGTCGGTTTCGTCGCTCATGGAATCGTATTGTGATTTGGGTAGCGTCCAAGTGTTTTTGTAGAACCCTGTGGAATCATCTTTAGTGCTGTTATCAAAGCCCCAATAATCTTCTGAAAGGATGTATACCATCTTGTGATTTGTTGCCATACTATTTACTCTCCTGCTTTACTATATATATTTTACTGTCGTAGACGATTTCGGAATCTTTCTAATAGCGACGGAGATCCATCTCCTTGGTCACGATAACCGGGTGGGGCCCATGTTTGAGATTTTCGGCGTCGATCCATAGCAATACTACGACCTACATCTACATTTTTCATATAAGTTCCATCTCGTCGTCGGCGGATAAATCGGCGGTTACCCCATCGATCGATAGCAATTTTTCGTGGATTGCCGTAAAAAGGTCGAGGACCTAATTCATTATATCCTGTTTCGGCCCGCTTTCGCTTAGATAATCCGGGTGTGCCATCCATAGGTCGCCAATTAGCCATTTCTCCAAATTCCATAGGATCCATAACAGGGGTGTTACCTTCTTCGGAGGCTAACTTGTAAAAAGCAGAAGTTTCGTATTTTTTAGAACAGGGCTCACAATAAAAATCATTTTGCATTTGTCCACCATATTCAGAAACCTTGGGATTTTCAAAATCTTCATCATTGATAATTTCCCATCGAATAACACTATCTTGGAAGTTATACTTGGCAGGCTTGCCACAATAATCGCAAGGATATTCGGGTTCGTCTTCTTCCTCAGCAGACTTTACGGGAGCACAGTCACGGCAGATTGGTTCCTCATCATCTTCTGTGCGAGTCATGTTTTCGGGTTTGTAAGAACACCAATCACAGTAAGTGTTTCTACATTCTACACAAGACACGGTATCATAATTGTTAATATAATCTTGACAGGCTTCGCAACGGTTCATATCTTCCGCACAACTATTACAGATTTCATGAGCCGCCATTCCTTCAGGATGTTGGCGGCTGGAACATTTAAAGCAATAATCATAACAACCACGACAAACATTACCTTCTTTGGTGTCGGTCATTTGCCAATCTTTATCGCCACAAACACTACATTTACATAAGCAACAATCATCGCAACGGTCACAATCGCTACAATAACAGGCTCCGCAACCATCTTCAGCACAGTCAGAACATTGAATTGGGTCATAATCTTCTAAGTTTTCACCACAAGAAGAACAACCTTCATCTTCAGCGTTAGCGAAAACCGTCATATGTCCTGAAGAATTAAGTGAGGATTTGTCAAAATCTCCTGAGCCCCAAGTAGAAGTGAGTTGATCTGTAGACAAACCGATACCAGAAAGAGCACCGCTACCCGCATACGGGGCTTCTTTGACTTCGGAATAAACGGAGACACGATAATAGCCTTCTCCTTCGGGACCATCTTCATCATAAATCCACTTAGAACTGCAAGCCTCACAAATGTTATCTTCGCCCTCAATGTCGCCATCGGGATTCGGTAATCCTGTAATATAGCAATCGGGGCCTTCGGCTTCTTCCGACCACTCTAAAAAGTCAATACCATCTAAATGTGAATCTTGGCAAACTTCATCATGTTCAGCACCGTAAAAATCTCTCATATCAAATTGATCGTAAGAATCATCTTCGTAAAGGGTATTTCCACAATTACTGCAAGTAATCGTTAATGACCCATATTGTCTATCGGATTCAACATCATTATTACAGGAGTCGCAAACAATAATTCCTTCTTTTGGGTGCATCTCCATGGCCTCAAAGGATTCTGCTTTATATTTTCGATTATAAATGGAATAGGCTACAGCAATTGCCATCTTTTGTGCGTCTTTTCGAGTAGGTGGTCGGTTTTTTCCGATCTTACCGGTCTTTTCCCAAGTGTGCATAATATCGCTAATGATTTTGGAAATTTCGGTGTTTTTCTTTCGCTTGCTGGCGGAAACTGTTTTACGAGGTGCCTCAAAAGAATCAGCACTCATTTCTTTTCGCTTTTGAGCAATCTTTTGTTGGCGAGCCTTTTTCTTTCCTCGCAACATACGAGTTCGAGGACCTGTGCTTACCCAAGGGGGTTTTTCATAGTTATCGAATTTTGCCATTATTAGACTCTCCTAAGTAATAGTTCTTCTCCGCCCGACATAGGAATGGCTCGAACCATAGTATCAGAAATTCGGAGAAGGTTATAAGATTGTCGCCATCCATCCAAAGATTTGGTAGAAGCACCATCGGTGTATCCTGAATTGACGGAAGGGTCTAAAGATAATTGTCCAAAGCGACCATTAAGATCGCCATCAGTAGAGTTACGAGCCATATCGCCAAAACGATTGTCGCCATCAACTACTGAAGCAACTTCTTTAAAAGGAGCATTAACATAAGATACCATATAAGGGAAATCTCGATTTACTTCAGGAGGTAATTTATTATATCCACTAACATTAGGTCCATAGCCCCAACTTCCAAATCCGGGAAGGGTTCCAACAGGAGTAATAGAATTAGTTTCTTTTAGTTTACCATAAACTGCACCTTGGCCGGGGGCTTCGGCTGACATTTCTCGGGGAGCATATTCTTGAAGTGGGTGGGTAGATCTATTCATGTCAGCAATAAGCGTGTTATCATTATAACCCATATCGTATCCATTTTCGTAAACCGCTTGATGGTCGATAACACCGGGTCCGAAAGGAAGGTCATTTGCTACCATGGTGGTGTGTTCTAAATCTAAATACTGATATCCCATAAAGGCTTCAGAAAGGGCTTGGGGAACAAAGTCTAAAGTAGTGCCCGATCTTTCAATGTGCATTTCTTCGTAATCAGCAGGTGTTAATTCATCAGCGTTAAAAACTCGGTTAAGCGGTCCCAAAGATAACTTTCCTCGGGAAACTGCCCATGCCAAGCCACCAACTACGGCTACGCCACTAAAAAAGTAATAAAGTGGAGACTTCATAGTAGCAAAGTTGGCATCCCTACTATATATATTTTGCCTTACTATCGCCATAGATAATCGGCAAATCTTTCAAATCCATGAAAAGGATTAAAGGTAGTTACGACACCACCATATTGTAATTCCTTTAAATTATATTCTGATAATTCGTTATCCCCTATTTTGTGTTGTTGCGTTTTGTTCCAAGTATAATCTCGAACTCGTTTTTCTTGAAACCGAAGTTCATACATAAGAGGGTCGGGAATTAATTGCGTGGGATATCCAATATCATTAAAACCATAAAAATCATTATCTAAGCCAATGGCTTCGGCTTCCAAGCGTTGCGTTTTTTCTTTATTAGCCCTCCAAGCCGCATCGTGACGAATAAAAATTAAATTAGAAATAGATTCCCGAGTTTCAATTTCTTGTTTAGTAAGTGGGTCTACCCAAATAAGATCGGCTTCATAGGGAGTAACTCGTAAAATGTGAGCGGTGGCTAATTTACCAGCATTTTTTCCGGGTCGTGAAACTGAAACAATGTCTCCAGGTTCCCAATCTTTTCTTTCAGAACCAATCTTACGATGTCCAAATGGTGTTTCTACTTCCGATAAACTTGGTTTGGTGGTTAGCAAACTTTTAGCAATTTGCTGTTCTTCAAAGCGTTGTTTAGCATCCCAAAACGCACGAAGAGTTATGTTATCGTGAATTTGTATTCCTTCAGAATTGTATAATTTTTGGTCTACTAAAAGTTGTTGATACTCTTTAGGAATATCCTCATCGTGAATTTTAGGACCTTCAAATAATCCCAAAAACTTAGGGTGGGAAGAACCTCGTTTAGTGACAATAACTAAATCTTGATATTTTTCCGTAGAATTAGTTCCATCAGGCCAAGCCACACGGGCTTTTTCTAATCCTGTATATACTACGGTTCCTACTAAAAAATCATCTTCGATAGCATTAGATACTACTCGATCGCCAACACGAAAATTAGAAAGCATCATTATCGCCTACCGATAAAATATCCTCCTACGGCAGCAACACCTACAAGCACTAAAAGACCCCAATATTCTTTTACCATGTTATTAATAGACATCAAACCCGTGGGGAAAGAAGGTTTTATATTTACAAATTTTTCTTCAGCATGGTGATGAACTTCAACAGGATTAACCGTAGTATCGACCACAGTTTCATCAACAGTAAGGGCTTCAACATAAGGCGAAGCCGCCATGTCAATTCCCAATTCTTGAAGGGTGTATTGAGTTTGAGGAACGGAATTTTTAAAGGCTTTGGAAGACATAATAATGCCTTCAGGAAGAACTAAGGCTTCTTCTTGACCAGCCAACGAATCAAATTTATTTTTGGCATTCGCATCTCGACGAACATAAGCGTCTACCATATGCTTAACCATACAGAATCATTCTTCATTCTGCTATTTATAGTTTTACAACGGGCGACGACCCGTAGAAACTTGTTGCACTTGGTAATCAGCAGGACGACCAGACCATCGAGGATGATAAGCAGGACTCCAAGGGCGAGGGAAACGATATTCGGGAAGAGTATCATTCCAATTATCCCAAACAGCACCGTAA
>Ga0208645_1001958_pt1 | contig 17022 bp, 25 predicted proteins | sample VirMetDEL_Sep_01_FD_184519 | JGI IMG/M metagenome (GOLD analysis project Ga0208645, IMG submission 184519) | Aqueous microbial communities from the Delaware River and Bay under freshwater to marine salinity gradient to study organic matter... | ecosystem: Environmental > Aquatic > Marine >... | reverse complement strand
ACTTAACTAAACGTAAAGACAAAGGTGAAAACCATCCATTTCAAGATGAGATATTCAAACCGGCTAGTTATCTAGCGGCTGTCATATGGGACAGTATTGGTGATAATTTGAAGTCTGCAAGAATTGGTATGGATTACTTACAAACCATTGCTAGGATAGTTGCTAAAGAACAACTTCCCGTGCACTGGGTAACACCTGTTGGCTTTCCTGTTTATCAGTCATATCCTGAAATGAAGTCTAAAAGAGTTAAAGCTATGTTGATGGGTGAAGTTATCAAACCTAGAATTAACACAGAGACTGACTTGACGGACAAGTTGAGAATGGGCAATGGAGTGGCTCCTAATGTTGTTCACTCAGTAGACAGTGCCGCTATGATGAAAACTGTTAACACTGCATACAAGAATGGTATTACTAATTTTTGTAACGTGCATGATAGTTTTGGCACAACAGCCGGTGATGTTGAAACACTTAATAAATCTATTAGAGAAGCTTTTATTGAGATGTTTACTAAGAATGACATACTAGAAGATTTTAGAAATGACGTTCTTAGACAATTACCACCAGAGCTACACGACAAATTACCTGAAGCTCCCGCCAAAGGTGATTTGGATATTCAACAATTGCGGGACAGTGAGTTCTTTTTTGCATAGCATTAAAGTACCCATAGTAGAATGGAGAAACACATATGAAAAATAATTATGTTAAGATTGTAAGTCCTGAAGGCGTGTCACAGTATGCATGGTTAACAAAACCTGATACTAAGTTTGACAAAGATGGACATTACAAAGTAAATCTTGTAGTGCCTACTGACAAGGCTTCTTCATTGATTAAACAGATTGATGAAGAAATTAAAAAGAGTGTTGAGATTGCCAAAGAAAAAAATAAAGGCAAAGCTGTTAAACAAGCTAACGCTCCGTATGAAGAAGAGGTAGATGAAAACGGTAAACCTACTGGAAACACTATCTTTAAGTTTAAAAGAAAAGCACAAATAATTTCTGCTGATGGAAAAGTTATTCCATTTAAAGTAGCTTTATTTGATAGCTCTGGTAAACCTTTAGTTGATGCTAACGTTTGGTCTGGTAGTGAGATGAAAGTTAGCGCTGAGTTAGTTCACTGGTTCACTGCAATGGCAGGCGCAGGCGTAAGTCTGAGATTAAGAGCAGTGCAAATAACTAAATTAGTTGAAGGTGGTGCCGGCAATGCTGAAGGCTACGGCTTTGACAAAGTTGAAGGTGGCTACGAAGCTCCAGAAAGTGTAAACACAAATGTGGTACAAGAAGAAAGCGCAGAAGCTGACTTCTAAACAAGTTGGTTTACGTTATGGTTTTAGGTCAGGCTTAGAAGAAGCAATTGCTTCTGAGCTTGATACTAAAAACATTCAATATAAGTTTGAAGAAACAAAACTTAACTATGTTAAACCACAAAAGGTGCACACATACACACCTGACTTTTATCTAGTTCAGTCTGACATTTACATTGAGACTAAAGGTTACTTTACTTCTCAAGACCGTCAGAAAATGCGTCTTATAAAAGAACAGCATCCTGAGCTAGATATTAGATTTATATTTAGTAATTCAAAAACAAGAATAAGTAAAAAATCAAAAACAACATATGGCATGTGGTGTGATAAATACGGTTTTAAGTATGCAGACAAACATGTCCCGAAAGAATGGTTATGAACAATTTAAGAAAAGAAACTAAATACATTGTTGTCCATTCAACAAATACAAATCCTACACAAAATTTAGATGTTAAAGATTTAGACAAGCAACATAGAAAAGAGGGTTTATTCTCTTGCGCTTTTCATAAAGTTATTAAAAGAGACGGGTCTGTACAAGACGGTCGCGACATAATGATAGCCGGCGCACATATTGAAACAGATGTTGTCTTGTCTAATAAAAATTCTATTGGCATTTGTCTAGTTGGTGGACAGAATGTTGATGGACAACCTGATTGTAATTTTACTTTCAAACAATATGAGAGTTTAGTTAAACTCATAGATGTTTTAAAAGCCGATTACAAAGAGGTTGAAGTTGTTGGTCATAGAGATGTGACTAACTCCTCATGTCCGCAGTTTGATGTAAAAGAATTGCTGACATAGTTTGTTTGTTGCCTACTGGGTAGAAATACTCAGTAGGTTAAACCCAAAATATTAAGGCAAAAAATTTTATGGAAAATACTGAAAGTACGTTTTTATATCATTCACATTGTGATGAGTGCGGTTCTAGTGACGCTAATTCTGTCTATGATGATGGACACACTTATTGCTTTTCATGTAACACATTAAAAAAAGGAGTAGAAGACTTGAACAAACAAACAAACACACAAGAACCAAGTAAAGATTTTATTTCAGGTAATGTATCTGCATTATCAAAAAGAAATATTGACTTTAACACAGCACAAAAATTTAATTATCAAACCGGTGCATGGTTTGGTAGACCATGTCAGATTGCAAACTACTATGACAAAGATAAACAATTAGTAGCACAAAAATTAAGATACCCTGATAAAACATTTCAGTGGTTAGGTGACGCAAAAAAAGCAGGCTTGTTTGGACAACACCTGTGGCGTGACGGTGGTAAAATGTGTATCATAACTGAAGGTGAGATAGACGCTTTATCAGTATCAAGAATAAATCAAAATAAATTTCCCGTAGTAAGTATTAAGACAGGCGCACAAGGTGCCAAAAAAGATATACAAAAAGAATTAGAATGGCTTGAAAGATTTGAGACAGTAGTTCTTTTGTTTGACCAAGATGAACACGGACAGAAAGCGGCGTTAGAATGTGCTAAATTATTTTCACCTAACAAAGCTAAGATTTGTACAATACCATTAAAGGATGCAAACGAAATGTTATTAGCTAATAAAGCTAAAGAGTTAACAGATTGTATCTGGTCAAGTAAACCTTACAGACCTGATGGAATAGTATTGGGTTCAGATTTATGGAATGAAATACAAAAAGAAGATAATCATGTTACAGTTCCATATCCATTTGATTGTTTAAATATAAAAACACATGGACTACGTAAAGGTGAGCTAGTTACTATCACTGCCGGAAGTGGTGTAGGTAAATCTAGTTTTTGTAGACATGTAGCATTAAACTTATTAAAAAATAATTACACTGTAGGTTACATTGCATTAGAAGAAAGTATTAAACGTAGTGCACTTGGTATCATGGGTGTTGAATTAAAAAAACCATTACATTTAACAAGAGAGGGTATTAGTGAAGAAGACTTATTTAAAACGTTTAACAATACTGTGGGCAGTGGCAACTTTTATCTTTACAATCATTTTGGTTCAACAGTTGCAGATAACCTGCTCTCTAAAATAAGATATTTAGCTAAAGCATGTAATGTAGATTATGTAATTCTTGACCATTTACACATGGCTTTGTCTGCATTAGGTGATGCTAATACAAATGATGAACGTAAACTTATAGATTATTTTGTTTCTAAGTTAAGAACATTGGTAGAAGAAACTGGTATTGGTTTAATATTAGTATCTCATTTATCAAGAACAAAAGATGGTAACAAAGGTTATGAAGACGGCGTTCAAGTATCAATGAATAGTCTTAGAGGAAGTCAATCCATAGCTCAATTGAGTGACATGGTATTAGCCTTGTCCAGAGATTTACAATCAGAAAATAATATTGCACAAGTAAATGTATTGAAAAATAGATTTAGTGGTGAGACTGGTAAAGCATGTAGTCTTAGATATGATTTAGAAACTGGTTGTTTATCAGAAGTACAAGCGGAGACTGTTGATGACTTCTAATCTAACAATTAAAAAAAGAAAAAGAAAAGCAGAAAATGAAACTGTCTCTTGGACATTCTACGTTTTATCAGCAGTTAAAAAAGCTAAAGATAGTCCAACACCTGTAGTTATAGATGTGGCTAAAGAAAGTTCTGCTACATTAATACAAGATGCTCTTATGGCATTGGCTATGAATGGTGAAGACGCGGCATGGAACGTAGATATAAAACTACACAAACACGTACATTAATATGAAACTACCTACAATAAATAAAAAAGTATTAGACGCTAAATTTGTTTTATGTCATTGGGTTGATATAAACTCTGATGCTTCTTGGACTACTTTAGAAAAAGCTAGACAAAGTAAACCAACTATTTGTGTTAGTACAGGTTGGTTAATTAAAGAAGATAAAGATGTGCACATTCTTTGTGGTGATATTAACTTTGAAGATGATGGCACCTTAGCTGACGTGGGTAACGTAACAACAATTCCAAGTGTAAATATAATTAAAAAGAAAGTTATTAAAATATGAAATATATTTTTGATATAGAAACAGATGGTCTTTTTGATGTGTGTACTAAAATACATTGTCTTGTTTTAAAAGATGTAGATAACAATAAGATATTATCTTTGTCAGTTGATGAAGCATTAGATAAATTATCTAAAGCTCATGTTATTATTGGACACAATATTATTAAGTTTGATATTCCAGTTATTAAAAAATTATATCCTAACTTTAAAACTGAGGCAAAAATTTTTGATACACTTGTAGCAACAAGATTGTTGTTTCCGGATGTAAAAGAAAAAGATTTTCAACGTAAAGATTTTCCTAGAGATTGTATTGGAAGACACAGTTTAAAAGCTTGGGGTAATAGAATAGGAAACTATAAAGCTGAGTTTGATACTGATTGGAAAACATTTACACCTGAGATGTTAGAGTATTGTAAACAAGATGTGGAAGTAACTTACAATCTTTATAAAATGATTGAAGAAAAAACATACTCACAACAAGCTATGGATTTAGAACACAATGTAGCTCAATTAATTTACAATCAAGAAGTTTATGGTTTTACTTTTAATACTGAAAAAGCAAAAAGTCTTTACTCAGCATTAAATGGTAGAAGACATATGTTAGAAAGTGAATTGCAAGATTTATTTCCACCTGAAACAGAAAGAATACCTTTTATTCCTAAGGTTAATAATAAATCTAAAGGTTACATTAAAGGTAAAGTATTTTATAAAGAAAAAACTACTGTCTTTAATCCATCTAGCAGACAACACATTGCTAGTAGATTAATAAATAAATATAATTGGAAACCTAGTATTTACACTGATGATGGTACACCTAAATTAGATGAAACTATTTTAGAAAGTTTACCATATCCTGAAGCTGAAATATTATGTGAGCATTTTTTATTAGATAAAAGAATTGGTCAGTTAGCTACTGGCGCTCAAGCTTGGTTAAAGCATGAGAAGAATAATAAAATACATGGTACTTGCAATACTAATTCAACAGTAACTGCAAGAGCAACTCATTCTTATCCTAACATGGCACAGATACCTAGTGTATCAGTACCTTATGGTAAAGAATGTAGAGCATTATTTACGGTTCCAACTGGTAAAAAACTTGTAGGCATTGATGTCTCAGGTTTAGAAGTGAGAATGTTGGCTCACTATATGGCTAGGTATGATAATGGTAAATACGCTAAGGTTGTTTTAGATGGCGACATACACTCTGAAACACAAACGTTAGCCGGTTTAGATAGCCGAGACCTAGCCAAAAGATTTTACTACTGTTTTTTATATGGTGGTGGAGTAACAAAGATAGCTTCAGTAACTGGTAAGACTGTTCCTCAAGCATCTAAGATTAAGAAAAGGTTCTTAAATAATTTACCTGCATTAAGTAAATTAATTGAGGATGTACAACAAGCGGCTGAACGTGGTTACTTAACAGGTCTTGATAAAAGAAAAGTTAAAGTACGTTCTTCTCATGCCGCGCTAAATACTTTATTACAAAGTTCCGGCGCATTGGTTTGTAAACAATGGTTGGTAGAGTTTGACAAAGTAATAAAACAAATACCACATGCACAACAAGTTGTCTGGGTGCATGATGAAATACAAGTTGAGTGTCTTGAAAAAGATGCAGAGCAAGTTGGGCAACTGGCAGTAAAAGCAATCAAAGACACTGGTGAGTATTTTAATTTAAGACTACCGCTAACTGGTGAATATAAAATAGGAGACAACTGGAGTGAAACACACTAATAAAACATGGAATAAAGAATATGATTTAAAAAACAATTTTAGGTATTGTTTAGAAAAAGGTAAATTAGGAGAAGATTTAGTAAATAAACTTTTAAACAAAGAAATAACATTTGAAGTTAAAACAGATTTTATGTGTAAAGATACTGGAAATGTTTTTGTAGAATATAAAAGTAGAGGAAAAGACAGTGGTATAAAAATTAGTACTGCTATTTATTGGGTATTTGTATTACCTTATAATGAAACTGATTTTCCAAACTTGCAATTTATACCTTTAGTTAAATTAAAAAAATTAATTGAAACTAAAAAATATAAAATTGTTAACGGCGGTGACGCTTTAACTTCAAAAGGTTATTTAATTCCAAAAGAAGATTTATTAACACTTATAATACAGGAGAAAAATGATTAGAAAAAAAGTATTATTGATTGATGGTGATATTTTGTTATACAAAATTGCCATGAACAATGAAGTAGAAACACATTGGGGTGATGGATTATGGACATTACATTCTGATGCAAACATTTGTAAAGCAGATGTAGATTTAGTTATAGATGATTTAGGTGCTAGTTTAGAAGCTGATGATTATGTTGTTGCATTAACTGACAGCAAAAACTTTAGAAAAGATGTGTTGCCTACATACAAAGATAATAGAAAAGATAAAAGAAAACCATTAGCATTAAAAGAGTTAAGAGAATATGTTATTAAAAAACATAAAGGAGTTGTCTGGGATAATTTGGAAGCTGATGATGTTATGGGTATTATGGCAACAGAGCCTACAGAAGAAGAAAGAATAGTAGTTACAATTGACAAAGACTTAAAAACTGTACCATGTAATTTGTCTTCTGATGGTTTAAATGTTGAACGTATTCCAGAAAGATTAGCTGATTACTGGTTTATGATACAAACATTAACTGGTGATAAAGTTGATGGTTATGATGGTGTAGAAGGAATAGGTATTAAGACTGCTGAAAAACTTATCAAGAAGTATACTAACGTTCCCCTTTTAGACCTATGGAAAATTGTCAAAAAAATATATGTTGACAAAGGATATACTGAAGCTGAAGCATTACAACAAGCAAGAGTTGCACGTATACTTAGACACGGTGAATACAATAAGAAAACAGGGAAGGTAAAACTATGGACAATATAAAAAAACCTTTACATTATAACAAAGGTGCTATTGAACCTATAGATTATATAGTAGCAAACAATCTTACGTACTGCGAAGGTAATGTAGTTAAGTATATAACTAGGTGGCGTTTCAAAGGACATGGAATAGAAGATTTAAAAAAAGCTAAACAATACATAGACTTTATTATTGATAAAGAAGCACAACCTAAAGTCACAGATACTAAAGATGCTTGAACATAAACATATTATAATTAGAGCAACTGTTAAAAAACCACCTGTGCAAGTAGATGTAATAAAACAATGGGTAAGAAATTTAGTTGAAAAATTAAACATGAAACCATTGGGTGATACAGTTGCTGTCTATGTAGACAAAGAAGGCAACAGAGGTTTGACTTGTTTGCAAGCTATTGAAACATCACACATAGCATTTCATTCTTGGGATGAAGACAAACCTGCTGTTGTTCAATTAGATGTATACACTTGCAGTCACTTAAATAAACAAACAGTATTTGATGCATTGGAAAAGTTTGAACCAATAGAAATTAATTACTTAACATTAGATAGAGAGAAATATTTAAATATAATACACATATGATAGATTACGAAAGAGATAATTTACTTACTGATTTTGGTAAGACCACATTAAAAGATAGATATTTATTACCAGAAGAAACTTCACCGCAAGAAGGATTTATGCGAGCGGCTAAAGCTTTTTCAGACAATGATGAAATGGCACAACGTATATATGATTATGCATCTAAACTTTGGTTTATGTATTCTACACCTGTGTTGTCTAATGCAGGTAGTAAAAGAGGCATGCCTATTTCATGCTTCTTAAATTATGTTGGTGATAGTAGAGAAGGATTAACAGGACATTACACAGAGAACGCTTGGCTTGCTTCTGTGGGTGGTGGTATTGGTGGTTACTGGGGACATGTAAGAAGTGATGGAACACAAACTTCTGGTGGCTCACAGTCTTCAGGTTCAATACCTTTTTTACACGTAGTTGACAGTGAGATACTTGCGTTCTCACAAGGTAAAACAAGACGTGGAAGTTATGCGGCGTACATGGATATATCACATCCAGAGATAATAGAATTTTTAGAAATGAGAAAACCTAGTGGTGGTGACATACATAGAAAATGTCTTAACCTTCATCATGGTGTAAATATTTCTGATGAGTTTATGCAGTTAATAGATAACTGTATTAAAGAACCTACGTATGATGACAGTTGGAATTTAATTGACCCACATACAAAAGCAGTAGTACGTACTGTATCAGCTAGAGATTTGTGGTTAAAAATATTAGAGACAAGAGTTGCCACTGGTGAGCCGTATGTTTCATTTATTGATACAGTTAATGAAGCATTGCCTGAAACACAAAAGAAATTAGGATTAAAAGTAAATCATTCTAATTTATGTACAGAGATAACACTTGCTACTGATGAAAACAGAACAGCAGTTTGTTGTCTATCTTCTGTTAATTTAGAAAAGTATGATGAATGGAAAAACAATAGTTTATTTATACCTGATTTAATTAGGTTCTTAGATAATGTGTTGCAATACTTTATTGATAAAGCACCTGATGAATTGTTTAGAGCTAAGTTTAGTGCAAACAATGAACGTAGTATTGGTTTAGGTGCTATGGGTTTCCATGCTTATTTACAATCAAGAGGAATACCTTTTGAAGGTGCACTTGCTAAATCATTAAACATGAAAATATTTAAAACAATTAAAGAGCAAGCTGTAGAAGAAAGTAAAAGACTAGCAGTTAAAAGAGGTGAAGCTCCAGACATGGAAAACACAGGTATGCGTAATGCACACTTGTTAGCTATTGCACCCAATGCTTCTAGTTCTATTATCTGTGGAACTACATCACCATCAATAGAACCATACAGAGCAAACGCGTATGTACAAAAAACTATGTCTGGTTCATTCTTGGTTAAGAATAAATATCTTGAAAAATTATTAGAGAAAAAAGGTATTAACAATGAAAAAACATGGACTTCTATTTTAGCTAATAAAGGTTCTGTTTTACATTTAAATGAATTATCTGATAATGAAAAAGATATATTTAAAACAGCAATAGAAATTAATCAGCAATGGATTATTGAACATGCGGCAGACAGACAAAAACATATTTGTCAAGGACAATCAGTTAATGTGTTTGTGCCTGCTGATGTTAACATTAAAGAATTACATGACATACACATGTTAGCATGGAAGAAGAAGTTAAAAACTTTGTATTACTGTCGTTCAGAAGCAATTAAACGTGCTGAGTTAGTATCAAAAAAAATAGAAAGAACAATCATACCAGAAGCTGATTGTCTAGCCTGTGAGGGATAATGAAAAAAATAAAACAATTCATTAAAAATTGGGGTTGGACTAACATAATCTTAGCTAGTTTGTTAGGTGGATATATGAGTTATGTATTTATACTGGCGTTAGCTAATACAATATGCGATTGCATATAAAGGAATACAAAATGACAGATAGCAGTTTGTTTGATGGCATAAATTATAAACCTCTTAAAAAGAAGAATAAACGTAAGGGGGTTTCATGTCATCATTCTAATAAAAAACAATCAGTGCTATGGACAGTTTATCATACTGTCCTAGCATTGGAATTATTAATCTTAATTATAATAGAAGGAGTAGAATTATTTTATGGGTTTCAATAGTTATAAAATAAGAGATGGAAAACATATTCCATCTAAAAAGTTTAAAGAAAACTGGAATGATATTTTTGGTAAAGATAAAACCAAAGAAGAATTACCAAAAGAAGAAGAAGATTATATCAAGGAGTTAGAAAAAAAGATATGAGTTTATTTGACAAACGAACACACTATAAACCATTTGATTATGGTTGGGCTTTTGAAGCTTATGACATGCAACAAAAAATGCATTGGCTACCAAGTGAAGTCCCGTTACATGAGGATGTAAGAGATTGGAATGAAAGATTAACACCAGAAGAAAAAAATTTAATAGGACAAATATTAAAATTCTTTACTCAAGGTGACGTAGATATAGCACAAGCTTATCTTGATAAATACATTCCTAAATTTAAAGCTCCAGAAGTAAGAATGATGTTGTCTGCTATAGCAACAAGTGAAGCTAACCATGCACATAGCTATTCATTATTAAATGATACTATTGGTTTACCTGATAAAGAATACAAAGCATTTCAAGAATATAAAGAAATGGCTGATAAACATGAATACTTGTTTACATCTAAAGGTAAAGGATTAGATGGCATGGCTAGAGAGATAGCTTGCTTCTCAGCTTTTGGTGAAGGTTTACAATTGTTTGCTTCATTTGTAATGTTATTAAACTTTCAAAGATATGGTAGAATGAAAGGTATGTGCCAAATAGTTACTTGGTCTATCAGAGATGAAACACATCATGTTGAAAGTATGATTAAATTATTCCATGAGTTAATAAAAGAAAACCCGAATATTTGGACAGAAAAATTTAAAGCAAGTATCTATCAAACATGTAGAGACATGGTAGACTTAGAAGATAAGTTTATTGATTTAGCTTTTTCTATGGGTGGTATAAGAGGATTAAAAGCAGAAGAAGTTAAACAATATATCAGATACATTGCTGATAGAAGACTGTTACAGTTGTCTTTAAAACCTAATTATGGTGTAAAAGATAACCCTTTAGGTTGGTTAGACTGGGTTCTTAATGGTGTAGAACACGCTAATTTCTTTGAGAATAGAGCAACAGAGTACAACAAAGGTACAATAACAGGAAACTTGTGGGACTAAAGTGCCCTTTTTAGAAGAAAACAATATGATTGACCAAGATGATTTAGTGTTACCACAAACAGTAGATGAATTAGTTAAGCTTTTAAATGAAGTTTATCCTGAAAAATCACCGTCTGTTAATGATAAACCTAATCAAATTTATTTCAACGCAGGTCAACGTGATGTTGTTAAGTTTATTAATACGTTAAAAGAGAGGACAGAGAAATAATTATGTGTATGTCAGCCCCTAAGGTACCTCAGGTACAACCGGCTCCCCCGCCAGTTGCTCCACCGCAGGCACCTATTGAAGAAGATAAAGCACCTATGGTAGAAACTGCTGTAGATGTTGATAAAGAAGCAACTACTAAAAAGAAGAAAAAAGTAGGTACTTCTGCATTACAAACTTCTTCAGGTTTAAATATACCTACAGTCTCAGGTTTAAACATAACTTAATATTATGCATTATAATAATATGTTACAACAAAGCGCTAAAGAGCGCTACGAAACTTTAAAACAACACAGAGAACATTTCTTAGATAGAGCTCAAGAATGTAGTGAGCTTACAATTCCATCATTAGTACCGCCTGATGGATTTCATTCCTCAACAGATTTATACAATCCATTTCAATCAGTTGGAGCAAGAGGAGTTAATAATTTAGCTTCTAAACTTTTATTATTATTGCTTCCACCTAATTCCCCATTCTTTAGATTATCAATAGCAGGACAAGCTAAAAAAGATTTAGACGAACAAAAAGAAATTAAGTCTGAAGTAGAAAAATCTTTAGCAACTATTGAAAGAGAAGTCTCAAGTAAAATAGAACAACTTGCTTTAAGAGTTAGTGTGTTTGAAGCATTAAAACATTTAATTGTTGCAGGTAACGTATTAACTTATTTACCTAAAAAAGGAAACATGAGAGTATTTCCTTTAACAAATTTTGTTTGTAAGAGAGATGCTTCAGGAAATATTATTGAAATAGTTATTAAAGAAACTATTCATCCTACATATTTAGATGACAATACATTAGAAAGAATTTCAGAATTTGAAGATTATAAACCAGATGAAGAATGTGATTTATATACTCACATTTATAAAATGGATGAGAAACAATTTTATACTTGTCAAGAAGTAAAAGGTGTTAAAATAGAAACTTCAATTGGTACATACCCTATTGATAGTTTACCTTATCAAGCTTTAAGAATGGTTAGAGTTGATAATGAAGATTATGGTAGAGGATATGTTGAAGAATTTTTAGGTGATTTAAAATCATTAGAAGGTTTGTCTCAAGCGCTTGTTGAAAGTGCGGCGGCATCTTCTAAAGTAGTATTCATGGTTAGACCTAACTCTGTTACTAGAAAAAAAGATTTAGCGCAAACTAGAAATGGTGACATTATTACTGGTAGTTCAGATGATGTTGCTGTGTTGCAAGCACAAAAACAATATGACTTACAAGTAGTTGAAAGAAGTATTGCTAAGTTAGAAGAAAGAATGTCTTATGCATTTTTATTAAACACTGCAATACAAAGAGATGCTGAAAGAGTTACAGCTCAAGAAATTAGATACATGGCACAGCAATTAGAAACTGCTATGGGTGGTATATATTCATTACTATCTCAAGAATTTCAATTACCTTTGGTGACCATATTAATGAAAAGAATGTCTCAAGCAAATGAGATACCTTCTTTACCTAAAAACTCTGTTAAGCCTACAATTATTACAGGTGTAGAAGCTTTAGGTAGAGGTAATGACTTACAAAAATTAAGAGAATTTGTTGCTGAAGTTGCTAACTTAGCACAAGTAAATCCTCAAATTGTTCAAACATTGAATACACAGGATTTAATAAAACGTATTGCTACTGGATTAGGTATTGATACGGAAGGGCTTATCAAGTCTGAAGAAGAATTAATGGCAGAACAAGAAGAGATGGCTGACCAAATGCAAAATCAACAGATAATGCAAATGGCTGAAAAAGCTGTTGCACCTGCTGTTAATGGCATGATGAAACAACAAGAACAAGGATAATTAAATGGTAGATAAAGTAGAAGTACAAGCAGAAGAAACTGGTATTGAAAAACCAGAAGAACAAGTAAACGAGACACAGTCAACACAAAGTAAACCTGAAGGCTTACCTGAAAAATTTAATTCAGTTGAAGATTTAGCTAAGTCATACGCAGAGTTAGAAAAGAAACTTGGTGGACAATCTCAAGAAACAAAAGAAGAAGTAGACCCTGTTGCTAAAGCACAGCCTAAAACAGAAACTAAAACTGATAACAATAAATTAGATATTGCTGAAAAAGCTGTATCTGATGCAGGTTTAGATATGTCTTCTTTACAACAAGAGTATTCTGAAAAAGGTGAATTAGATGCTAAGTCTTATGAAGCTTTAGAAAAAGTAGGAATTACTAAACAATATGTAGACAACTACATTGCAGGTCAAGAAGCAATTGCTAATCAACAAGCTACTGAAATTAAGCAAACTGTTGGTGGTGAAGAAACATATCAAGAGATGGTTGATTGGGCTTCTAAAAATATGACTGAAGGTGAGAAACAAGCATATAACAAAGCTGTAAACAGTGGAGACATGGACACAGTTAAGTTAGCTGTTAATGCACTTAAAGGTCAATATGAAAGAGCTAATGGTGTTGAACCTAATCTAGTAGAAGGTAAAGCACAGCCTAGTCAAGAACAAGGCTTCCAGTCATGGGCACAAGTTACAGAAGCTATGGCTGACCCACGATATGCAAAAGATATGGCATATCAAAATGAAGTAAAAAATAAATTAGCTAACAGCAACTTATAGGAGTTATATGATGTACGGAAAAAAAGCTAAAGGTAAAAAAATGTTAAAAGGTGGACAGAAAAAACTACCTATGGCATTAAAGAAAAAAATAATGAAGGCTAAGAAAAAGAAATAGTCATGGCTAAAAGAGGTTTATACGCAAACATTCATGCTAAACGTAAAAGAATTAAAGCGGGCAGTGGTGAGAAAATGCGTAAAGTTGGTAGCAAAGGTGCACCAACAGCTAAACAATTTAAAAGAGCGGCTAAGACAGCTAAGAAAAAGTAATGCCGGCTAAAAAATATCAGTCACCTTCTGGTGGTTTAAACGCCGCCGGAAGGAGATATTTCAAAAGAAAAACTGGTGCAAATTTAAAAGCTCCAGTTACAGGAAAAGTAAAACGTGGTTCTAAAGCGGCTAAACGTAGAGCTAGTTTCTGCGCACGTATGTCTGGAGTAAAAGGTGCTATGAAGAAACCTAATGGACAACCTACAAGAAAAGCTTTAGCATTACGTAAGTGGAAGTGTAGATAGTTGTGCACCCTTTTTAGGGGGCAACTCGCCAACACATATTTAATAAAGTGTAATAACTTGACCACCTGCGGGTGACAATCTTGAATATGAAACTGAAACATATGTAGAGGCTTTTATAAATAAACGTCATAACAAAGGAGAACACTATGGCAAATGCAAGTCCAGTATCAGTTGGAAAAGTAAATGCAGGTGGTTCGGAAGACGCTCTGTTTCTGAAAGTTTTTGCAGGAGAAGTTTTAACTTCTTTTGATAGAGCTTCAGTTACTCAAGGTGCAGAAATGGTTAGAAGTATTTCTAGCGGTAAATCTGCAACTTTCCCAGTAATGGGTAGAGTGGATGCTTCGTACCATACAGCAGGTGCTGAAATAACTGGTTCAGATGTAAACCACAACGAGAAGGTTATTACAATTAATGACCTACTTTTATCTTCAGTATTTTTATCAAATATTGAAGAAGCAAAAAACCATTGGGATGTAAGAAGCGCTTACTCTACAGAAATTGGTAGAGCGTTAGCTTTCCAAAAAGATAAGCATATCTTACAAACTATTGGTCAAGCGGCACAAGCTTCTGCAAACGTAGCTGACACAGGTTACGGAGCAGGAACTGTTCTTACAAACACTAACATTGCTTCAGCTACAGCTTCAACTGCGGCTAACGCTATGATAGACAGTTTGTTTGATGCGGCTAAACAATTAGATGCTAACTACGTTCCAAAAGAAGGTAGAAAAGCGTTTATCAAATTAGAAGAGTACTACAAATTAGCTAACGGTACTAACGTAACTAACGTTGACTTCTCAGGTCAAGGTTCAATTGCGGAAGGTAAAGTTGTTAAAGTAGCAGGTATTGAATTAGTACCTACTGCACACTTTGTAAACTCTGCTATCACTGCGGCGCCGGATGCAGGTTCAGCAACTGCGGGTGGTTCAAACCCTCAAGCTGTTGACTTATCAAACTACGTATGTTTGGTATCTCATCCTTCTGCTGTAGGTACTGTAAAACTTATGGATTTAGCTGTTGAAAGCGAATATGATATAAGAAGACAAGGTACCCTAATGGTAGCTAAGTACGCTATGGGTCACGGAGTATTAAGACCTGAAGCGGCTGTAGGAATTAAAGAAGCGTAATAGCTTAACTTTAATCTTGAAGTGGCGGGAGCGCGAGAGTTAACCCGCCATTTCTATTTAATATTATAGGAGATTATGACTACACAAATTACACCAACAACTGAGTTACAAGCGATAAACATTATGTTGTCTGTTATCGGTGAAGCTCCAGTTAACTCAATTACAGGTACAGTATCAGTTGATGTATCTACAGCAAAAAATATTTTAGATGAAACTTCTATGTCAATCCAGTCTCAAGGATGGCATTTTAATACACATGAAAAATACACATCATTATCATTAGACCAAGATAATAAAATTCCCCTACCTGCAAACTGCGTTAAAGCTGACGCTAGTAAAAACTTTAGATATTTAAATTTAACAATCAGAAATGGTTTCTTATACAATTTAGAAAAACATACAGATGTATTTACTGAAGTACCTAAAGAAGTAGATTTAGTTTTAGTACAACAGTTTGAACAATTACCAGAATATGCAAGACAATACATTACACAAAAAGCATCAAGAAGATTTGCTTCAAGATTTCTTGGGGATAGTGAAATTGTTAAATTAATTGCTAATGATGAAAACGAAGCACTAATGGCATTTCATCAAGCTGATAGTCAAGAAGCTGATGTTAATATGTTAGAAGGTGATAGTAATACTTATTCAATAATTAATAGACCAACTAGAAGGACTTATTAATGGGTGGTGTAGTATCACAGAGTATTCCTAATTTTCTGAATGGTATCTCACAACAAACACCAACGCAAAGAGGTATTAATCAAGGAGAAGAACAGGTAAATTTACAAAACAATATTGTAGATGGTTTATCTAAAAGACCATCATTTGATTATATAGCAACTTTAGATGCTACCAATGTATTTCCAAATACTACTAAATTTTGGTCTATACAAAGAGATAAAGAAAATCAATATATGGTTGCATTTTATAATGGTGGTGTAAAAGTTTGGGATTTAGATGGAAATTCATTACCTGTTACTATAGCAAGTGGTGCTAGTTATTTAACTTCTAGTAATCCTAAATCAGATTTTAAATTAGTTAACATTGCTGATTATACTTTTATTGCTAATAAATCAAAAACAGTTTTAGCAGATACTACAACTACTGCTTCAAAAATAGAAGAATTTTATATTAATGTTGTAACTACTAATTATGGTAGAGAATATGCTGTAACAGTACAACATCCTAATATGTCATATGCAGTTAAGTCATCATTGCAACTGCCTACAGGAAGTAATTTAAACCATGATGCTATATTTAGAGATACTTCACATGTAGCAGACATTTTATTTAGAGGTACTTCTAGTACATATTTTGATGCATCATCAGATGCTTCATTTAAATTAACTAGAGAAGATACTGGAGCTACTTTAAGTACAACTCAAGGATTAGGTACGTCTTCTGAAGTTACTAATTATTTTACTATGACACTTTTTCCTTCAGTAATTAGAGGAGTGTCTACAGACGGAAATGCAAACTATACAGTAGAAACAACAGATGGTTCTGGAAATACAGGAATGTATTCTGTTAGAGATGAAATTTCTGATTTTACAAAATTACCTTACCATGCAAGTACTGACAGTATTATAAAAGTAACAGGTGATGAAGGAGATACATTATCTGATTATTATGTTAAATATCAAACTGATGGTGTTTGGAAAGAAACTATAGGACAAGGTGTTAGTTTAGGTT
>Ga0208645_1001957_pt1 | contig 17026 bp, 21 predicted proteins | sample VirMetDEL_Sep_01_FD_184519 | JGI IMG/M metagenome (GOLD analysis project Ga0208645, IMG submission 184519) | Aqueous microbial communities from the Delaware River and Bay under freshwater to marine salinity gradient to study organic matter... | ecosystem: Environmental > Aquatic > Marine >... | reverse complement strand
CGTACGTGACCCTCGTACACGTACGTAAAATTTAAATTTTACGTACGTGTACGAGGGTCACGTACGTCACACACATGTGACGTACGTAACCTGTTACAATTTGACCAGTCCTGGACTTTACAGTCCAGGACTGACCAACCTGTAACATCGTACGCTTATTGTAAAATTTAAAGTTTATTTTTTAATTGACGTGTTGTCCTACTCTTACTTTCTGTGTCCTTGTGTAAGACCGTACTTTAACTTTTGCTTTAACTAGTTGACCTTTTTTAGTCGCTTTTGATGTTGACCTAGACTTTGAGGTAGGAGGTGGAGACTTAGGTGCAGGGGGCTGACCCACATATGTTACTGCACTGTTTTTTGGGGCGGTTCCTCGAATACGGGACCTTATATCACCATATAAAAGCGGATCTAAGATTCGTGATCGTGCTTGAGCCTTCCGTGCTGCATAGCCTAAGCGTCTACCCATATCTCCAGCAGGGCGAAAACGTTTTACTACTGGCGGTGCTTGTGGGGTTGGGGCAATTACGGGACCTGTTGGTGCAGATAATTGTGTTAATACTGCTCGTTTTTTAACCATATATATATGTACAATAAAAAAAAAATAATATTAATTGTAGACTTAAAACAAATTTGTATATTCGTTATAATCGTCATAATCGCATGTCACATTATTCCAAGACACTTGTCTAATTAATTTTCCTCTACATAGTAGGCGTTGTGAGTTATGGCAGGCATCATAAGCGTCCATACTTAAAGTATTTGAAAGGCGGCACCACCCTGCCATAGATAAATGCGGCTTTTCGTAAGTACTGTTCCAATATAAACCACCCATTAGCTGTCCATTTGCATTTATCGCCTGCCAGCGGCGGACACTGTACACCTTCCATCCGTGCACAGCGCTTGTCCACACAGTTGGGCGTTCTAAATCCATCAACAGTTTGTACCAATCACGGGTGCGCAGACTGTTTGGTCCCTTCAAGTTTCCCTTCACCTCTCGCCATTTGGTGTTTAAGTATCTGGAACGTACGTAATCGCTGTTGCCTGAACAAAAGCAGTAATAAAAATCAATTGGATACACAGGCACACCATGACCGTACTCTAGTTGGTGCAAAACGTCTGCAAACAAAAGCTTGGCTATGCGTTCACGGTACAGCTCGTCAGGTAAAAGCTCCAAATATGTCATTACCATATAAAAAGATTTATATTAATGCTTTATTTGCTACTCTAAATCTTGGAGAGAACAGGTTTTGAAGGTCAAATATTTGCGCCTGTATTTGAGATACTTGGGGAAGCGGTCCGATTGATACAGTTCAGAGTTGGTGATGAAGAACCCTGGGAAGGTCAGCTTTGACAGGTCGATGGTCCTGGGCTTGTCGGTCCTGGACTTGTGAGTCCTGGGCAGATGCCTGCCTGGATGGTGCTTGCCGATGACCTTGCTGCGAGCCATTTCTGTGGGGAGGGTGCGGGTGTGGTGTGTGGGGTAAATTGGAAAGTGAGTCCAGGACTGACTGGGGGGGTCCAGGACTGAGTAGGGGGGAGCATTTTGATTGGTTGCCAGAAAATTTCGTTCATCCAATCAAAATCCATGGCAACAGGACGGCAACAGGACGGCAACAGGACAACCGTGACAGTATTGAGGGGCGCTCCAATTGGGCAAAAATCACAATCCATTTTTCCACCACCCCCACCATGTCCGACTACGACACAGACGAGTGGAACACCGAAGACGACCTGTTCCAAGAGGTCATCCAACTCTCGGAGCTCAAACACGTTCGCGCCGCTTACCGGGAGGCGAGGGAGTCACGCTTGACCTTGCCTCCCGAGTTGCGCAGGGCTCGGTTCATTCGTTTCATGGATCTGGACGTCGGCGTGCGCAGGCACATTGGAGAGTTTGTGGGACATCGCTTTTTTCGCGTGGCATTCCGAATTCCTGTCAAAAAAGATGATGAGGACAAAAGTGGATATTTCCTGCCTGATTTCAACGCCAATGTGCTCCGTGTATACAACTCCGCATTGGAAAAGAGGACTGAACCGTTCAGCAAGTGTCCCATTACTGGACGACTCTATCTTGAGGACATCCATACATTCTTTCGACCCCCGAATTCTTTCAAATTGAATCATCTGATTGACAACATCGATGAGACTGACGACAAAGCTTTTGCTAAAGAAGTGCGAATGCGTAACTACTTCTTTAGAGCTGACCACCACGACGAATACGAAAACGACGGGTGGGGAACTGATTGGCATGGCTACAAGCTCTTGGACATTCAAGCATTTGGCGGGGAGCTGAACGGCAAAGGGTATTTGATTGCCTGCGATTCGCGATCTGTTTACCCCGTGTGGTATCTGGACGCGGACAGCAAACACTGCGAGTGCCCCGCGCCATATCCTGGGATGAGCGGGTTCCCCATTGGGGCATTCTCCGAGGTCGCCGTCGATTACAACATGTGTTACTATCCTTTCATGAGTTACTTGCACTTTACCATTGGTCCTGACATTGCAAAACCAAACAAACCATTATAATAATCTAACCATAATATATACATATGAACACAATCAAATTCATCATAATGTGTACTGCGATAATTTCAGCCGTTGTCTTGTTCATTGGTGTTGTGGGGTACTGTGCCCTTCTTGTTTACAGTTGGTGTTTGAAACATGAACACCACAATTTACGTACGCGAGACGAGGTCTTGCAGGAAATGCGCGCACGTGGCGAGGAGGTATTTACGGATAGCGAGACTGATGGCGAATCTTCTGTTGATTTAGGTTCGAGCGAAGATTGGTAAAAATAATATAATTGGGTATTGTATATGGAGAGTGCAGACCAAATTACGACATATACTTTGGAAGGAGCTTTATCCTTGTTGCTAGCCGCAGTGGCATACAAAATATACCGAATGCGTGTAAGAAGCGAGTCACATTGCTGTGGTGAAAGGTTACATGTTAGTACCTCGAACAGGGGTAATTCCAGTACAGATTTGCAACTGCCTAATAGAAATTCGTCAAATACTGACGAAGCAGTAGTATAAAAAAACCAAATAAAAATGGTAAAATTAATTTGACGTCTTGTAGTATACCATGCCTGCAAAAAAAGGTGCGAAAAAAAAGTCCGGTCGAACTGTTAAAGGTGTTGCAACGAGAGCATATAAAAATCGTCGAGCGATTCTTGCTGGTTTAAGGGAAGCCAGAAAAGCATATACCGCTGGTAAGGCGGGTTACAAACCGAAAAAGAAAAAGAATGGAAAGAAGCGTTAAAGCTTGTAAAGTTGATAATGAAGTGATGTCATTTTCTTGCCAATGTCGTCACTTAACTGGGCTAAACTGCTGTATTGTTTAACCTTGATTATTTCGTTGCGTTTGTTGCGAAACACAACCCTATAGCGAACTACTTGTTGCTTATTATCATTATATATGTTTTTTTTGAACTTTAAATACCCCAACATATGAAAATATGATAATAAGGGGCGCAAGTATGCGCCAATGTCTCGCCTGGGGTCAGATATAAGGTATACAAAGAACGACTGGCTACATTCTTCTTGTTCTAGGTCAGACATCTTTGCTATGGCCGTCGCAGTCATTTCGTATAATTTACGTAATGTGCGATTGAATTCAAATTGATTGAAGTTAAAATCAATTATAATTTTGTCCAGCTGATGTTGCTCTAAGTACAGCTGCAAACCTTTATTGTTAGGAGGTATCCACACATTGGGTTTGTAAAATACGACAGAATCAAACCTTGGCTTACTTGACATTATTATACTAATTATATATTTTGGTCTTTATTACCGCGTATTATTCATTAATAATTGTATGTAGCACATTATGATCTTCGCAAAATTTAATGCATTTGCCTACATGTGTACTGGTAGTTTGAGATACAAATCCCAAGCCTTTGGCTGTATGGTTCATCACATATTTTGTAAACTCGTGTTGGTGAAAACTCGTGTACCCTATCAAAAGATTGTAAGAATAAAGTTCGCCATCGTTGGTAGAAAGACTACCCGAGTATGTAGAACCTTTTTTGTTTAAAATCCAAGCTTTTAGTATTGTTGGTATCGTACGAGCTATTGCGACTGGTTTTACAGAAACGTCTTTTAATTTGTACATTTCATTTAAGTTATTCATCAATTGTAAGTAATCTCCTTCGTCAATTTTCTCTTTATTGTCAAACACCAACGATGTCGAGTCTGCAATCAATTTTTCCATTTTTTGCATGATTATTTTTACACACGCCCCATTTCTTTAAGATTCTATTCTTCTATGAGACGAGATGGCGGTACTCCTTTTGTAGTCCTTTCACTTCGTCGTACTGGCTCCGAATAATCTATAGGAGGTTTTTTAAAATCTTCATCCGTAAGACCTAAATCTTTTTCTATGGTTTCACGTCGTAATGAAGTGCCAGGTTCTTCGTCCTCTCTCTCTTGGTCATCGATGCTTTGATTAATTTTATCTTCCAGTGATTGTGGCTGTAGAGTGGCAGCATCTATAATTGAATCAACAAAGATTGATGCCCTTACAGTACCATCTTCGCTACTGTCTACAAAGCCTTTTGGCGTAGCCAGGTCAAAATTTGGATTTGTACTGCTCTCACGCGATGGAGCGCTCATATCGCTCATTAGCTCTCTCATTTGTTCTTGTCCCGCGGTAAAGTCGGGACCGAGATCATATGGAGAATATAAGGCAGCATTATGTTCTTGTACCACTTGCCCCATGCCAAATTGACTAGGATTGGATGATTGTAAAGAATCGTCGATAGCCCCTTGTAAAGAATCGTCGAGCCCTTGACTATAATATCGAAACATGCCCATCAAGTTTTGGTTACCCTCTTTCAGAGCAGCAAGTTCGCTTTTTATTTTTTGTATTTTTTCCATATTTTCACGTTCCGGTTCAAGATATGACGCTTCACCTTCATAACCACTTTCGGCTCCGCTCCCAAAATATGGCTCATCATCCTTTTCTTCTTCACCAACATTTTCGAATGTGATAGAGTCATAATCAGGAATAGGCGATTCTTGTGCTGCAAATGGATCGACTGGTTTTGGTGTAGGTGCAATTGTGACAGGGGCTCGTGGTAATTCTTCGGCATCATCTTCTTCTAAAAACGGTACGACGGTTTGTACAGGTGTCTGGAATTCTTGTGCATCAACAACCGGATCGGCGACGGGTGTTCCAGCTGGGACGGGTGTTTGTGGGTCCACATCAATCATGCTTCCACGTGCGTCAGCGTCCTCAAAGCGTTGACCTAAATCTTCTCGTACGGAATCTACGACTTCTGGTTCATATGAAGACTCTTCCTGACTAAAGTCTAATTCACTACCTTCATCACGGGGCATGTATAATAAGTTACGCATTAGCTTTTTGTTCTCCGCTTCCAGATCAATAATAAAGCGCGGGTCTACGCCGAGTCGCTGGTATTGCGCTAGTTTGTTAAAATTATCTTGTATCCTATTGTAAACATTAGTGTTGACAGCCAAGCCAGCATTTTGCGCCTTACTAATGAGGCGCTGTGTGGTGTTCCATCTTAAAGCGTATTTGGTAGCATCAGCGCGCTGGAGATCTCGTCCAACACGTTGGCGGCGACGACGTCGTTTGTGATTAGCCATTTATACATGTGTTGCACAAAATTTATATATGAATAATTTACCAATGTTACAGTACTATTTTGACCGTTGGAAGGACATTATGGTGACCAGATTAATTGATAGGGGTTACTTGCTGAACCATTTCCAAAGCCACCCCATCTAAGGTAATCTCCTATGTTGGGGGCAGTTGTTGGTAGTTTAATCTTTCGAAATTGGGTTGTGGTACTGGTAAACGATTCTGAAAATACCGTAGCCCCATTAGAAGTTTCAATGCCTTCATCAGTTATTTTAACATATTCAGTACCGCCGGTTGCAAAAATATGTCCACCATTCGCAATACAATTGAAATAATTACGGGCCGGTCCTACTTCAATACTGTCAAGAATACCAGTTGCCGCATTGTTTCTAATTCTTATTACCCTGTTATTATTATTTACTTGAAAACCTCTAATACTGCCCAATTGGGCAAAATTTAGTCCTCCAAACGTTTCATTTGTATTAGTGGACGTTGGGCACTCGACTATATAACTACCATAATTACCAGTTTGTCCAGTTAATCTAATGTCAGACCCGTTTACACACTCCATGCGCCCTCCGCCGTCTAGAATTAATGTGTTGTCACTTGGTCTGAACTTAAAATTAGTTGTTTGCTTTACTCTTCCGTCGCCAGGTGGAGCCTGTGTATCCTGAAATAAGATGGGACAATCTCGATTAATAGAACTAAACACGCGGTCAATGGTAAGGTCGCCTAGTAAAAATGTTGGTCCAGAGACTTCCAATTGTGGTGTTTTTAGTTGTGTTGTGGACGGGTTGTAGGATAAGTCGTCGTTTGTTTTAAAACGTCTATCCCCCACATTAGGGTTGTTTTGATCTATAAACGTTATTAGATGATCACTGTTGTTTACAGTTTGATCAAGGCCGTTTTCGTAGTTAAAAGCGGTGTTTCGGTAAGTAATTAGCTGATTAGCCGTAAAAATCATGTTATTTTCTATTCGTAACTTTGGGTTGGGTTCATTGTTGGCATAAAACCATATACCGGGATTACTGGTAATGGTTAGTTCCCCGTTTGGTGCTTGTTTTGTGACTTCACTATCGTCATTAGTGTTGTCTGTTACGACCAACCTTTCAGTTGTGATTAAGGGGGTCGTTAAGTCATCTATCGTAACGTTGTCTGCAACTATATCGCCGGCAGTCAATGTCCCGTCAACATTTACATCCGAATTGCATTGGACATCGCCATTTAATTGAGTCGTCCCAATTACAGTAAGTGTTTGGTCAACGACTAAATTTTGCACGTTTTCCGGCAATTGATTGCCTTCAACGGCACTTCCGATCAATCCGGTACCTTGATTATATACTTGTGGAATAACAGACATTGTATACCTTTAACAATGAAAAAATTATTTAAATATATTTTTTCTTATAGATAATTATAGATAATGTCAGATCACGAGGAACATGTACAAAATCCTATAAAACCTGCAAAACCTAAACGACAAATGAGCGAAAAACAACTGGAAAATCTCGCAAAGGCTCGCACAAAGGCTAACGAGTCGCTTAAGCTGAAGAGAGAACGTAACGCAGCACTTAAGAAAAGCGAAAAGCAGTTGAAGGAGCTTAAATTGAAAGAAAGAGAGGAGCGAGTGCAGGCAGAACTGAATGCGCTGACAAAAACGGTAGACGTTAACGGTAAAGAGGAGAAAGAACCCGTTCAGTATGTTCGCAAGTCAAAAAAAACTAAAAAACCACCAAAGGTGGTATACTACAGCAGTTCCAGCGAAGAGAGTTCGCCCGAAATAGTATATAAGAAAAGACCTAAGGCACACAAGCCAAAGCCAACCAAGCCTGCGCCGGAAGAGCGCAGCGCACCATCGCCACCGCCACCGGTGCCGCACCCAACGGAAATAAAAAAGAAGATAGACAACGTGGCGCACGACCAAGCTGTCGAGCAAAAATATCAGAGAAAGTTGGCTGAAATTCGAAGGCAATATTTAATGGACGCCGTCTTCCCGTCATAATGACAAAATGACAAATAACAAGTTTCAAATTACGTTTCTTAGAATGGTTTTTGAAATATATAATTTTAAAATTTTCATTTTCAGAAAACTATTTCATAATGACAAAAAAGTGTCATTATGTCATTATGGCTTACAGCCGAGGGTCAACAGTAGACGGTTTGAATCTAGGTGCTACCACCGCCGCCTTTAAGGCTTCGGTCATTTCAATCATGTCATCTTTTTCGGTAAATACAAAATTTGCCAACATGGCTTCGATTTTGTCCATGCGAAAAGCCAGGTACCGTTGTTGGACCCCGTGTTCGGCTACCACGCATTTTTGACCTTCAAACCCGTCGCCCAATTGGTCAATGAGCAGTTCCTTCAATTTGCTTGACTTAATTTTGTATTCTGCTTGTAAATCATTTTCCAAGAAGTCGTTGTACAGTTGCAAGAATTCGCGCGGCTTGATAAGGTGCACTTTTCCGGGTCGCTTGCAGTTTTTTGCCAATTCATAAGGCACAAAATTTTCATATTTGTAGCCCTTGTCACATTGGGTTCTTGTTTCCATGAGTAGCTTCATGTACAAATGCAACGCTGGGATGTTTTTCTCTCGCATGGCTTCGCGTAATTCGGACTTGGGAGTTTTGCGCGGATCGAAATCAGTCAAATCGCGGCTCATCAAGAACTCGTACAAGGACCGCTGCCAATTGTAATCTTGCAGATTTTTGTAGTATCGGTCCCAATACTCTTCGGCTTTGCGACTCTTCTCCTTGTCAGCCTGGCGAATGACAAGGTCTGTGGTGGACTGGCACACTACATATCGACGGTCATTTGCTTGAATGTTGACACCACCGCCATTGGCGTTGGAGTTAATGAAAAGCCGCACACAATTTTTCTGCGTAATGGTCTTGTCATGTTTGTTATTGATAATGTTGTGCTGGCTGGTACTCAAGCATTTCATATTTTCTTCGTATTCAATACCATGACGCCCTTGGAGTTCGTTCATGAACATGGCAATCTTGTTTTCCAAAATACCGTTGAAATTGCCGAACAAGTGTTGCGGGTCGCCGGTGGTGGCAACATGACGAGTCCCCATCAATGCTTGTAGCGTACGAACAAGTGAATCCTTGCCACACCCCGGCCAGGACTTGAAGACCACAATAATTTCGGTCACCACGTCGGGATGCTGGAACATTTGTGCGATATACTTGATCATGTATTCGGTCATTTTCAAATCATTGCCGCACAAATTGCGAACCAATGTGCAAAAGTCGCCAATGTCGACCTCACGGTAATCACAAGGTACCGGTTTTTTTGTAATCAAAAAACCGTTGAATGTGTTGAAAACATGTGACGGACATTTTGTATACTTGCCATACGGGAAAAAATCGGTGCATTCGTATTTGCGCCGGGTTGTGTCACAAATCCATCTTTCAAATATGTCAGTTTCAAATTGGTCGCCGTTGCCCTTGTAGTCAATGATTGGAAACTGCTTGCATTCAATTTGAAACTCGCCAATACGCAATTGCCGGTATTCGACCATTCCATCTGAGTTCAGGACTGACTTCCAAAAGCAAAATGGGTACATGGTCTGAAAGTAAGTCTCTTCAAATTTTTCCTTCACATCGGCGTATTCTTGGAAGCCCTTTGACTCTGGCAGCTCGACTCCTGTGTCGGTGCTTTTGCACACGAATTGAACATACCCGTTAAAGGTCTCGTCCATGGAGTCGTTTAATTTTTTCAATCCTTGTTTCATTTGTGCGTCGTCGTTGTTGAATACAGATTTTTGTATGTACCATCCGTCAAACATGGGTACATCCGAGCCATATCCATTTTTGAAAAACTCCATGGCTTCGCCAAGAATTTGGTTTTCCATTTTGCACAGCATTCGAGACATTGCACTGGACATAGGATTGTTGCCTTTGTCCAATTTCAAGTCCATTTTTGCACACAGCTCCTTTTTAATGGTCTGTTGTTCATATGCAAAGGCTGTCAGGTAAGGATTTTTGCGTTTTTCCTTGATTTCGTCCGTGTTCATCACAATAAGCATGTCCAATTTGGTAACCTCGTGCGATTTCAAACAGTCATCCCTCTTTGCTACATATTGGTCAAGTAAAGGACAAACAATGTCGTGTTCCTTGCAGACCCATGCCAACAGGCGCGGATGGCAGTTTACCATGTCCAAGTCGTAATAAATGGTACCGCACAAATAGTTGCGCAATTTGCTCTGCATCGTTTGTAGGCCGATGCCGCCTTGCACATACCGCCGTCCCATTTTGTTGTGTTTGCTGTAAGCATAGGTGCGTTTGACAGCACCATTTTTGGATAGCGCGGATCGAATGTAGGCCCTGCATTGAGAATAGTATGTGTCCCATTGCAGATCGTCGTCCTTTGTGAAGAAGGTCTTTTTAAAGTCTTTCTGCGACATGGCTAAAACGTTCATGCACCGTTGTTTATCCAGCCGCTCCGTGAATTGCATTTTGATATCTTCAGTGCTCATTTTAATGTTGATAAACTTCGCAATTCTCTATGTAATTGGGTTGTGACCCCTAACCACTTAGAGGAATACATATAGGAATATAATATCATGAATTCCTCAGAAAATGTTGATAAAAATCTGAAGCTTATCGAACAATTTGAGACAGAATTGGAGAATGTCACCGATTCGACAAAAAAAGAATACTGTCAAAAATTGCGGCAAATGGCGCCCCATTTAAATTTTTTGGAAGAATCAGACGAACCGGTAATAGAATTTTTAAACTCGATTGAAAACCCAAACACCCGGTCCAATAAGGCGTTTGCACTGCTGCGTTTGCGCCGGCACTTTAATGTTTGCTCGGACAAGTTGGAAGAATACCGCGATGCGCAAAAGAAAATTATTCGCAGTCACCGCAAAGAGAAAGCAAAAAGTAACAATGAATGCCTTATGTGTTATGACGATTTATTAAAAGAATTGGACGTTTTGCAGGGGCGAAAGTACATTATGAATTATTTGTACTGTCGCCATGGACTGCGCAACAAGGACATCAACCTGCGCCATTTTCGTACGACCCGTGCCGGACAGGAGAGTAATGAAAACGCCATCGTGTATAACCCAAAGGCAAAGAAGCCCAAAGCAATGCTCTACATCAATGAGTACAAGACCCAAAAAAACTACGGACCAAAGGTCATTACAGTCCAGGACCCGCGCTTTCAAGCAGAGCTGAACAATTTGAATTTGAAAAATGGTGCTTATTTATTTGCATTACGGGATGGGACCAAGCCCACGGACAACTACATGAACACGCGAGCTAGGAAGGACAGCATCAAACAGTATGGCGAAGGTCGCATCGCCAAAATATTGGTCAAGCACTTGATTGAGAACAAGCAATTTCATGCAATTGAAAATCTGTCAAAGCAACGCGGCACTGCATTGGGCACCTTGTACACACATTACAACATCATGGACAACCTAGACGTCGATGCCGTCCTCGAGTGAGTCCAATGGCACCCACATTTGATTCTTGACCATGTAGATGCGTTGAATGATGGGGCAGTCGTGCTCGTCCAAGTAGATGACATCGGTGATGCGTTTGAAAAATGGATTGCCCAGCCCAATCAATGCAGGTAAGTACCACCTTTTGTTGTGAGGACTGCCTGTCTGGTAGGTGTAGCGAATGTGGTTTGCGCAACACGCAGTGCCATTGCAATAGTACTTCACCGTTTGCCACCCCATAAATATGTTGCAAATCCCGCAGAAACCTTTGCCCAGATGTCCAAAAGGGTAGAGGTGCATTTGCGCGACGAACGAGAGTCTGGCGTTGTGTCGATCGAATGGAAAGTACAAGTTTCTGTCATCGTGGATGCCGCAGACCATTGCGAGAGCGTCTTGAACCTGCTGCTTGGAGATGGACTGCTGAATATGCGGCGGCGGGGGCTCGATGACACAGTCAAGTCGTTCACACTCATATGTGGAGCACTCGTTGTCGAAGAGGTCCATGTCGAAGTCGCTCTCGGTTCCACCAGGGCTGAGTGCGAGAGAGTTCTCGGACGCTTGCGAGGGCGAGGATTTTGCAGGCGAGAACATGGTGAGGGAGGGTAAAAATCAATAATGGTGTGTGGGGCGAGCTTGACTGGTTTAAAATCGAGTGGACGGGATAAATCGCAAGCAAGATCCATTTTTATGATATTTGAAGTAATGTGATTTTAAGCCAATCAAATCATCACATTTTAATAAGATGTGATGATTGGTCCAAACCGGTCTACTCCGACTCAGTCTTGCCTTGTCCACCACTTTCTTGCCCAACGCCCCCACCCACCCTTACCCCTCACCCACCAACACTCACACAACCATTGTTCACACAACTGCCTCAACTGTCCCCCAACGATGTCTGTCTTCAACACCCCCGAGTCCGTCAGCTCTCTCAATGTCCCACCTCTTGCAAAGAACCGGGTTCTCATGATGCAGGATGTCGACGAGCCGCACAAAATCATCTTGTACACCAACAAGAAGCACATCGAGGTCAACATGGACGACAATACCCTGCGAGTCCTCGAGGCGATCGCCAGCCCAGAGGTTGAGAAGGTCGCCACCCCTGCCGAGGTCGTGGCTCCAAAGGACATCATTCCAGAGGAGCTTGCCGAAGAGAGCCAGGACCTGCTGGACCCTGCAACGCAAGTGGAAAACACCAACGATGATACGAACAACGATGAAGCCGAGCCTGAGAAAGTCGAGGTCGAGAGTGGAACAAGCTCCAGTGAAAGTGATTCCGACGACGAAGCTGAAACATTGAAAAAGAAATTTCAAACCATCATGAACAAGCGCAACGTGTTTTTGGAAAAAGCTGAACGCGAGGTCGTCGAGCAGATGAACAGGCATGTGGAACAAAAACGCGAAGCCCATCAGGAAGCTCTGCAAAAGAAACTGGAAGATGCTCGCGAAGCAGAGTTTGGTCCATGCAACCTGGCTGTTGTCGATGTCGATATTGCGTCCTCAAGCGTGCTGGATATCCACACTTCTGATGAGGAAACGAAATCAGAGTCCGCCCTTGACACATCGGTGTTGGACAAGCTGGCACCAAAACCCAAGGAGGAGAAAGACCCCGACATCGATTTGTTCGCCTCCTCTGCTGCTCCTGTCAAAAAGCGCAACGGTGGGGTGAAAAAGTCCGTCAAGGCTATGCATATTGGCAACAGTGACGAGCCCTTTTTCAAAAAACCAAAGCTGGTGGGCATTTACACATCTCAAGCAGCAGCTGGGGCAGCTTTGAAGGTCACCCCTTCCGAGGTGTCACGCATTACAAAAGGACGCCGGACCTATGCTACTTCAAATGGCAAGCGATACTGGTTCACATGCGATATGACTGAGGAGTTCGACCTTCACAAGGTTATGCAGGCTGCTCCGGCAAGCAAAAAACCCCATGAGGTCAAAGATGCGGTCAAAACGCCTGACAAAACAGACAAGCGAAAGAGGATTGAGGACAGTCCAGTCGTCTCCGAGATCTCCGACAACACCTCTCCATCAACTGAAAGCAACAGCACTTCGGCTTACAGCGATACTTTATCAAAGCGTCAAAAAAACGACCCGAAAAATGATATTGGACAGGACTTGACTCCAAGACCGCTGTCGTCTCGCCCCGTCATCAAAACAGACGCATACAAGCCCTACGAGGTGTCCGAAGAGGAAAAAGCCAAGAAAAGAGCTGCCCGTCAAAAAAGAGAGCTGGAAGCAGACATCTTCTATACACCAGGCGTCATCCTGAGCGAAAGTGGCATGGGCATGACCTGCATGGGTCACAAGAAAAAGAGTGAAACGTCCGTGCCGGTCAACGGTGAGTGCAAACACACAAATTGTCTTGCTTGCATTCTCACCTTTGCTCAAAAAAACGGTCAGACTCCAAAATGTTTGCAGTGTCGCACGGAATGGTTGACGTGGACCATTGACCAATCACATTGCTCGAAGTAGACCAAGACCCAAATTGTGCATGCATGACAAGTACCGGTGTAGAATTTATACATTAAAATTTTAACTCTAAGAATGATTGATGCACAACCAAATTTCTACCTAGGCTTAAACATGGACCTGTTGTTGGACGCAATTGAACAATCGGAATACATAGACGATGTTTTTTACGAGTCAGACTACATGTTCGATTGGTCATCGAGTCCTGGACTGGACGATGGAGACGAGTACATGAAATTGCTGCAGGAGTCCTGGACTTGTGCATTCGAAAACAGCGACCACGACTGGGAAATGGTTGTCAAGCCCAAGCAAAGTGTATACAAATTGAAAAATCAAGTTCGGCAATTTCGAAACAGCTATGATTACGGCAAACGTTTGCACCCCGAGACAGGTAAGTGCAGCTGCGAAATCATACTGTTGTCACTGTTGTGTTATAAGTACGATTGGACAACAGAAAATGAGTTTGTCGCCAATATGTGTGCATACTTAAGAGCCCAGTACCAAATGTGGCGGAACAAAAAGGATAGTACGGCGCGCACTACCATGTTGGACAAATTCGGTCGTTACGACCGAGTACTCAAAAAAAACTTAGGCGAAAATTTAATCGACTAAGTATATATATGGCAGTATACGAAACAGAGTACATTAATGGCTTGGACAACAATGAAATACAGGTTGTAGATGATTACAAAATGGATATACCTAAGAATTTGCCGCAAGGGTTTTTTAGTCTTTTAAGTGTAGGCGCTTCGGGCAGTGGTAAAACCAATGCAACCTTGAATCTAATTAACAAGCTCAAACCGTATTACAACATCTTTATTTTGATTTCCCCGACCGGGTGTTACGATGAAGAGCGCCAGCAACGCGCTGAAAAGAAATATGACAGGCTTAAAATTGATTTTGACGAGGAGCATAGCTGTTACCACCATGGCTTGATTGGCGAGATTGTCAACCGCCAACGAGAGCGCCTTATATCGTACGAAGAATGGAAACGTTACACCCAAGTCTACAACGAAGCCATTCAGTGGATGAGGCGCAGCAAAGGCATGCACAAAATGGAAGACCAAATATACGGCTTTCCAAAATTGGACTATTTGTTAAGGTATGACTTTTGCGATCCCAACGACGAAGCTTACTTTCCTGTTCAAATTGTGCCAACCTCCATGTTGATTATAGACGACATGGCAAGCACCCCTATTTACACGACCAGCATTGGGGAATTGACCAATTTGCAAATGAAAAATAGGCATTTGAAAATGTCGGTCCTGAACTTGGTACAGGCTTACAAATTGTGCCCTCGAAGCATTCGACTGAACAGTCGTGTCATGATGTTGTTTCCTTGCAAGTCAGAAAAAATGATCAAGGAGTTTGCGGAAACCATGAACTCGCATTATTCCCCAGAGGAATTTATGAAATTGTTTGAGTACGCAACAAAGGACAAACCTTACGATTTCTTATATATAGACGCCGCCGAACCTAAAGGATTTCGTAAAAATTTTAACAAACGAATCGATGTACACCGTGGCGATATAATGGGACAAGAAGAAATGGTGGACGAAGAAATAGACTAAAACAAATAAAATCTTTAATAACATTATAATGGGACCGAAAAGTGGAAACTACTTCAAGGACAAGGCTGAGGCGATTGCTTACTACAAGAAACATGAACCTGATTTGGAAGACAAGCCCGAATGGTTGATTGATTGTTTAATCGATTTTTCGCAACAATTTCCCAATTACAAGGAATACCTGGAGGTCGAAGCCAAGTTGCAAGCTGGAAAAGAGTTGACGGAGAAGCAGAAAAAAAAGTACGGGCATTTGAAATGGGAGCAAGAATATAAGAATTACAAAAATGGGGATATTATCGAAGATGCCTTTACTGTACACGAAAAAGGCGATTACGAGGACATGACAGACCCAAAGGTGTTGGAAAAATACAACAAGTATGGGTTGCAATTTGGCGAGCAACTTGAACCAGACGACAAGGTGACAATTAGACGCGGCGACTATGAAGCTACAGCTGACATCAAAACCATAGAGAAAGAAGGAATTACAAGAGAAAACGTGACCATTCGAAAATTAACAGAAGATGAAAAGAAAGCAATTTATTAATAAAAACTTAAACTTTAAAAAATCTACATTTAGTATATAATGGAGTGGAACAACGGTACAATTTTTCGCGTTTATGTAAACATTGGTGACAAAGCCCCCGCAAGTATAGATGCAGCTGTAGGTGTCGGCTCGGATGTAGACATCAAAGTAGATCTTGCACAGCAAGAATTGACGGGTAATTGCTTTATTGGCATTGAAAATTTTGTGTTGAAGCCGCGTGTTTCAAACGCAAACGAAACAACTCAGGATAAATTACAAGATTACTGGGCAAAAACAACGTATTTGCAAATGGAAAGTTACCAACTTGCACCATACATCGACTTTTCCAGTCAAACCAACACTGCTGCCGGGTCCGAACAGGACAACCAGAACTTGTCACGAAGTACACAAATGTTTGCGCGTGTCCCATTGATTGCCGCGCCCACATTAGGAAATTCGCAATTAACTACGGAAGCAACCTTTGCATTAGATCGTGTGCTAAACAAGGATTCAATATTGTACGAAATGCGCAACAATCCATTTGCACTAAGCAACGGTCGTCTAAAATTTCGTTTATTGGACCAAGACGGGATACCGATTCCTGGAAGTGATTTGAATTACATTTTGAAACTTTCTTTTACCTTAGTCATTTATAAACCAGACGAAAACTACAATTAAAAATATGTCCTTGTAACTTATAAAGATGGTGTATGAGACAACCCGAAGCATCCTTTTTTACCTAAACACCCGAGCCAGAAGTGCTGGATCAATTGGGTCGCCACAATTTACTTTCCCCAATAATTTAGTAAATCTACAGCCACAAAATGGCGAACTGATACGACTTACAATGCAAGAAGCTAGCATTGAATACACATTTTATCAAACTGAAACGTTTAACAATAAATTTTATGTGGAGGAAAGAGCTGAAGTCGGCGGTGTCATCGAATCGGACGATAGAATTGTTGAATTTGAAATTGGTAATTATAATTTAGCCACCTTTATTGTAGAGCTGACACAGAAGCTAAATCTTAATTCACAATATTACATTTACCAAGTCACATTTGTTCCGCAAGTGAACGGGTTAAGGTACATCGTAACTCCCAAGTCCGGTGTAACGATCCCTTCTACTCCGCCTGCAATCATATTTAATTTTAACCGCGAGGATGTATTTCAAAAATCAGGCGTAGATATTGTTGAAAGCGCTAACGAAATAATGGGCTTTTTAGATGACACTATTGTCGAATTAACTCAACAGCCTGACGACACGTTGGAATGCCAGTCAAATGTACCCATTTCGGTATCTGGTGGTGTTCAAAATTTGTATGTCACCATCGCCAATTCGTGCGACAATTTGGGTAATACACGAATTGCAAACGATTTTACGACAAGCAACATTTTGGGCAAAATTCCCG
>Ga0208645_1001956_pt1 | contig 17027 bp, 18 predicted proteins | sample VirMetDEL_Sep_01_FD_184519 | JGI IMG/M metagenome (GOLD analysis project Ga0208645, IMG submission 184519) | Aqueous microbial communities from the Delaware River and Bay under freshwater to marine salinity gradient to study organic matter... | ecosystem: Environmental > Aquatic > Marine >... | reverse complement strand
AACGATCAGGATCAGTTACACCCCAAGGTTCGACACCTTGGTCAATGTCGTCTTGAAGTTGAGGAGCGAGAAGCCCTTCATAGTTAGAGAGTTTCTTAGGGTACCTAGCAGGCCAAACAAAGGGTCTGTAGTTACGCTCTGCTAGTTTACGGTAGATGGTAAAGGTTGTCTGTGGAGTACCAAGGTACATAATCCTGCTGGTCTTTTTAGGAGTCAGGATTGATTCTGCTTCTGTGCAGAGCTGTAGAAGTTTTTCTCGCATGAGTTCTGTCATGGAGTTACCAGGAACTTCTACGTCATCCAGAATCATAAGGTCAGCACGGCTACCAGTCAACTGACCAGTAATACCAACAGACTTAACAGAGGGTGCTTGGTGAGGTTTAGCGGGACCCACATCAAAGCTAACACGAGACCAGCGTTGGTCATCAGACTTAGGTTTAAGGTGAGATAACCAAGTTACCTCAAGGATGAGTCGTTGACAAAAGATTGAGAAGGAGTCAGCTCTGTCTTTAGAAGCTGAGATCACCATAATCTTTTGATCTGGGTCTTTGTAAAGAGTCCAAAGAACAAAGGCTGCTGTAATCCAAGACTTACCCACACCACGGAACGCTTGGATCTGCAAACGTTTCGGTCCATGTTGAAGGTAATCTGCAATACAGAGTTGTGCTCTTGTGGGTGCTGGTAGTTTAAGGTGAGCCCAGATAGCGGTAAGAAAATACCTAAAGTCTGATTTAAGTTGTTGTTCAATATTCATAGAAAGCTCTTAGAGGGGTCTAGAAGCGTCTGTAAGGTGCCTTAAAGGTGCCTCTGGTATGGAGACACCTAAAAAGCGTTTTAAAGGCTTTATCAGCGATTGTAGCGCCGACCACGACCTTGGCCGGTGGGCTTGACAGGCTTAAAGGTTTTAGTAGCCGCATCATAACGGAACTTGTTACCTTCTTTAACTACGATCTGCCCATCACGGTAACCAGCACGGCGGCTTTCAGTAGTTGCCGCACGACGAGCACCTTTGCCAGCATATTGACGGCTAGTAGGTTTAGACTCGGGTTTAGCTGCGGGCTTTGGCTTCGGCTTGGCGGCAACAGGAGCAGCGGGCTTGGGCTTGGGTTTAGCAGGCGCAGCCGCAGCAGGTTTGGGCTTCGGCTTAGCGGCAACGGGCTTAGCCTTGGGCTTGCCCATGCCACCACCTTCACTTTGAGCGCGAGACCGTTCGTTAGCAGGTGCAGCGGCACGCACAGCTTCTGCTTCTTTATCTTTAGCAGCTTGTTCTCGTGCAAACTTACGGCGTTTAGCTGCTTCTTCTTGAGCTTTTTTAGCACGGTATTGAGTTTTTTCACGGGCGCTCATACCGAGCATAGGATCTCTTTTAGGCATTGTTATTTAATATGCGAAAGAATGAGTTGTTCACGTTTTGGATGTAGACCGAAAGTTTGTCTCATCCAGGTAAGCCAGTTATTTGTTCCTTTGTCCTGATTACATTTGCGGCAACTTGGCACGAGGTTACTGGTAAGATCCTCACCGCCAAAGCAGCGAGGACGAACATGGTCAAGTGTAAGTTCATGTAATTCATAATGTTCTCCACAATAAACGCATTGACAGTTGAAGTGTTCCTTGATGGCTCTTCTCCAGAGCCTCTTCGCTTCTGGACTGGTCATGGTTATTAGGTTTTGAAGGTAGTGATCAGGACTAGGGAGCAGAGGAGTCATAGCCTAGGCAGCATACTTGCGGTTCTTTTTCTTCTTAGCGGAAGCTTTACGAACGGGCGCATACCCACCTTTACCTTTGTTAAGGTCAGGGTAGTATTTGACTGGAGTAGATTTAGGTTGTTTAGCGTCTTTAATACTAGGCCAATCTTTTTCTTTCATTTTTTAATCCTTAGCTTTGCTCGGTTTCTGGCTCTGTTTGTTGACGGGTCTTCGCGGACGAACGTACCCGACGTGGTTTGGGAGTAATCTTTTCCTCCTTTGCCGTAGTTACCGTCTTCTCTGCGGACTCGGTTGTGCTCGGCTCGGTAGGCTTTGCGGTCTTCTCGTTGATTAATTTTCCGATTCTCTGCGTTTTTATGACGCCGAGCGGCTGCATTGTCGCGGTAATTCTTCGCACTTTTCTTTAGTTGTGAATACGGTTTCTTTTTGGGAGCCATTAGCGTCTAATTGCCTTCTGGACTTCATCAAAATTAATGGTTGGCATAATATCAGCAAGGCCGCTGAGAGCAGAACCCTCAACGGCCACACCTGTGATATCATTTTTTGACAACCAATCAGCTGCTGCTTTAAGATCAGCAGTTGTAGCTTCACCAGTTTTAATTCGTGCTAAGAATTCCTTTGTAATTAGATTGTGAAGCTCGTTAAATGTGTCTTCACTTGCACGATTTTTAGCCATTTCTCAGTACAATTTGATCGATTTTGTTCTCAATACGGATCATATGATCTTCTATTTTTTTAATGGCTGTTGTAAATTCTTGTTTAGGTACGTAGTTGGTAGCTACACGCAACTCAAACGTATCAATACGGCGGTCTAAGTCGTTAATGCGGCTATGCACACGACTATTAAGAGCAGCTCCAGCAGCAATAACTGCGATAGCGGCTGACACAAGTGCTTCTATCATGGAGTTAATGATACAATAGGTACAATATCATGACAAAGCACTTCAACACGAGAACCGGGTCTAAAAGTAAAGCCAGTTTTCATAATTTCCGTACATTTTAAAGCACGAACCAACTCATAGTCAAGTCTCATTTTTTGTTCATGCTTTCTAGCGATACTTTTGCAAAGTTCTGTCATTTCCCCATCTAAAGGAACAGCGAAATTAAGCTGCACCCCCCAGTTGTTACTTTTGACATAGCCTGTTTCTTCAAATGGAATAGTGTCATTCCCCATATAAAACGGGGAAAACGTCATAGTAGCTCCATTACAGCTATTAGAGTTTGCAAAGTATTGACGGGACGGTGCTCCATTGTTTTGAAATTGCACCGCCTGATTCGTGACATTACCCGTAGCGGCGGCTACAGGGTTAGAAGTGTTTTGAACTTTAGGATCTTCTTGTGCAAGTACAGGTGTACTTATTGAGAGAAGACCGACAACGAGGTAGTAGTAGAAACTTGTTGAATGGTTTCGGTTACCAGGCTGTCTTGGATGATTCCAGCTGCTCTGGTCACAACTTCTAGTTGAAATTGTTCTCCTGCATTGGTTAGAGAATAAGTGGTGGAGGCGTCTAAAATGTCCCCACTTGGTGTTACATTGGTTCCAGCCCATGATTTGTAATCGCCGCCATAAACATTGGTCGCAATAGTACGGTCAATATCTACAGTGGTAGTAGTAGTGGATTGCATAGACCCCTGAGTAAAGTTAGGGGTGACTTGTTGTGCTGCAGCAGGACTTGCAAAAAGCAAAATTAGAAAAAACTTTTTCATTCTTCTTTCTTTTTAAGGTCAGTTGGAGGTTTGCCGTTACCGTTACCGTGTTTATTGTTTGAAGTGTTCAAACCAAACGTGGCAAGAGCACCAGTAAATACAGAAGCAACAAAAGTAATGTCGCCGCCGCTTTTACCTTTTTCAATCATTGGTAACTCAACGTAGTTAAGAGTAATAATAAAACCACTCCAAACAACAACACCGAGCCGAACGAAGGTTCCTAGGATCTCAACGTCGTGCTCAGCTTGTTCTTTTACTTTTTTAAGGAATGGTTTCTTTACTTCTTTTTCTTGGTTATCTTGTTCCATGCTTGTTTAACGACAGGCTTCATTACCATTACAAGGTATTTGAAAATAGATGTAGCAGTAAGGGTGGCTACAACGGATATAACCGCTGTCGTTGCTGCAGCTGTCATAATTTCAGTTGATGGCATCGGAACTTCTAAATCCGTAAATGGCACATCAACCATTTGAACCTCCTTGGGTGGTTTAGGAGGTTTTATGTTAACCTTTGGTTTAGGTTTTGTCTCTTCTTTTTTATTTGTTTTGGTTTCTTCTTGAGGAGGTTCTTCTTCTGAGTTAATTCCTTCAATACCTGGAGGTGGACGAAGGACGCTAGGAGGCACCACAAGCGGCTTGTACGAGGGTAAAAGTGCTCGTGGTATCTCCAGTACCGGGCCAGGTAATTGAGGGGCTTCAGGGAGCTTCCAGAGGGGTAACACGGGAGGCTCTGCCCACTGCATTAGAGGCTACCAAAAAGACCGCGTTCAATAAAGTCAACCGCTTGATCATCAACAGTGTTATCAGTCTGCTGTGCAAGCTTACGCAGCATGTCAACGATAAGACGCTTAACTTGAGTTGAATTAATAAAGCTAAAAAGAATGGGGCGGATCAGGGTAATCATGATGATTATTAGGTAGTGGGTTCAGTAGGCCAAGTTACGTCATGCGGGAAACCATCAGTAGACGGCAGGTCCCGCAGTGCTTGACGGTAAGCAGCCCAAGCGTTAGTGTCAGCAGTGTTATCTGCAAGTTGAGTCCAGTCGCTATCAAAAAGACGTTCGTTGCGCTCAGTTCGCACCTCGTTTGCCTTGGCAGCAGTGCGCTCAGCAATCTGTTCAGGCGTAGCAGGTGTTTCAATCCACTGCTCCAGCCATCCAGCGCCTTGCTTAACAGCGGTACGCTCTAGGTTAAATTGATAATTTGCTAAAGGTTGTTCTGCAGGCGTCACAGGGATAACGCCGAACTCAGCCGCCAACTCATCGCTAATTGCCTTAGGCCAGCTTGTGTTGGGATGAGCTAGGCGCAAATCAGCCAGTGTGTAGGGATATTGCTCTAGTGCACCATCAAGTGTAGTCTTAACATAAAACATCAGGATGCCTCCATTTCGGTAACTTGTTCCGCAATCACTTCGCGGATAATAGTTGCTTTAAGTTGTTCGGTTTGGTTGCTTGTCAGCAATTCGGTTAAGTTGTCACGAAACGTAACCATGGCAGGATTATCTGCGTGATCCGCGTTGATCTTGGCAATAGCTCGTGTGTAGTTGTCGATGTTGATCTGGTATCCCAAGATCTCATCGTTGCGTGCCTTAAGGGCGGATTGAAGGGTTTCAAATTTGTTCATGGTTTGTTATGTGGTGGGTTTTAAAAACTTCGAGCTTATGCATGGTTTGTTACTCGGGTTTGAAGGCAATGCATTCTGGATAACCAAAAGGCATAAGAGTAGATGGATCAGCATATTTTGTGCCAAATCCTGACGACCATGGATAAACACTTACAAAAGGAGAACTGGAATGAGCAACAGCTATATTGTCTCCATTGGGGTCAAACGAAACGCCGGCACCATTTCCTGTTGGCAGGGTGGCAGGATTTGAATATTTGGAACCAAAACCAGAAGCAGAAGACCATTCATATACGCTGACCCGCGGGCTGGCTGCATGAGCGATGGCAACGTCCGCTCCGTCCGGGCTAAAGGCTACGTCATATCCATTATCTGGAAGACTAGTAGATGGATCAGCATATTTTGTACCGTATCCCGACGCAGACCAAGGATACGCCGTTACGGACGCGCCACCGTTGTGCGCCGCAACTAAGGCATCATTATTGGGGCTAAACCTGACTCCATTAACAACTCCACCTGGGACAGTTGCCGGATTCGAATAAGCGGAGCCAAAACCAGAGGACCACGGATATGTTTTTATATATGGACTCGACTGGCCAAATTGAACGGCACCACCTGTTGCCAAATAACTGCCATTTGGTGAAAATGCAACTGCATTTCGGTAGTTACTTGGCAAACTAGATGGGTTTGTATATTTAGAACCAAATCCTGAGCTTGACCACGCATATGCACTGACGTAAGGGCTATTCTCATGCCCAACCACTATAACATCGCCGCTAGGATTAAAGGTAACACTTTTCCCATTACCTGCTGGCAAAGTTGCTGGATTGGAAAACTTTGTGCCGAAGCCCGCATTCCAAGCATATACGTTTATATAAGGGCTGCCGTCTTGGGCGCAGGCAAGAGCTGACCCATCTGGCGACCAAGCTAAACCTCTGATAGCTCCTGTCGGCGAAGTTGCGGGATCGGAATATTTTTGACCAAAACCAGAAGATGACCACTCATAAACAAAGATATATGGGCTGGTTGTTTGACCAATAGCTAGTGCAGTTACAGCTTTGCTTGCGCTAGCAGCAAGAGCTTTTTGATTTAGCATCAGGCATCACCCACGCGAGCGCCATACACCTGACCGCCAACCTTCCATAACGTGATTACCGTGTAACCACTGGTATTCAAGGTTGGTGCTACACCAGCGTTGGTCTTCCACACCACGCCCGACCCACCAAATGTGGCATCAGTCCAGGTTAGCGTGTAAGCAGTGCCGTCATCAACCATCAATGTCACAGCTTCACCGTTGGCAAAGTTTGTCGCCAGTGGTGTGCGGCTGGCACCAAGCGTAATTAACTGCACACTGCCATTACCTGGATCAATCTCAAACGCTGCGCCATCGGTGATGGTATAAACGTCTTCAAGGATTGTACCAATGATCGCGGGATCGGTAAGGGTTTGAGTTGCAGTAAAAGTTTGTGCTACATCCAGTTTAGCGGTGTCAGCGTCGTAACCTTGGACAGTAACGCCAATGTCAGCGGTACCTAGTTTTGCTGCAAGATCCGCAGGAGTAGGAATACCACTAATAGAAAGGTCGGTGTCTGTACCACCGTTATCCCAAGTAAGGGTATCTGCTTTAATTTTTCCGTAAGCCATGATTAGTTAAGAACGACAAGTTTAGAATTAGAACTAATGGTGATTGTTACACCAGGGTCCAAGGCAATAGGACCAACACAAGCTGCGTTGATGTTTGCTGCAATAGTTTTGTTGGTAGTAAGTGTAGTTGGAGTTTCAATAAATGCAGCATCAACACTGCCAAGTGAACTATCTACATACGCTTTGGTTGCAGCATCAGAGGCAGCAGTAGGCGTACCAAGGTTAACAATCTTGTAATTAAGTGCATCAAGCTCACCACCAAGTTGAGGTGTAGTGTCATCACTTAAATCCTGCAAACCTGAACCTTGCAGTGCAGAAATGCCAATAAAACTTAGATTACCACTACCATCAGTTTTAAGGACTTGATCAGCTGCACCATCAACAGACGGATAAGCAAGACCACTAATAGTTACATTACCACTTGAAGCAATAATATCAAACCCATTAACATCAAGATCACCACCCAATTGAGGGCTAAGATCGTTAATAATTTCTGGACGATATGCATCTAGACTAATCTCAACAGTACCAGAACGCTGGTCAACCTTAAAGGTATCACCAACTTTAAAAACACCGTTGTGGTCAGTACTGGATTGCCAAACCTTACCGTTGTTTAGGCTGATAGCTTGCTTAGTTTCATCAGCTTCACCGCCGTTTTCAGGCAGTGCAGTGTAGTCAGTACCAGAACCAACATACTCAAATGTATGTCCGCCAGTGCTTACAAAAGAACGCTGATAGAAGCTAGCAGTAGCACCTGCAGTAATGGGGTTAGTCAAACCCAGGTTCTCTGAAAGCTTACTCGGATTGGGGTTCAGGATTGTTACATCCCACCCAGAACCGTTGGCAACAGAAGACAAGATCGGATAAACATCAGATCCAATCTGAACCAACATGCTATCCTGAGGCTTGGTAGCAGCACCAAACCAAGTAGGATCAGCAGTAGGAGCACCAATGGTAAACGTAATGTCTGAAGTAGCAGCGTTAGCGCTTACAGAAGCAGTAAAGATAGCAGTCGGAGACTTGCCATCAGCAATCAAACCATAACGACCAAAGTCAGTCGTACAGTTACTCAGGTTAAGTTGACCACCTTTGAGTGCTTTGGCATGGTAGTGAGCAAAGGTTCCAAAGAACGACACCAGCTGTGCATAACCGTTGTTAGCACAAAGGCATCCAGGACCATCCAAGGTGATCTGAGTGAAGGAGTCAACAACCATCGACCGTAATGGGCTGTTAACTGAGGGAACAGAACCGTCAATAAAGAGACCACCACCACTAGGACCAGAGGTAAGGTCACCACCAAAGCCTCCTTGGTTTACATTGTTAGGATCAAAGTAAGCAGTAGCTAGAGGATAGGTAACTTGATCGTTATATTCAGCTTCAGTCCAGTTTGGAATCGCGCTATCGCAGAAGTTAGTACAATTCTGAATGTACGGAGACTTGTAAATAACAGCATTCGGGTAAAACGAGGCTAGCCAACCTTGGTTTGTAGGCAGACCGTAGACCGGATCATCATCAACAGGGTGTCCGCCACGAGTACCACTAGCTTTAATACCTGCAAACGAGAAGTTAGAAATCAAAGTACCGCTATTAACACGGAACAAAGACTCAGTTTCAGTAGCAGGAGTGGGGTGAACAAAGCAGCTACGGATAGACTGACCAACAATCGACAGGTTATTCACCGTAATGTCAATAGGGGCAGTCTCACGGTAGATACCAGGGTTAACAAGAACAATATCACCATTATCAGCTGAAGCAACAGCTGCTTTAATGGTTTTCATTGCGTCAATGATCCTATGACCATCGTTGGCGTCATCACCGTTTAAGGCGTCAACCCAGATAACAGTAGGCTGAGTAATAAATGTACCACCACTGCTGATGCCAAGCCAGTTGACACCATTCCAAATAGAAAGGGTTTGATCATTAGTGTGATCATACCACATTTTACCTGTAGGCCAGTCAGTACCAGAAGGCGTACCACTCTGATAAATGATATCGTGACGTTTATTCAGGGCTGCAGTAGTACCAATCTCATCATCAGAACCTACATCATTAGGGTTAGCATTCTGTTCTGCAAGGGTACGGACATCATCTGCCTTAAGTTTGGCAAGATCAACAGAACCATCAGGGATAGACAGAACCACCTCACCATCTGCTGGGCGATCCAGCTGGATAGGGGTAGTAGCGCTGATCTGAACAACACCTTGCTGAGAAGCAGTGCTCTTATCAGCAGCAATAACAGCATCACCAGCAGTGTAGGTTACGCCAATAGCATGACCTTCATTAATGCTAACAATACCTTTATTGGTTTTAGAGCTGTCCTCACCTTCAATAACTGCGTTACCATTGGTGTAGGTAACATTAATACCTTCACCTTCATTAATACTGACAACACCTTTATTAGTTTTGGAGCTGTTTTGAACAGAGATGGTAACTTGCTTGTTAGAGTTGGTACCACCAGTAGCATCAGTAAGGACGATAGCATCGCCTTCTAACAGGTCATCGGTGATAACCTTACCAAGCTGTTCACGGTTTACCGCATCATCATCGCTGTTAGCACCTGCAAGGTTCTCAATACGAAGCCCACGAGCGTCTACAGACTCTGCATTATCACGTGAAGGACTGATAGCATCCTTAGCCGTGTTAACGCCTTCCTGAGCCATAAAACGAACCTGCTCAAGAGCCGTATTAAGCTCTTGTGCTCGGATCGTAGAACCAGGAACAAACGTAACTACAGAAGCATCATCAGTAGTACGCTCAATAAAAATAAACGCCCCTGTAGTAGGGGCGCTGTTAAACTCAATAGTGCTAGCGTTAGCAAAAGTATAGTTAATCAGAGCAGTTCCTTGCGGAATGTCTCCTGAAATAACTTGTGGATGAGTAGGGCCGGCAGTAGAAGTTGTATTCTGTTGTAGTTGAAGTACTTCGTCAACGTAAACGTCAACATCAGCCTCATCAATATATTCAAATGGTACAGCATACTGCGTTGTACTAGCAGGAGCTGTATATGTAATTTTAGTAACTGCCATTAGTTATGGGAAGTTAAGGGCTGGTTAGCGTGGAAACTATTTACCAGTCTGTTGCATAAACTTTTCAAGCTCTGCATATTGACCAGAACGAGAAAGTGCAGATTTGATTTTACGGTCTTCAACTCGTTGCCTATATTCAGGGTTATTGTAAAGAAACTCAGCAACAGCTTGCTCTTTAGCGTCTTTAAAAATTGCTTGAATATCTTGATACCAACCTTGTTTAGTCAGTTTAATGTCATTAGCTGAGTTAAAATTCTTACCGTTTTTGTAATCTTCAAACTCACTCTTCCATTTTCTTGAATTAAACAATGCTTCTAGTTCAGCACGTAACGAACCTGTTGACATATACTTTTGAACTTGAGACATCTCAAAAGCGTTGAGAGGCTCCTCTCGATAAGTAGAAAGATCCTGAGGCAGGTTATAACGGGTTTCTAGTAGGGTTTGTTTGACAGGATCATCATCTGCAAACGTAATAGGGATAGGAGAGAGTTCGTTAAAGATTCTCATCAAAGGATTTTCAGGACCATAAGTAAGTTCTTTGCCTGAACGATCTTTACTCAAAATATCATATTTAGGAGGAAGAATACCTTTGACCAGTACATCATTTTTAATCAGCATCTGACCTAGCAGCTCAGCTTCTTTTTGGACAACATCAACGACATCACCAAGAGATTTCATCATGCCAGCCATAGGAAGGTGAGAACGGATATACCTAGATCCAGTCCTTTCAAGAAGATCCTGAGAGGTTTCAGGATTCATTAGACGTGCAAGATCCTCAACACCAGAAAGCATTGATTTATCAACAATCACACTACCAGCAAGAAAGATGATTTTCTTCATCCAATTCTCAGTCCAATCTTCACCAAGAACTGTAGCATTTTGAACCACGTTAGCCGTCATAGCAAACAACGTGTTAAATGGTTCAATGTTATTGTACGAGAAGTACGTTTCAGTTCCAGGAATTTTGAAAGAGTTAAATGGAATCTTTTTATTCTTCATCAAATCACGGGTTTCTTTATCCATTGGAGGATCACCCGTCATGTTGCCGCTAATGGCAGCAACAGTTGCCATACCGATAATCACGGTACCCATAGCTTCTCTACCTTGCAGCAGAGCCTGTGCTTGTCCTAAGTCCTCAGGGCGAATGCCGTATTTCTCAAGGTTAACACCCTTCATAATGTCATTACGCCTAGTCATAAGCCGTTGAGCGGGCGTATGTTCAAACGCAATTTCAAGAGCATTAAAACCAGTACGGACAAAGGGGAAGAAAGCTTTCATAAACTTAATGTCAGAAACCTTTTCTAGCCCAGCCAGATTCCCTTGCAAAGCACGTGTCATAGCAGCTTCATCACCTGCCATTTTAGCAGCTGCATCTGTTACAACATAACGTCCTTCAGCATTCTTAGAAAAGATTTCATTACGGAAGTTTTCTTCATATTGAAGAGAAAGTTTCTTAATGTCGTTTAAATCTTTACCTTCATCAATAAGCTTACGGGCTGCTCGTGCTCGCATTTCCATACGACCAATAACGGTCCTAGCAAAAGCATCGCCAGCACCCATAGCATTTTGACTATATTTAACGAAAGGGTTAGTGTTCCACTTTACAGACATGTCAAGCATTCTATAGGCTAACTTCTCTGCATCAGTGCCGTACCGTTCAACGTAAGTATGAAGCTTTTGCCATTCAGCAAGATCAGCTCCAACATCATACTTCATGTCATAGCTAAGTGCTTTACGGTTGAAACCTTGATCCCAGTTGTGTTTAAACATCTGGAAGCTTTCACCTAACGACCTACCAATAGCATCAATTTGAGCAGCAGCAATAATAGCTTCTTCTCGACTACCACGCATGGTAGCACCAAAGTATGCTTGTATGGGTCTCAGCATACTAATAAAATTAGTACCTGTAATAGCCTTGATAGGAGTCAAAGGAGCACTCAAGATAGAGTTATAGAAGTGACCTTGAAGTTGCTTACGCCATTCACCTCTAATCTCTACACCGTTAACTTGTCCACCAAATAGCTTGGCACGAATAAAATCATGAATATGCTCAAGAGTTCTGACATTAGAAGTCAAAGCTTGGATTTCCAGAAGATCCTTAAGCTCCTGAACACGTCCTGTTTTTTCAAGACGCTTCAACTCTTCAATGTATTCATCAACTTCAGCTGTGACTTTAGCAAGTTTAGCTTGTGTAACTTCAGCTACCTGCTTAGGAATCATACCTACTTGTTGATAACGACCATCCAAACCCCACATGTAGCCCATCTTTTTGTGCTCAATAAGAGCAACCTTCATGGCATCAAACACGCTATCCGCTTGACGATAAATGGAAACATCATCCCCAAGCTGAATAGCTCCTGTGGCAATGCCTTGAGCTTTTTTAGCAAGAGTATTAATAGTCAGCTGAAGAGCTGCCTTTTGAGCAGGAGAAGCAGTAACAATTTCACGCCCATTATCAATATAAACACGAGCGTCTTTTGCATTGTTCTTGAAATAATCTGCAAACCTTGCAGCAATGTCACCACCTTCTTCAATCATAGAGGTGAGTTCATTTGCTTGACGAATAATCAGCTGCTGAACTTCTTTATAATCCAGAGTGTTTTCAGGAAGTTTAAAAGCTTCTTTGGCAAGATCATCTGCAACTTCAACGATGTAATCATGGATGTTTTTATCTCCACGAGACATCTTAGCCAAAGCAGATTCTGTAGCCCAGAAAGTAGGAGACTTGCCATCTCCACCAGCTTTTAGATCAGAAACACTTTCTTTAAGGTTTTGTTTAATCGGGTCTACTTCTTTGCTAAAAGTAGCCTTTTCTGTAGCATTGAACTTTTCAGGGTTAACAAACTCATCAGGTTCACGACCCAAAGCTTCCATAGCCTGCTCAGTGCTCTGATTAGTATTAGGATCAAATACATCCCCCATACCAGCACCGCGCTGATCAGCGATAGTATCGTAATCAACACGCTCACTAATCTGCTTTTCAAGTTGTTTTTTAGTTTTGTTTAAACGCCTAGAAAGAGTAGTGTCTTTTGCTTCTTTAGCAGCAGCAAGTTGCTCTTCAACTTCAGCCAGAACTTGTTCAGAATTATCATCAGCCTGCTTTTTATAAGCTTTATACTCATCAGCGCTGAGATGCTTCTTGAGATATTCTTCTCGGTTATCTTTAGTGCTTACACCACGACCACTAGCATAGCGATCGTCTGCCATTTCTTTAAAAGCCTCATCATCACGGACATTAGCATCGTCCATGTAATTAGCCATGGTTTTGTTGCCAATCTCATTAGCTTCATCTACAGAAGCACCTGCTGACTTGGCACGAATAGCAGCAACACGACCCTTAACAAAACCAGTAATAGTGTGAGCAGCACCATTCATGCCAGCACCCACAGCTACAGTCTTGATTCTAGCAAGCCAAGGATTGTCTTCATCATCAACAGCCAAAGCATTACTAACCCAAGTAGACATCCAGGGAACATTATCTTCCACCAGATTCATAAGGTTAGCATCTTCAGAGCTATCCGAGATGAGTTCAGCAAAAGCACCCTCACCTGCAATCTTAGCTCCCTTACCAACAAACTTAATAGTACGGATACCTTTGGCACCAACTCCCGCTGCTCTTGCCGCTGCAAGACCACGAGCGCCTAACCTTAGACCGCCCCCAACTGTTCCCCCAACACCGCCAGTAGCAGCAGTTAGAAGACCAAATTCGACCAGTCCACGGGTAAATTTGCCAAGTCCTGTCTTGTTTTCAGGAACCCACTCATCAGGTATATCCAACCAGCTAGCATCACCAGCCTCATAATCATTGCTAAAGGGGTTTTGACTGCTATCAACAGGACGACCAATCAAGGCATTCAGTCCTGTTTTAAGTGTATCACCAGTAAGTTCAGCAAAGCCGCCAATACTTTCTACTGCCTGAGCAGCGCCACCTGCAAGGGCAGCGCCAGTCTCAGATAGAAAGGTTGGTTGTTCTTCTGCTTGTGGTTGTTCTTGAGGCTCAGCAGCTTCAAGTTCAGCTTGGTTAGCAGCTTCAACTCTAGCAGCCCGAGACATAAATTGCTGAGCCCTTATCAAATCTGCCTCGTTAATCTGAACTAAACTGTCAGCATTAAGGGAAGATTGATTAAATTCATTTTCCATAGTAATCAACCTCCTTTGTATTTTTTAAGAACAGAGAGTGTGTACTTACGCATTGAAGGGTAAGGACCAACTCGACCAAAAGTCTCACTGTCCCAGTTGGCAAAACCGCCAGTACCACCATACCAGAAAGCAGCAGCTTTACGGACAGCAATATCTGGATCACCGCCTGAGGCATTAATTGCTTGACGGATGTATTCATTCATTGCTGCAGCAGCTAGTTTTTCTTGATATTGTGGGTTGTTAAGAAACTCTTTAATGCTAGAAGGGCGACCTAAACCATATTTAGGTCCCCACGTAATAACATTACTCCACAGAATCTGGTATTTACCAAGAGCAGGATCTTTATCATTACCTGTCCTAGGATCCCAGTTTTCTGATTTATAGTTACCACCCGATTCTTGGAAGCCAATAGCTTTAAGAACGTTTGCAGCAGTAACGATACCAGTTTGTTGAGCAACTCTGTTAGCAAGTTTAGGACTTGGGTTTCTAATCAAAGAACTCCTAAGCTCAGGACGTTCTTTAAGAATTTGATCCAGAGTTTTAGCTTCATCAGGAAGTTCAACAGGAGGTAGAACATTTCCTTCAGCATCTTTAGTTAAAGCTCGCTGAAAGTTAAGAATTTCATAAACGGAGTAACGGCCACCAGTTAAGTTAGCCATCTGGTAAAAAAATTTAGCTGGCCTCCCTCCTGATAGCTGTAAATCCCTAGGGTCAGTAATAAAAAGTTGGTTACGAACGGCATCAGCATTAGATAAAATGGTTGAATTAGCTTTACGAATATAGCCCAGTTGACGTGCTTCAGGCTCGTTTCGTGCAGGACTTGTGTTGTAATAAGTAAAGCCTACACGACCAGGACCAGCATGATATTGTAAACCACTTGGGTTTATACCGGGTTTATTTTGTTCTTTAATTTTATTACTTACTATTTGAGCAGCAAGCCTGATTGCTTGAGCTTCAGTTTGAACCTCTCCTGATTCAAGCAAAGCCTTAGCTTCTTTACGCATCTCGTTATGAGCGTCTAGCTCAGCAAAAGCTAACCCAGGAGTATCAGGTCCTAGAGTGCTAAAATCTTTAACACTACTTTCAAGAGCCGCTGTAACGTCTTTCTCAGCTGCTTGGAGTATAGCCTTAGATGCAGAACCAAAAGCTTTTTCTACAATGTCTCCATTTTCTTTGTATTTACTGTACACAGAGGGTTCAAATTTTCTAGCCTGCTCTTCAGTAATTTCACCATACGTTTCAACGTAGGCTTTAGCAAGCTCTTCTGATTCTTGAACGCTTAAATACAAAGGTTGCCAAGTTTGAATCCATTGAGCCAGTTCCCTGCCTTGTTCATACTGACCAAAATCAGACATGATTTGAGCAGCCAAGGTTCGCTTAGTGGAATCACTAGGGGCTTGATCAATAAAAGAAGATGCTAAAGCTCGCCTCTTTTCAGTAATCTTCATGCTAGTTTCACTTTCATCCTTCTTAAATTTAGCGTAAGCAGCATCAGTAGCAATACGATTCAGTTCGTTAATATTGAACTCATCGTTGTATAACTCGATTAAACTGCCTTTGCGTCCTTTAGCAGCAGGATGCTCAAACTTAGTGTCCTGAAGGACCTGTATAAGCTCTCGTGCCCTTTCTGGGTCTTGAGTAGCAATAGTAGTAAAAATCTTCTTAACGAGCTGTCTAGAAGCCTTGTAGCCACCTTCAGGTGCGTTCAGGTTTTTAAGCAGCCTAGGAGTAATCTTCATGAAAACTTCTAACTGCTGTCCAGCCGGAACAGGATTGGTAGGGTTGCTCAGAGCCAATGTCAATGCGTTCTCCTCATCATCCAGCATTTGCTGGTTTTCTTGAGTTAGGAATTTTTGAACGTATTGATCTCTTTGAGTTTTAAGAGATTGATTAAGTTGAGGTAAGAACTTAGTAGCACGTACCTTAGCACTCAGACCAGCGGGGTTATTATTTTTTAAATAGTTCTGTTTGACATAATTAGCAGCAGCTTCCCACTGATTAATACCTTCATACTGGTTTAAAACAAAGAATTCACCTGTAGAAGGATCTTGAATTTTAGTAGTGTTGGTTTGTAGTTCAGCAAGAAGATGTGGACCAAAGCCGTTAGCGGCTTCGTTCATTGCTGCTAGATCCCAACCTTGTTTATAATATCGAGACGTCCTGCGTACACGAGTCTCGATTTCTTGGTTAGGAGCTTGAGCAGCAAACTCTCCAATGTCAGAATGAAGTTTAGCACTATTCTGATATGCTTGATCAACTTCTGCTGAATCTTGAGCCAAAGCTTCTGGGGGCTGGCTCATGTAGTCCAATTCACCCCGAGCCCTTTCTTCTTCAATATAATTTTCAGCTTGTTGTTCTAGAACATCACTGATAGTTTTACTGAATTTAGAAAGGGCTTGTAATTCATAATTCGTGTTTTGACGTTGAATGTCACTAACACGCTGCATTTCTTCGATACGCCGAGAGGCTTGCCTCTCCATTCCACGGATTCGCTCTTCGCCCTGCTCTTTAATTTGAGCAGCCTCTTCACGCATACGCTTAGAGGGATCAGCAACGACACGAGCACGAAATCCGATAGACTGTGCACTACCTTGATATGGCATGGTTTTAGTTGAATAAAGTTATTACGGGTTATCTAGCTGATAGCCAGTCGAATAAGCCGAAGCGCCTGAACTCACAAGGTTACCAGCCAAGGCAAGACTTGAAGGTCCAGTAGCCATAATAGGTTGAACAGGAAGGAGAGATGCTTGAGGTGACAAGGGATCAGCAGGGAGGTTGTTCCAAGCCGCCATGTTAGCAGCAGATTGATCCAGCAGGATACCTTCTTTGGCAATGCCAGAAGCTCTGCTTGCATCATATAAAGTTTGTTCAATCTGAGCTTGCTCAAATCCAAACTGACGTTCTGCATCCATGGCTTGCATCAGGAACGATTGTCCTGCTTTACCAGATGCTAGCACAGCACCTTGAGATTTAACAATATTAGCAATGTTCTCCTGTTGTTGGAAAGCAGCAGTGGTACGTGCTTCAGCTAGTTTCTGAGTCTCAGCACTGAGAGCACGGGTAGCTTCTGTTTGGTTAGCACTAATCTGAGCATAATAAGCATTTTTTGCAGCAGTAGCAGATTTAAGTTGGGCTTGATACGCACGACCTGCTTCACTATCACGCATTGCTGCAATTAGAAGTTCT
>Ga0208645_1001954_pt1 | contig 17030 bp, 16 predicted proteins | sample VirMetDEL_Sep_01_FD_184519 | JGI IMG/M metagenome (GOLD analysis project Ga0208645, IMG submission 184519) | Aqueous microbial communities from the Delaware River and Bay under freshwater to marine salinity gradient to study organic matter... | ecosystem: Environmental > Aquatic > Marine >... | reverse complement strand
GCACCCAGGCCGATCAGCAGTGCAACGGCGATAGCGGTCAAACCAACTACAGTTTCCATTTTTCCTCCCGACTTACAGTCGTATTGGTTAAGGTTTTTGTTGAAGCGGTAAAGCGAAATCGTTTTTTTACTGCGTCCCCATTACAGGGATTGTCCCGGCGGCGTCACGGATGATGCCGCGGAACGTCATGCGCCTTAGTGGTTATCTTCATGCGCCATCGACAGGTAGACGATGGTCAGCATCATGAAGATGAACGCCTGTAGCACGATGATCAGGATGTGGAAGATGGCCCAGGCCAACTGCAGCACACCGCCCAGACCGCCCAGCAGCACGCCACCGCTGTACATGATGGCGATCAGGATGAAGATCAGTTCACCGGCATACAGGTTGCCGAACAGTCGCAGAGCCAGGGAAATAGGCTTGGCGATCAGAGTGACGAATTCGAGCAGGAAGTTCACCGGGATCAGCAGGATCTTCACGGCGATGTTCTTCGAGCCAAACGGGTGCAGGGTCAGCTCACCGATGAAACCGCCAATGCCCTTGACCTTGATGCTGTAGAACAGGATCAGGGCGAATACCGACAGGGCCAGGCCCAGAGTGGCGTTCGGGTCGGTGGTAGGAACCACACGGAAATACAGGTGCGGATCACCAGCGATGGTAGCGGCCAGCATCGGCAGCCAGTCAACCGGGATCAGGTCCATGAAGTTCATCAGGAAGACCCAGACGAAGATGGTCAGGGCCAGCGGGGCGATCAGCGGGTTACGCCCATGGAAGGTGTCCTTCACACTGCCGTCGACGAACTCGACCAGCACTTCGACGAAATTCTGCAGGCCGCCAGGCTGGTCAGATGTCGCTTTACGCGCCGCCAGACGGAACAGAAGAATGAAGATGAGGCCGAGAACCACCGACACCGCCAGGGTGTCTACGTGGAAGGCCCAGAAGCCCATTTCTTTGGCTTCCTGTGCGGTGTGGGCGAAACTCCAGCCATTCACCGGATGCTGACCATAGGTCAGGTTCGTCAGGTGGTGCTGGATGTAACCCGAAGCGGTATCTGCTGCCATTATTTGCCCCGAACGCTTTAAGGTCTTGAAAATTTAGTTATCAGCAGCGGAGCGAACCAGCTGACCATCAGGGTCAGCAGGTAGACACCAAATAGCATCGGTGCCTCCAGAGGTTTCACACCCGCAAACGCTAGTGCAAAGAGCACGAACGTCAAAATCAGTTTTCCCGCTTCGCCCGCATAAAAAGAACGGACGATCTCTTGCGCTGCCCGCGCTCCACTGAATCGGAACGCCTTATGGGCAAAATACAGATTCGGCAGCCAGGCGATCAGTCCACCTGACAGTGCCGAATATCCGGCGACGTTACCGCGCCATTGCCAGCACACCGCAGCGGCCAGCAGCAGGACGATGAGTTGGGCCATCAGAACCGGAAAAACCGGTAGACGATGGAAGGGCAAGCGCTTTGGCATGCGGCGTTCCATCAACTGCTGTCCTCGACTATCGAACGCTTTAACTCAATGAATTGGCATAAAAAGTGCCAACAAAATTGCGCGCAGAGTATAGGGGGCCTATCCCCCCCATTCAACTGCCGGGTAGTGATTTCCGACCATGCGCTACATGATCAGATGTGCCGAATTGTTTCAGCGGATATGGGCGAGTACGCCCTGCAATTCGTCGAGGGAGTTATAGCGGATTACCAACTGACCTTTGCCCTTGGAGCCGTGCTTTATCTGCACTGGCGAGCCCAGACGCTCTGCCAGGCGCTGTTCCAGGCGGCTGATGTCAGGGTCGGCCTTGGCTTTGGCTGGAGCGGGTTTGGCGGACAGCCACTGGCGAACCAGGGCTTCGGTCTGGCGAACCGTGAGGCCGCGTGCGACAACGTGTCGCGCAGCTTCCACCTGCTGTTCGAGGGGCAAACCGAGCAATGCACGGGCGTGTCCCATTTCCAGATCACCATGGGAGAGCAGGGTCTTGATCTCCTCTGGCAGGGCGATCAGGCGCAGCAGGTTGGTGATGGTGACGCGAGATTTACCAACGGCATCGGCAACCTGTTGCTGGGTCAGCTCGAACTCCTGCTGCAAGCGCTGCAGGGCAACGGCTTCCTCGATCGGGTTGAGGTCTTCACGCTGGATGTTCTCGATCAGGGCCATGGCAATCGCGGCTTCATCTGGCAGCTCACGCACCATGGCCGGAATCTTATCCTGGCCGGCCAGCTGGCTCGCGCGCCAGCGACGCTCACCGGCGACGATCTCGAAACGACCATCGCCGATGGGGCGCAGGACGATAGGTTGCATCACGCCCTGGGCGCGGATCGAGGCGGCGAGTTCTTCCAGTGCGGTCTGATCCATGTCGCGACGCGGCTGGTACTTGCCACGCTGGATCAGTTCCAGGGGCACGTATTGCAGTTCACGCGTGTCGACCTGGGCAGCCTCTTCCTGCAGGGCGTTGACGGTGTTGCCACCGAGCAGTGCGTCCAGACCTCGACCCAGACCTCGTTTCTTCGCAGCCATGCGGATGTTCCTTAAGCGGTAGCGGTTTTCGCGGCGGCGCGCTGACGGCGCACCAGCTCGCCGGCCAAGGCCAGATAGGCAATGGCACCACGGGATTGTTTGTCGTAGACCAGCGCCGGCATACCGAAACTCGGCGCCTCGGCCAGGCGCACATTGCGCGGGATCACGGCGTCGTACAGCTTGTCACCGAAATGCTGTTTGAGCTGTGCGGTGACATCGTTGGTCAGGCTGATGCGCGGGTCGTACATGGTGCGCAACAGGCCTTCGATCTGCAGCTTGGGATTGAGCAATTGGCCGATGCGCTGAATGCTGTTGACCAGGTCGCTCAAACCCTCGAGCGCGTAATACTCGCACTGCATAGGGATGATCACGCCATCGGCAGCGACCAGGGCGTTGATGGTCAGCATGCTCAGCGACGGCGGGCAATCGATGAGGATGTAGTCGTAGTTCTCACGGATAGGCGCCAGTGCATAACGCAGGCGGCTTTCCTTCATCTTCATTTCCAGCAGGGCGACTTCCGCGGCGGTCAGGTCGCGGTTGGCCGGCAGCAACTGGTAGCCGCCATGCTCGGAGAACTGCATGGCCTGGCTTAGATCGCATTCGCCGATCAGTACGTCGTAGATCGAGTACTCGAGGCCATGCTTGTCGACGCCGCTCCCCATGGTCGCGTTGCCCTGTGGGTCGAGGTCGATCAGCAGCACGCGGCGCTTGGTCGCCACCAGTGAAGCAGCCAGGTTGATACACGTCGTGGTTTTGCCCACGCCGCCTTTCTGATTGGCGATCGCGAATACCTTGGCCATCTTCTTTCCCCTTAGACCGAGCGACGCAGTATCAACAGATGGCGTTGGCCTTGGCAACCGGGAACCCGCAGCACATGCGTGGCACTGAGACGGAAGTCCGCCGGCAGCGCCTGCAGCTCGTCATCCGGGTGCACGCCCTTCATCGCCAGCCAGTGGGTGTCGGCATTACCGAGGTGGCGCGTCCAGTTGCTGAAGTCTTCCAGACTGCTGAAAGCCCGCGAGCTGATGCCATCGAAGGGTTGCTCTGGTCGATACGCTTCGACCCGGTTGTGGACAACCTCGAGGTTGGCGAGTTTCAGCTCCAGCTTCACCTGGACGAGAAAACGGGTCTTCTTGCCGTTGGAATCGAGCAGGGTGAAGTGGCGCTCAGGGAACATGAGCGCCAGCGGAACGCCAGGCATGCCGCCACCACTGCCGACGTCCAGCCAGTTATCCCCAAGCTCGGCCACGAACGGCACCACCGACAGGCTGTCGAGCAGATGGCGCGACACCATCTCGTCGGGGTCACGCACGGCGGTGAGGTTGTAGGCCTTGTTCCACTTGATCAGCAGGCCCAGATAGGCAAGTAGCTGTTCCTGCTGCTGCGCGCTGAGCTCGATGCCGAGTTCGCGGGCGCCCTGGATCAGTTCTTCGGCGTGACGCTGAGTAACCGACATCAGGCGCTCTGCTCCAGCTTTTGACCGGCACTACGCTTCTTCAGGTGAATCAGCAGCAGGGAAATGGCCGCAGGCGTCACGCCAGGGATACGCCCAGCCTGGCCGAGCGTGGCCGGGCGGGTGTTGCCCAGCTTGAACTGGATCTCCTTGGACAGGCCGGAAATACCGTTGTAGTCCAGATCCTCTGGCAGCTTGGTGTCCTCGCTGGCACGCAGCTTGGCGATCTCGTCCTGTTGGCGGTCGATGTAACCGGCGTACTTGGTCTTGATCTCGACCTGTTCGGCCACCTGGTTATCCACAGCCGGCGCCTCGGTCAGTTCGGCCAGGGTGGCGTAGTCGATCTCTGGACGGGCCAGCAGATTGAGCAGGTTGTATTCGTGAGCCAACGGCGTGCCGAAGCGCGCCGCAATGGCATCTCCCTGCGGCGTACCTGGGCGCACCCAGGTGCTCTTCAGACGCTGTTCTTCCTGCACGATACCTTCACGCTTGGCCTCGAAGGCGGCCCAGCGCTCGTCATCGATCAGGCCCAGCTCACGACCCTTCGCGGTCAGGCGCAGGTCGGCGTTGTCCTCACGCAGGATCAGCCGGTATTCGGCGCGCGAGGTGAACATGCGGTACGGCTCCTGGGTACCCAGAGTAATCAGGTCGTCGACCAGTACACCGATGTAGGCCTCGTCACGACGTGGGCACCAGGCCTCTTTGCCTTGCGCACGCAGTGCGGCGTTGCAGCCCGCCAGCAGGCCCTGGGCACCGGCTTCTTCGTAGCCGGTGGTGCCGTTGATCTGGCCGGCGAAGAACAGGCCGCCGATGACCTTGGTCTCGAGGCTGTATTTCAGGTCGCGCGGGTCGAAGTAGTCGTATTCGATGGCATAGCCAGGACGCACGATGTGGGCGTTCTCCATGCCGCGAATGCTGCGCACGATCTGCAACTGCACGTCGAATGGCAGCGAGGTGGAAATGCCGTTGGGGTACAGCTCATGCGTCGTGAGCCCCTCAGGCTCGATGAACACCTGGTGGCTGTCCTTATCGGCGAAGCGGTGGATCTTGTCCTCGATCGACGGGCAGTAGCGCGGGCCAACGCCTTCGATCACGCCGGAGTACATCGGCGAGCGGTCGAGGTTAGCGGCAATGATTTCGTGAGTGCGCGCGTTGGTGTGGGTGATCCAGCAGCTGATCTGCTTCGGCTGCTGCTCACGCTTGCCAAGGAAGGACATCAGCGGCGTTGGGGTGTCGCCCGGTTGCTCGGTCATCACCGAGAAATCCACGGAGCGGCCATCGATACGTGGCGGCGTGCCGGTTTTCAGGCGACCGACGCGCAGCGGCAGCTCGCGCAGACGATGAGCCAGAGCGATGGAGGGTGGATCACCGGCGCGGCCACCGGAGTAGTTCTGCAGGCCGATGTGGATAAGTCCACCAAGGAAGGTGCCTGTGGTCAACACCACGGAGTCCGCGTGGAATCTGAGCCCCATCTGGGTAACCACGCCCTTGACCTGATCGTTTTCCACAATCAGGTCATCGGCTGCCTGTTGAAAAATCCACAGGTTGGCCTGGTTTTCCAGAATCTCGCGCACCGCAGCCTTGTACAGCACGCGGTCGGCTTGTGCACGGGTGGCGCGAACGGCTGGGCCCTTGCGGCTGTTGAGAATACGGAACTGGATGCCGCCCTTGTCGGTGGCGGTAGCCATGGCACCGCCGAGTGCATCGATTTCCTTGACCAGATGACTCTTGCCGATCCCACCGATGGCCGGGTTGCAGCTCATCTGGCCAAGAGTCTCGACATTGTGAGTGAGCAGCAGGGTCTTCACGCCCATGCGTGCTGCAGCCAGGGCTGCTTCGGTACCGGCATGACCGCCACCGATCACGATCACGTCAAAACGGGAAGGGAAATCCACCACGCACCTCGTGCCTGTTGAGAAGGGGTCTGAAAGAAAGGCGGCAAGTATAGGGACTTCAGCCTGCTGAATGAAGCCTTCTGCACAAAAAATAGCCAACCGGTTGCTGATGTTCCTTCCGTCGAGTGCCGTTACCAGATCGCCTGTCTGCCCATGAGAAAGTCGATCAGGCTTATAAAGAATAGAAAGAGAGAATTTTTATAAAGCTTGTTCTTTATGTTTATGTATAGAGACACACATTTCTGTGGATAAGGTTCTGTATGCATTGCCGTATCTGCTGTACAGCGAATGATAAGCCTGTGTCGATCCTGCTCGGTTCCACTGAGAAAGCTGCTGAACAACTGTGGATGGAAGTGCCAGTTACCCACAGGAGGATTTACGCCCAGCTTTGTCATAGGGTTATGGGCAGGGTTCATGGGCGGTTTTCCACAGGGTTTATTGGCTCTGAATCCGCCTGTGGATTATCAATAGAAAGGTGCAGTTCAGCGCTTCAGATGTCGCTGGCGAACACCCTGGCATTGAGGAAATCGACCAGTGCACGCACCTTGGGCGATGGATGTTTGCTCGCTGGCCAGAGGATATTGAAGACATTGCTGCGTTTAGCGTGCATGGGCAGCACTCGACAGAGCTCGCCATTGGCCAGATAGGTATTGACCGAGAAGTCTGGCAGGCAGGCAATTCCACGGCCTTGGCGGGTGAAGCAGACCCGCGTCTCGATGTTATTGCAGATCATTGATGTTGGAAGCTGAACCTCGGGTACATCAGCGTTCAGCTGTAGCGGCCAAGTTTCCAGTTTGCCGCTGTGGGGAAGCCGGTAGTGCAGGCAGGTGTGTTGCCGTAGGTCGGCCGGTACCTCGGGTGTGCCGCACCGTTTTAGATACTCCGGTGAGGCAACCAGCATCAGCTCGAAAGTGCCCAGTCGCCGAGCCAAGAGCCTGGAGTCGCTCGGGTTACCGGTGCGAACCACGGCATCGAAACCTTCCTCGATGACATCGACCAGGCGATCGCTGAAGTCCAGATCCAGCTCGATGTCCGGATAGGTCGCCATGAACTCGCTGAGCACCGGCAGAACCAGAGAGCTGACCAGTGGCAGGCTGACTCGCAGGCGGCCGCGGGGCGCGCTGGAAGCCTGTGAGAGTTCCTGCTCGGCTGCTTCTATTTCGGCCAGAATGCGTCGGCTTCGCTCCAGGAATAGCGTGCCTTCCGCGGTCAAGGTGACGCTGCGCGTGCTGCGGTGGAACAGGCGCACGCCAAGCTTTTCCTCGAGCCTGGCTACGCTCTTGCCGACTGCCGAAGCCGACACCCCGAGCAGTCGACCGGCGGCCACGAAGCTGCGGGTTTCGGCGACCTGCACGAACACCATGAAGCCGTTCAGGCTGTCCATCATTCACCTCAATTGCGGACTTATATTTCCGTACTGATCGGAAATCTATCCCACTTTTTCTCTAATTAGAGAATTCTTATCGTCGCAGTGGTTATCGATGAACAAGGTGATTCGCTGTGATTCCGACTTTCGACTCTGCACTACCGTATCTTTGGCGACCTTCGCTTGTCAGCCTGTTGCCAGGTGCCTCGGGCTTTCTGCATGGTTATCCACAGGGTGAGATGGAGATTTCCCAATGAGCTGTGCAGAGCGCCTGCCTCTGGGCGCGCTACTCGCATTGGCCATGGGCGGATTCGTCACCATTCTTACTGAGGCGCTACCTGCCGGATTATTGCCGCAAATGGCGGAAAACCTGGTGGTTTCCGAGGCCTGGGTCGGTCAGACGGTTACGGTCTATGCTCTCGGCTCGCTGCTGGCGGCGATTCCATTGATCATTCTCACGCAGGGCATACGCCGAAGGCCGTTGTTGCTGACCGCCATTGCTGGTTTCGCCCTGGCCAATACAGTTACGGCGTTATCCACAAGTTTCGTGCTGACGCTACTGGCACGGTTTATTGCCGGCGTTTCGGCGGGACTGCTATGGGCGCTGGTGGCAGGTTATGCTGCGCGAATGGTGCCGGAGCATCTGAAGGGTCGCGCTATTGCGGTAGCCATGGTGGGTACGCCCTTGGCACTGTCGCTTGGTGTGCCAGCCGGTACCTGGCTGGGTGCGCTGGTGGGCTGGCGTATGTGCTTCGGCATAATGAGTGCACTTGCCTTGCTGCTGATGATCTGGGTGCGCTGGCAGGTTCCAGATTTATCGGGGCAGGCCCACAGCAGGCGGCTGCAACTTGGCGCCGTATTGCGCCTGCCCGGTATTCGCCCGGTGCTTTTCGTGGTGCTGGCCTTCGTCCTGGCCCACAACATTCTCTATACCTATATTGCGCCGTTTCTAGCGGAGGCAGGGATGCTCGAACGCACCGACCTGGTGTTGCTGATATTCGGTCTGGCATCGCTGTTGGGGATCTGGATCGTCGGGGTATTGATCGACCTACATCTACGACGCATGACACTGGCCTGCATCTGGTTGTTCGCCATTGCGGCCACTGCCTTGGCGCTCGGGGGCGAGAGTCCACTGGTGATCTATATCGCCGTCGGCATTTGGGGCCTGGCTTTCGGTGGCGTGCCCACGTTGTTCCAAACCGCGCTGGCTAAGAGTGCAGGGGAGTCCGCGGATGTCGCTCAGGCGATGCTGGTAACCGCCTGGAATATGGCGATCGCCGGTGGCGGTATTTTCGGCGGGGTTCTGCTCGAACGCTTGGGTGTTGGCGCTTTTTCACCCACTCTGCTGGTCTTGCTGCTGGCAACGCTGCTGGTTGTCACTTGCTCCAGGCGACATGGCTTCGTCTGATGCATTGATACGCGCGGCTATTTACCGATGCAGAAGCTGGAGAAGATGCGCCCCAGCAGGTCGTCGCTGCTGAAGGCGCCGGTGATCTCGCCCAGGGCTTGCTGGGCCATGCGCAGGTCTTCAGCCAGCAGTTCGCCGGCGCCCATCAGGGTGAGCTGGTTGCGACCGTGCTCGAGGTACTGCTCGGCCTGGTGCAGCGCTTCGAGGTGGCGACGGCGGGCGCTGAAACCGCTTTCAGCAGTCTGTTGATAACCCATGCAGGCTTTCAAGTGTTCGCGCAGCAGCTCGAGGCCTTCGGCGGATTTGGCCGACAGGCTGAGGGTGACGTGACCATCGGCACTGGTTTGCAGCGCCACCGCTTCGCCGGAGAGGTCGGCCTTGTTGCGAATCAGGGTGATCCGTGCCGGATCTGGGCGTTGCTCGAGGAACTCGGGCCACAGGGCGAAGGGATCGGCTGCCTCTGGGGCGGTGGAGTCCACCACCAGCAGTACACGGTCGGCCTCGCCGATGGCCTTGAGTGCACGTTCTACGCCGATGCGTTCCACCTGGTCATCGGTGTCGCGCAGGCCGGCGGTGTCGACCACGTGCAGGGGCATGCCGTCGATGTGGATATGTTCGCGCAGCACGTCGCGCGTGGTGCCGGCGATATCCGTGACGATGGCGGCTTCACGGCCGGCCAGCGCGTTGAGCAGGCTGGACTTGCCGGCGTTGGGCCGCCCGGCGATGACCACGGTCATGCCATCGCGTAGCAGAGCGCCTTGACCCGCTTCGCGCAGCACTGTGGATAAGTCGTCGCGTACGCTGTCGAGCTGGTTCAGCACGTGGCCATCGGCGAGGAAATCGATCTCTTCCTCGGGAAAGTCGATGGCGGCCTCGACGTAGATGCGCAGCTGGATCAGTGACTCGGTCAGTGCATGCACGCGTTTGGAGAATTCGCCCTGCAGTGAACGCAGCGCATTGCGTGCGGCCTGCTCGGAGCTGGCTTCGATCAGATCGGCGATGGCTTCGGCCTGGGCCAGGTCGAGCTTGTCGTTGAGGAAGGCACGCTCGCTGAACTCACCAGGGCGCGCCAGGCGTGCACCCAACGTGAGGCAGCGGCGCAGCAGCAGGTCGAGTACCACTGGGCCGCCATGGCCCTGCAGTTCGAGCACGTCTTCACCAGTGAAGGAGTGCGGGCCAGGGAAGTAGATCGCGAGGCCTTCGTCCAGGGTCAGTTCCTGTTCGCCGAAGAAGGGTCCGTGATGGGCGAAGCGTGGCTTGAGCTCTCGTCGGCAAATGGCCTGCGCGAGCGTCCCGGCAAGCGGGCCAGAGACGCGCACGATACCCACACCACCACGACCTTGGGCGGTGGCGACGGCGGCGATGGTGTCTCGTGCGTGATTCATGGCGTTTACTCGATATTTGCGGCGAATGTAGGGGCGAGGTGGGACGCCTGGTTCTCGGATACAGAGATTCGCGAGCAGAGCTCGCTCCTACGATAAATGGTCGGATAGCAAAACGCCCCAATCATGGGGCGTTTGCTTGATGCTTGGAAGCCTTGGCGAATCAGGCGTTGGCCGCTTTCGTTGCTGCTTCGATCTTGCGCGTAATGTACCACTGCTGGGCGATGGACAGGCAGTTGTTGACCACCCAGTACAGCACCAGACCGGCAGGGAACCACAGGAAGAAGAAGGTGAAGATGATCGGCATCAGCTTCAGCACGCGGGCCTGCATGGGGTCCGGCGGCGTCGGGTTGAGCTGCTGCTGGATGAACATGGTCGCGCCCATGATGATCGGCAGGATGAAGAACGGATCCTTGATCGACAGGTCGGTAATCCAGAACATCCACGGGGCCTGACGCATCTCGACCGACTCCAGCAGCACCCAGTACAGGGCGAGGAATACCGGCATCTGCACCAGGATCGGCAAGCAGCCGCCCAGCGGGTTGATCTTCTCTTTCTTGTACAGCTCCATCATCGCCTGGGACATCTTCTGGCGATCGTCACCGTGCTGCTCTTTCAGCGCTTGCAGTTTCGGCGATACGGCACGCATGCGCGCCATCGAGCGGTAGCTGGCAGCAGACAGCGGGAAGAAGATCAGCTTGATGATGATGGTCAGGACGATGATCGACCAGCCCCAGTTACCGAGTACGCCGTGGATCACTTCCAGCAGCCAGAAGATCGGCTGTGCCAGGAACCACAGGAAACCATAGTCGACCGTCAGCTCCAGGCCTGGCGACAGAGTGCCGAGGTGCTCCTGCAGCTTGGGACCGGCGTAGAGGATCGCGCCAGTTTCACCTTGAGCGCCGGCAGCGACCTGTACGGACGGGCCGGTGAAGCCGACGATGTAGTTACCCTGGCTGTCCTTGCGGGTCTGAATCAGGTTGGTGCTGTCCTTGTTCGGCACCCAGGCGGTGACGAAGTAGTGCTGCAGCCAGGCAACCCAGCCGCCCTGCACGGTTTCCTTGAAGGACTGCTTGTCGATATCTTTCATCGACACTTTCTTGTACGGCTCTTCGCTGGTCCACAGCGCAGCACCCAGGTAGGTGGCGGTGCCGGTAGCGGTGGTCGAGGACGGGTCGCCGCTGTTGTCGCGCTTGAGCTGGGCGAACAGGTTGCCGCTCCAGGCCTGGTCGCTCTGGTTGTCGATCAGGTAACGCACATCGACCTGATAGGCCGAGGGATCGATGCAGCCAGGCTTCTTCAGTTGCTGCTCACGTGCGGAGCATTGCGGGTTGAGACCGCGTTTGAAGCTGTAGCGCTTGATGTAGTTGACGCCGTTCTCGCTGAACGTGAGATCGACCACCAGGCTGTCCTGGCCTTCGGCCAGTTGGTAGCTCTGCTTCTCGCTGGACCACAAGGAACGGCCGCTGGATTTGTCCGGAGCGTTCTGACCGATCAGGCCGCTTTGCGCCAGGTAGGTGCGCTCGTTGCCATTGTCAAACAACTGGAACGGCACGTCCGGGCGATCCTGACGACGCGGATATTGCGGCAGACGCAGTTGCACGACATCACCACCACGCGGGTCGATGGCCAGCTCGAGTACATCGGTCTTGACGCGAATCAGCTCGTCGCTGACCGCAGCGGTCGGCGCAACGGCAGTTGCACTGGGCTCAGCCACTGCAGTTGGAATGTCGTCGCCGCCGGTATTTGCGGTTGCAGCAGGGGTGTCGGGCAGGGCGGGCGTCGCAGCGGTCGAGGTACTAACCTCGGCTGGCAGGGCAGCCTGGCCATAGTCCTCGTTCCATTGCAGGACCATGAGGTAGGACACGACTGCCAGGGCGACGATCAGGATCGAACGTTGGATATCCATGATTATTCGGCCATCGAAGGGGATCGGGATGTTTTAACGGGTGGAACCGGATCGAAACCGCCGGCATTCCAGGGGTGGCAGCGGCCAAGACGGCGAGCTGCCAGCCAGCCACCACGCACAAAGCCATGTTGCTCGATGGCTTCGTATGCATAGCAGGAACAGCTGGGATAGAAGCGACAGTGACTGGCCATCAGCGGGCTGATGGCGTAGCGATAAACCTGGATACAGGCGAGAGCCGCTTTACGCATGGGGATTGTCGCTTGTCCCGGGGGATAAGTCTGCGTCGCGACTGGGCCGGCTTCGGGCCAAGCGTTTCCAGAGTTTGCCGAACTGCTGAGCGAGCTCGCCATTCTCCAGGTCACCTAGCCCTTTGCGGGCGACCACCACGATGTCCCAGCCTGTCAGGTTGTCCTGATTGAGGCGAAAGGACTCGCGGATTTGACGCTTGATGCGGTTGCGCTCGACGGCGAGCTTGACGCTCTTTTTGCCGATCACCAGACCTAGGCGGGGATGATCAAGCTGGTTATCGCGCGCTAGCAACAGGACACTTTTGCCCGGAGCTTTACCGCTTGGGGAGTCGAAGACTGCCTTGAATTGCCGGGGAGTCAGCAGTCGCTTTTCCCGGCCGAAGCCTCGACTCACCACCTGTCTGGATTAATTAGACAGCAAGACGCTTGCGGCCCTTGGCGCGACGACGCGACAGGACGGCACGGCCGTTCTTGGTGGCCATGCGGGCACGGAAACCGTGGGTGCGAGCGCGCTTGATAGTGCTGGGTTGGAAAGTGCGTTTCATGGTGCGTTACCTGGGTGATCGACTAGGGTCGGAATGACCCTGGTTTTAAGAGACCGGCAATTCTAGAGAAAGCCGCGCGGTAGGTCAATTTCCAACCAACCTTATTCTCCAGATAGAAATAGAAAGAAGGAAAAGGGTTTAAAGCTCTTTTTCTATGTTTATGTTGATTAGCAAGGCCGGCAGCTGTGGACAACCCTCTGTTAGCCGCGCACTGATTGCTTGAGCGGTGATGATAAGCCTGTCCAAAAGACGTGTGGCGGCTGTGCACCTCCTGCATACAGCCTGAGGATGAAACGCGGGGTTACCCACAGCCTGGTTATCCGCCCATTCGTCCCCAGGCTTTTGCAGAGGCTTATCGGGCGCTTATCCACAAGGTTTATGGTTTGCCTGATAAGCCTGATGAATGTAACTAAGGCTTTGATTTTACTTGGCCATCTAACCGCTGTTGTGTGGATAACTCGGTCGTTGACCGTTACAATGGCGGCTGTTTTTTGCATCGCCGCCTGGATAGGGGATAGTCAGTGTCAGTGGAACTATGGCAGCAATGCGTCGAGCTTCTGCGCGATGAGTTGCCGGCCCAGCAATTCAACACCTGGATCCGTCCTCTGCAGGTCGAAGCCGAAGGCGACGAGCTGCGCGTGTATGCGCCGAATCGTTTTGTACTCGATTGGGTCAACGAGAAGTACCTGAGCCGTTTGCTCGAGTTGCTCGGTGAGCGCGCCGGCGGGCTGGTCCCTGCGCTTTCCTTATTAATAGGCAGCAAACGTGCAGCGACTGCCCGTGTTGCGCCAACGGCGCCGCTGCCTGCTGCTGCACGCGCTGCTCAGGTTCAGGCTGCAGCAGCTGTCAGCAAACCGCTTCCGCCACCTGTACAGGAAGAACCGTCGCGAGCCAGCTTCGACTCCATGGCCGGCTCCGCACCGCAAGCACCGCCTCCAGCCGTAGCGCCACGCACCGAACGTACCGTGCAGGTCGAAGGTGGCCTCAAGCACACCAGCTACCTCAATCGCACCTTTACCTTCGACAACTTTGTCGAGGGCAAGTCGAACCAGCTGGCCCGCGCAGCGGCCTGGCAGGTAGCTGACAATCCCAAGCACGGTTACAACCCGCTGTTCCTTTATGGTGGAGTCGGCCTGGGCAAGACCCACTTGATGCATGCAGTGGGTAACCACCTGCTGGCGAAGAATCCCAACGCCAAGGTGGTCTATCTGCACTCCGAGCGTTTCGTCGCCGACATGGTCAAGGCACTGCAGCTCAACGCCATCAACGAGTTCAAGCGCTTCTACCGTTCGGTAGACGCGCTGCTGATCGACGATATCCAGTTCTTCGCCAAGAAGGAGCGCTCTCAGGAGGAGTTTTTCCACACCTTTAACGCGCTGCTCGAAGGCGGCCAGCAGGTGATTCTTACCAGCGACCGCTATCCGAAGGAGATCGAAGGCCTGGAAGAGCGCCTGAAGTCGCGCTTCGGCTGGGGCTTGACCGTTGCAGTCGAGCCGCCGGAGCTGGAAACCCGTGTGGCGATCTTGATGAAGAAGGCCGATCAGGCCAAGGTCGATCTGCCGCACGATGCTGCGTTCTTCATCGCCCAGCGTATTCGCTCCAACGTGCGTGAGCTGGAGGGGGCGCTGAAACGCGTGATCGCTCACTCGCACTTCATGGGCCGCGATATCACCATCGAGCTGATTCGCGAATCGCTCAAGGACCTGCTGGCTCTGCAGGATAAGTTGGTCAGCATCGATAATATTCAGCGCACCACCGCTGAGTACTACAAGATCAAGATCACCGATCTGCTGTCCAAGCGTCGCTCCCGTTCGATTGCCAGGCCGCGTCAGGTGGCCATGGCATTGTCGAAGGAATTGACCAACCACAGCCTGCCGGAAATCGGTGTGGCCTTCGGCGGGCGCGATCACACCACGGTGTTGCACGCTTGCCGTAAGATTGCTGAACTTAGGGGATCCGACGCGGACATCCGCGAGGACTATAAGAACCTGCTGCGCACCCTGACTACCTGATCAAATCAATGCAGCTCCACGAGGCAAGGGACTAGACCATGCATTTCACTATTCAACGCGAAGCCCTGTTGAAACCCCTGCAACTGGTCGCCGGTGTCGTGGAACGACGCCAGACGCTGCCGGTTCTGTCCAACGTCCTGCTGGTGGTCGAAGGCCAGCAGCTGTCGCTCACCGGTACCGACCTCGAGGTCGAACTGATTGGCCGCGTCACGCTGGAAGATGCCGCTGAACCCGGTGAAATCACCGTACCGGCACGCAAGCTGATGGACATCTGCAAAAGCCTGCCGAGCGACGCGCTGATCGATATTCGTGTCGATGATCAGAAGCTCCTGGTCAAGGCTGGTCGCAGCCGCTTCACGCTGTCGACGCTGCCAGCCAATGACTTCCCCACCGTCGAGGAAGGCCCAGGCTCGCTCACCTTCAACCTGCCGCAGGCCAAGCTGCGTCGTTTGATCGAGCGCACCAGCTTCGCCATGGCCCAGCAGGATGTACGCTACTATCTCAACGGCATGCTGCTTGAAGTTCAGAGCGGCCTGCTGCGTGCGGTGGCCACCGACGGTCACCGTCTGGCCATGTGCTCGATGGAAGCGATCATCCAGCAGGACGGCAAGCATCAGGTGATCGTGCCGCGCAAAGGTATTCTCGAGCTGGCACGTCTGCTCACCGAGCAGGACGCCGAAGTCGCCATTGTTCTGGGTCAGCACCACATTCGTGCCAACACCGGCGAGTTCACCTTCACCTCGAAGCTGGTAGACGGCAAGTTCCCGGATTACGAGCGTGTGCTGCCGCGTGGTGGTGACAAGCTGGTGCTGGCGGACCGTCAGGGCCTGCGTGAAGCGTTCAGCCGTACGGCGATTCTGTCCAACGAGAAGTACCGTGGCATTCGCCTGACCCTGGCGGCTGGTCTGCTGAAAATTCAGGCCAACAACCCGGAGCAGGAAGAGGCTGAAGAAGAGATCGTGGTCGACTATAACGGCAGCGGCCTGGAAATCGGTTTCAACGTTAGCTATCTGCTGGATGTGTTGGGTGTGATGGGCACCGAGCAGGTGCGCCTGATCCTCTCCGACTCCAACAGCAGTGCCCTGCTGCAGGAATCCGACAACGACGACTCTGCCTACGTTGTCATGCCGATGCGTCTTTAATGTCCCTAAGCCGTATCACGGTCACCGGGGTGCGCAATCTGCACCCGGTGACCCTCTCTCCCTCCTACCGCATCAACATCCTCCACGGCGCCAACGGCAGCGGCAAGACCAGCCTGCTTGAGGCGATCCATCTGCTCGGCCTCGCCCGCTCCTTCCGCAGCACACGTCTGCAACCGGTCATTCATTACGAACAACCTGCCTGTACCATTTTTGGTCAGGTGCAGTTGGCTGAGGGTGGCACCAGCAATCTCGGTATTTCGCGTGATCGCCAGGGTGAGCTGCAGATTCGTATCGATGGGCAGAACGCGCGAAGTGCTGCTCAACTTGCCGATCTATTGCCTTTGCAACTGATCAACCCAGACAGTTTCCGCTTGTTGGAGGGGGCGCCGAAGATTCGCCGGCAGTTCCTGGATTGGGGTGTGTTCCACGTGGAACATCGCTTTCTCGGCGCCTGGCAACGCCTGCAGAAGGCCCTGCGGCAGCGGAACTCGTGGCTGCGTCATGGTACACTTGACGGTGCTTCGCAGGCCGCATGGGACCGTGAATTGTGCAGTGCGAGCGAGGAAATCGACAGCTACCGACGTGCCTATATTCAGGCGCTGAAACCGGTGTTCGAACAGACCCTGGCTGAGCTGCTGCACTTGGATGGGCTGACCCTGAGTTACTACCGTGGTTGGGACAAGGATCGTGATCTGAGCGAAGTGCTCGCCACATCCCTCCTCCGCGACCAGCACCTTGGGCATACCCAGGCTGGACCGCAGCGCGCTGATTTGCGCCTGCGACTTGCGGGGCACAACGCGGCAGAGATTCTGTCGCGAGGACAACAGAAGCTGGTCGTGTGCGCGTTGCGCATCGCCCAGGGTCACTTGGTCAATGAGGCCAAGCGTGGCCAATGTATCTATCTGGTGGACGACTTACCGTCCGAACTGGATGAGCAGCATCGTCAGGCACTTTGCCGGTTGCTGGAAGATTTGCGCTGCCAGGTGTTCATAACCTGTGTAGATCATGAATTGTTGAGGGAAGGCTGGCAGACGGATACGCCGGTTGCCATGTTCCACGTGGAACATGGCCGTATCACCCAGACCCAAGACCATCGGGAGTGAAGGCATGAGCGAGAACCAAACGTACGACTCCTCCAGCATCAAGGTGCTGAAAGGA